>ERZ1026846.393-NODE-393-length-34362-cov-7.849418_pt1 | contig 34362 bp, 32 predicted proteins | sample MGYA00380153_ERZ1026846 | MGnify/ENA primary metagenome ERZ1026846 (study PRJEB33269, sample SAMEA4719789) | human gut metagenome | biome: human-associated habitat; feature: organic feature; material: feces | place: Cameroon | collected 2013-10 ...
CACTTCCCCCGAAGGGGGAAGCAAGACGTTACGTAGCTAACGATTTCCTTAACTTGATAGCCTTCCCCTCTAGGGAAAGGTGCCCCGCAGGGGCGGATAGGGTGACTATGGCATGAAAGACAGCTGGGATAAGGTTTCCCGGTCACTCCTATGAGAGCTGCAAGTCCCCCGCGGCAGATGGAACGCGAAAATGAGATGATCGTTATTTTACATCGCTTTTTTGTTGTGATGGGTTCAGCGTTTCCCTAGGAAAATATGTGAGAAAGAGGAATACCGATAACGGTTTCTCGGCTTCGCTCGAAATGACGATGGCGCTGAACGCGAACTCACTATAGACGTGACTGGGGACTTGAATGCCACTTACGACGATACGAGAATACCGCCATCCCTCCAGCGGAGCAGGCCCTTGAAGAAGGGCCGCGCCAAAGGCGCAGGATAGAGTGCCCCGCAGGGGCACAGTTCACAGTAGCGGTCAGCAGAGCAGATGCGTTGACCGTTCTTCCGTCCATCTCCTATCACTTGCTGGCCGTTCTGCCGTATTCTGCCTCTTCGAGGCGGTCTATCCCGGCCTTTGGCCGCTCCCTTCTCCAAGGGGGAACGCATTTTAGGCTATTCTCCGTTCTCTGCGGTGCTTCCCTACTTTTATGCGCCGCATCACTCCCTGCACGCTAATCCTGAACCCTGAAGTTTGAAAGCAGGGATGAGTAGCTAGGGATTAGTGGCTAGGGATTAGGAGTCTCAAGTGACTCGTGACTGGTGACTGGGAGACATCAGGCACTCGTATCGTCATTTCGAGCGAAGTCGAGAAATCTTCCTTGCAGACCGATAAACGAAGGATGTGTGAAAGCAGAAATATGTAGCACCAAGGCGTCGTTTACTTGCAGTGCCTATGTTATACTGACCGGAGTGCAAGAAAGATCGAGGGTAACGCTTTCGATGACGGCGGCGCGAAGCGCTATCAAAACTCCGCGGCACTTCCCTATTTTTATGCGCCGCACCACCACTCCTCACTCCTAACTGGCGAGTAGAGCTTTCACATGCAATCAAAGGGCAGCACTCCCCACGGGCTACCCTGAACCCTGAACCCTGAACCCTGAACCCTGAATCCTGAATCCTGAACCCTGAATCCTGAACCCTTGACCCCTTAAACCCTTCTTACCATTTTCCAAATATGATAGAATAAATGAAAACGCACCATACATTCTATTTCCACGGAGGAACCAATCATGAAAAAAGTCATTTTCGATATAGACGGCGTCCTTTTGAGCGAAGAACGCTACTTCGATGTATCTGCTCTGACCGTATGGGAGATACTCTACAGCCCTGCTTACATGGGACTTCCCAGCGAACGCGACGATTTCCGGGCGGATCGCATCACCGAAGGGCAGATCGCCGGCTGTCGCAGCGTGGTGTGGGGGAATGACACGCTGCTTTCTTGGCTGAAAGCGCGCGGCATCAATTCCAACTGGGATATGGTACACGCCGATCTTATCACCATCCTCTGGCTGATGGCAGAAACCTATAAAGAACACTCCGGCGGAGAAAAAATGTCTTTCACCTTCCACAAGCCGCAAGACTTGAAGAGCGCCGGACAGGAGCTCATGGGGCTTCCCATGCCGAAAGCCGAAGACGTACTCGCTTGCTGGCAGAGCGCCGTTCCCGAAGGCCTTCAGGGCGAAGACGTCTTCCATGCACTCAAGAGTGCCATGGCGGATGCGATCGATGGCGACCTTTCCTGGGCTGACCTTCGCTCCGATTTCTGGAAGATCCATACCGAAGCCTTTCAGGCCTGGTACCTCGGAGACGACACCTTCATTTCCCTCCTGCATCACATGCCCTACAGCGCAGGAAAACCCGGCTTCCTCTCCCGTGAAGTCCCGCTTGCGCCCGCCGCTCACATCCTTTCCCTCTTCCGCACACTGAAAGAGCGCGGCTATGACATCGCCATCGCGACCGGCCGTGCCAGAGAGGAGATGGAGATCCCCTTCAAGCTGTTCCACTGGTACGAGGAATTCGATCCCTACACCATGGCGACTGCCTCTGATGCGGAAGAATCAGCCCGTAGACTCGGCGGCCCCGTCCTCGATAAGCCGAATGCCTTCATCTTTTCCTGCGCCATCTTTGGAAGAGATCCGGACAATTACAAGGCCTACTCCGAAGAGACCATGCAGCCGGCCAAGGAGGATGAGATCTACGTCTGCGGCGACTCCTACTCCGATGTCATCGGCAGCCGCCGCGCCGGTGCGAAATGCATCGGCATCCTGACCGGCCTTGAAGGCAAGGACGCGATCCCGATGTTTGAGAAAGAAGGCGTCCCATATGTGGACCGCGTGACGGATATTTTAGGAAAATTGGATCAGAAGTGACCGGCAGCAAGTGGCTGGTGACTCGTACATTTCGGTTGTCATTTTCCTCGCACTGTCATTTCGAGCGAAGCGAGAGATCTATTTCGTCTGCAGAGAAAAGAGGAGTAGGGCAGCCATCCATGGAAAGCCTGACATCCCCTTCATGTGCGTGATGGAGCTGGGCCTCACAGTAAAAACCGAGGGAAGAAAGAACTTTGGAGATCTTTCTTCCCTCGGTTTTTATAACATCAGAGGATCTGTTTCCCGGATCGTCACAGGAATGAGAGGCTAGTGACAGGTGACTTGAATACCGCTTTCAAGCATCGCCCCTTTTTATTTACGGCTGAGCCGCCACCAGCATGTCTGCTCCCTAGTCAACAAATTCCGGACAGCAAAAAACATCCGGGGAACGCTTTCTGCCTTTACCCAAATGCAGGCGGGACACGGAATCGGCGCCGGTGTGGTTACATGTACCAAAGTACGAACGTCCTGGCTGTCGTCGGTGCTCGGCCTCGCAGGGGGCAGGGAAGCGTGGAAAGCTTGGATTTCCCGGATATTTTTTGTTTGTCTTACATGTTCAGCCTTAGACAGGTGAGGGAAAAAGACTGACATTTCCGTGCCCTGTCCGATGAGCCGGAGTGCAAAGCAAGATCTTCCTTTCGTAAGGCTGCTCTCTGTCGTATTTCTTAGCGCTAATGAATTCTGGAAATCAGAGAACAGCCGCGAAAAGGTGCACACACGATGCGCCCTTGGCTTCATGTCTGTATTGTATACCTTATTTATGAAAAGTGCAAGCATACATCTTGCGATCAGTTTACAAGAAATAGGGGATCGCTAAAATATATCCAGTAACGAGCGCATAGATATAGAATTATCTTCCATTTGTGGGCTATTTTATTCACATGGCGGATACTGTCGTGATCTGGAGATGGCAGCCGATCAGTCCGTGAAAGGGTGTTTCTTATTTTTGCTCGAGAGCATGAGTGGCTCGAGGAATCCCCTTGCTCATAGCCGTCCTTTGAGGGGGAATAGCCCTTATCACATAAAAATTAGAAATAGAAGATGCATGGTTAGTAAAAATAAAATTAGATTAAAAACTATTGGACAAGATAAGTAGTTTATGATAGTCTCTTAGAAGGTCATCACTGATCAGGGAATAGGTGATGAGGATTTTCATCTTTGCCGTGGAAACTCGGACACACTGGCTCTTGATGGAGATCATGTTCTTCCCGCTCTTGTTACAGTTTGGAAAGAGGAGAATCGTTATGAAAAAGGGAATGTATAAGATGCTGGCTGCTGCCCTCATGCTCACAATTTCGGGGGGGGTAGTAGGTAGTGCTGCTGACACTACACTGGATACAGTGTATGTCAATGCAGATAGAGATAAGGCGGAAGATACTGTCGGTACACTTCCGGGTGGATTCATCAAAGAAGAACCAAGCGTTGGACTGTTAGGGCATCAGGATGTAATGGATGCCCCTTTTGCGGTGTCTGAAGTCAGTCAGAAGACGATCAAAGCTTTCGCCTCTCCCGTGAACGGTGTCAACGAAGCTCTTGCGCTGAACCCTTCTGTCACGATTCAGTCCGGGAGCTTGTATCAGGATATTGCTATTCGTGGATTCAGAACGAATGGTCATAGACAGTACGTAAATGGTATCCCAGGCCTTCTCTGTCAGGAAAATATTCCATACTACTGGGTAGATAGCGTTAGTGTGGTTTCCGGTCCGAATATCGGTGTCCGTGGTACAGGTCTGAGTGAAGCTATCGGCGGTGTTGTCGATTATACCTCCAAGAAAGCAGTAACCAATGCCACCGATCTGAAACTGGCGTATCGTGGCGGCAGTTCTTTTGAAGAAGGTGTTGATTATCAGACGCGTCTTGGCAGCGATAAGAAATGGGGCGTTCGTGTTACTACGAATAATATTCATGGGGATACCGCGATCGATAACGAAAAGCTGGAACAGCAGAACATTTTTGTCAATATTGATCATAAAGCAGAGCGCTCAAAGACCAATTTCCTCTTTGGATATAATCATACCAAACATTATGGTGGCCCTTATGGGGTTAGCCTCGGCTTCAAAAACTTAAATACCTTTAACAAGGATGGAACGCCTAGTCCAAAGAACGGAACATTGATCGATTTACCATCTGCTCCAAGTGGTAGCAATGGTCTAAAACCAGATTGGTCCTATAATGCGTATGAAAACTATATCATGGCATTTAACCATGAACAGAAATTATCTGAACATGTGACTGGTTTCGTGAATGCTGGCTATCATAAAGAAAATTGGTATGGTTATATTGATGGCAGTCCTACAGTACTTAACAGCAAAGGGGACTACTACATCGGTATGTCCAATTTCCCGCTGTTCCTTGTGAAAACCTACTTAGGAATGGGCATCAAAGGGGATTTCACCATTGGCAAAGTAAAAAATGAATACATGATCGGTGTGGATAAGAGTTGGGAAACCTACGACATTGATAATGGAAATCCAAACTATTCTTGGAAAGGGTTTGGCAATATTTATCAGACAAACAGCTGGGCTAATCCGGGCGATGCACATTGGATTCCACTTCATTCTGATACCACACAGATGGAAGGCTGGCATGTTGTAGACACTCTGAAGGCACTGGATGATAAGCTGCAGGTGACACTTGGCGTTCACGGTCACAGGGCTACTGTAAATCAGGTAGGAGAAACGTCTCTGAAAAAGTCGGATGCCATTACTCCGACCTATGCGATTTCCTATAAATTTACGCCAGATTTCATGATGTATGCTGACCATACGGAAAGCTTCGGGATGGGCGCACGCGTCTCGACTACTTCTTCAAACGATTATGTCAATAAAGGTAAAATGCTTGATCCGGCGAAGACGAAACAGAATGAAGTAGGCTTCAAAATAAAGACTGGTAAATTCCTGAATACACTGGCATACTTTGATATCAAGCAGGCGAATGCAATCGACGTAAAACTGGCGAATGGCAGATGGCTTCGCGCATTGGATGGAGAACAGGAAAATAAAGGCTTTGAATGGGCCTTCACCGGCAATATCAATGACAGATGGGATCTCATTGGTGGTGCCATGTACATTGATGTGAAGCAGACAAAGACGAAAAATGGAGCTAATGATGGTAAGCCGGTAGACGGCATCCCGCATTGGACGGCAAATGTCGGCGCGATTTATCATCCAAATAGCCAGTGGTCTATTATTGGACGCGGCAACTATATCGGAACAGCGAAGATCAATGGAAATACGATCAAAGTGCCATCTTCCTTCGTGTTTGATCTGGGTGCAACCTATGATACCACTTTTGGCAAGACGCCCGTGACTTTACAGGCGATGCTTTACAATGTGGCAGGAAAAGATTACTGGATTCCAAGCGGAAGCTCCAGCAGCTTGACTGTCGGCGGACCACGCACCTTCGTATTCTCCGCTAATTTCCGTTTCTAATCCAAAGGAGAAACAACCTATGAGCAGAACTATCCGTCGGATGCCTCTGGCGATTCTTACGATCATTCTCACCGTTCTGCTCCTCTTCTCCTGTCTCCTCGGACTGAAGCTCGGGTATCTTTCTGTGTCCTTGTCGGGGATCGTATCGATTCTTGCTTCGCATCTTTCGGGAAGTGCGCTTCCTTCGGATATCGCAATGGGCGCAGCGGATGCGGTCTGGGATCTTCGGCTCCCGCGCATCTTGCTCGCGCTGGCGGTCGGGATGGGGCTTTCGCTTTCCGGCATGCTGATGCAGGCGATGTTTCGCAATCCGATGTCAGACCCTTACATCATGGGTGTGTCCTCCGGGGCATCGCTGGGGGCGGCTTCTGTCGTTTTCTTTGGCGCGGGGGCGGCTTTCGGGGTATCTGCGATCGGATGCGGGGCATTTCTCGGTGCCTTGGCGTTGTCACTCATTCTCGCCATCGCGGCAGGCCGCGTGGCACCGGGTGATTCATCCTATCTTCTGATCTTTGGTGCGGCGCTGGCGGCAGTCTGCGGCGGGATCACCAGTGTGCTGGTGTACATCGGGGCCAATGCGACGGGGATGGATGTGACGCTGTACTGGCTGATGGGCTCTGTTTCCTTCGCCAAACTCCTGCCGACGCTTTCTGTTCTCGCCATCGTGCTTGCTTTCATCATTTTTTTCTCTACACAGACAAGGATCCTGAATCTGATGCTGGAAGGGGAGGAAACTGCTGTCCCGCTGGGGCGGCAGCTCCTCCCTTTTCGGCGTCTCTACCTAGTGATGAATGCGCTCCTGATGGGAAGTCTGGTGACACAGGCGGGACTTGTCGGCTTCGTGGGTCTTCTGGTGCCGCATGGCTGCCGGATGGTCATGGGGGCGGATCACAGGAAGCTCCTGCCTGTATCCGTTCTTTCGGGGGGATTGATGACGGTCTGGGCGGATATCTTAGGACGGATACTGATCCACGGTGTGGATATTCCTTTGGGTGTCAGCTTATCTCTGATCGGTGCGCCTGTATTTCTGGGGATGCTCATCCGGCGTTCGTATCATTTTGGAGGAGAAGGGGCATGAATATTTCAGTCAATCATGTATCTGCCGGTTATGGGGGGAAGCAGGTGCTCAAGGATGTATCGATTTCCTTCGAAAGCGGACAGCTGACGGGCATCATCGGGCCCAATGGGTGCGGGAAGAGTACGCTTTTGAAGTGCATTTACCGTCTGCTTTCGCCTTGGTCCGGGGATATCCGGATCAGTGATACGGTTTTGAAGGATCTGCCGTATCGGGAAAGCGCGAAGCGCGTCGCGGTACTGGCGCAGCATCACGCAGCCGGTTTCGATTTTGATGTAGAAGAGGTCGTGCTGATGGGGCGCACGCCTTACAAAGGCATTACAGAGGGAAATAATCGCGAGGATCGGGATATCGCGCATCGGGCAATGCAGGAAACGGGCGTGGAAACATTAGCGGAGCAGAGTTTTTCTTTTCTCTCCGGCGGGGAGCAGCAGCGCGTGATGCTTGCGCGGGCTCTCACGCAGGAGACACCTTGTCTCATCCTGGATGAACCGACGAATCATCTGGATATCACCTACCAGCTGCAGATCATGGATCTGGTGAGCTCGCGTCATTTGACGGTGCTTGCGGCTATTCATGACCTGAATATCGCAGCCATGTATTGTGACCGGATCGCAGCGATGAAGCATGGAGAGCTGGTCGCCTTCGGCAGGCCTGAAGAGGTCTTGACGGAGGAGCGGATCTGGGAGCTGTATCATGTGAAGGCTGAGGTTTTTCCGCGAAAAGATGGAAGGCCGGCTGTGATTTTTGAAAGAGGGGCCATCGTATGAAGCCGGTCTATCGTGTGATGCTCATCAGCTTTCTCTGCCTGCTCCTGACGCTTCTATCATTGGGGGTGGGAGAGATCTCCCTTTCACCGGCAGAGACTTGGCACTATCTATATCTGGCGCTGACTTCGCCGGAAGGAAATGGGATGGTCGGGCAGGATGTGGTGCAGTTCATCCGTCTGCCGCATCTTGTGCTTTCTTTTTTCATCGGGGCAGGACTGGCCGTCTGCGGGGCAGTGATGCAGGCGGTGATGAAGAATCCGCTGGCGGATCCGTATCTATTGGGGATTTCCTCTGGCGCAAGTCTGGGCGCGGTGCTGGCGATCGCACTCGGTATCGGGATGATCGGGAGCTTTGATGGGATCGGTGCCGCGGCTTTTCTTGGCGCCGGACTTGTTTCCCTTCTGATTCTTTTGATTTCTTCGATCAGCGGCAAAGGAGAGGGATTGACACTGCTTCTGGCAGGTTTTGCACTCAATGCTGCCTGCTCGGCTGCTGTGAGCTTCTTCGTCACCGTGGTGGCGGATACGTCGAAGACGCGGTCTATCCAGTTCTGGATGATGGGGAATATCCGTGCTGACTCATGGATGGCGATCGGCATTTTGGCGATTCTGGTGACGGCTGGATGTTTCTATTTCTTTTCCCAAAGGCGCATCCTCGACCTGATGCTCATGGGGGATGACCTCTCTTTGACCATGGGGCAGAAACTTTCGACGTATCGAAAAGTGTATATCGCTGTCATGGCGCTTCTTGTCGGAGCGGTGGTGTACATGTCAGGCATGATCGGATTCGTCGGGCTCATCATACCGCACGGCGTACGTCTCCTCGTAGGGAGCAGCCATGGGCGTCTTCTCCCGCTTACTGCACTGACTGGAGGGACATTCCTTTGTTGGGCGGATATTCTGGGAAGAAATGCGATTCCCGGACTGGAGTTGCCTGTGGGTGTCATGGCTGCGCTAGCAGGTTCGCCCTTTTTCCTATGGATGCTGGTATCTGGAAAGCAGGTGAGGAGATGAAGAAGGCTTGGCTTCTGTCGCTCCTTCTGCCGCTCTGCCTAGCGGGCTGTCAGCTGGAGAAGTCTCATCCTGCCAGGGATGATTCGCGCCCTTTTGTGGAGAATATCAAGGTAGAGAACTACTATGAGACGGGGGCGAATCGCGAGTACCTGTCGGATGTGCCTCAGCGCGTGATCGTCATCGGTGCGAATGAAACGGAGACGCTGCTGGATCTTGGCGTCGAAGAGGCCATCCTTGCTGCTGATGATGGGCAGAATAGCCAGCAGTATGGCATCAAGGCATCGAATGAAAAGGCCTTTCAGGCATTGCCTCGCATCGATCGCAGCACGATTCAGGCGGAGCATTTCCTGGAGATGCATCCTGATATGATCATCGCGGAGCAGCAGTTTTTCTCCAAAACACGTCTCGGCAGTACGGACTACTGGAACAGCAAGGGTATCCTCACTATGGTGCCGCTGAATACCACTTCACCGGGCAAGCTGAATCAGGTGGAAACCGTAGAGAAGGAAATGAAATTCATTCGTGATCTGGGGATCATTTTTCACAAAGAGGAAGAAGTAGAGAAAATCGTGAGCGCAACGGAAAACCGCATACACGATATAGCGACAACCGTGAAATATCATAAGAAACCGAAAGTCATGATTCTCGATCGCATGAGCATCCTCGCGTCCTACGGGCGAAAGAAGATCGCAGGGGATATGGCTTCCTCTATTGGCGGTGTCGTCCCGGATACCACGGCAGCGGTCAGTGATGAGATGATGATGAAGCTAGACCCGGATGTCGTCTTTCTCGTCGTGTATCGCGATGAGGAGAAGGAGCTGGAATGGCTCCGAAATAGGCCGGCTTTCCGGAATCTGAATTTCATAAAAAATAACCGCCTCTATGGCATACCGCTGAAATATGTGTATGGCCCGCAGACGCGTACCATCGATGCGATCGGCTATATGGCAGAGCGCATGTATCCGGGGATGTTTGATTTTCCGAAAGAGTATGACTTTCATAATGGAGTGACTGGAGACTAGTAGCTAGTGACTGGGGATTAGGCGCTCTCTTATGAATTTTCTAAAAGAAACAAAAAGGCGGGTAGGAAGAATTTTGAAATCTTTCTGCCCGTTTTTGCTATGTGAAAGACAGGCTGCATTTATATCAGATAGCAAATTGGATCAATTTTAAATAAAGTCTATGGAAACGCTGAATAGATAGATGCAGCAGGTTCAATGGAGACTCCTTTTTGAGGGACAATGTATATTCTAAAATTCCGCTCAACAATCAACATCAATAAAAACCCCCGTTTTGTCTATAAAAACAAAGCGGGGGTTTTATGTGAAGGAAAGTCTGATGCCATAGGTTATACAGGCTTAGGGGGCTATCTTTGAGGGGCAACGTATCTTTTCAAAACTCCGCGGCGCTTCATTATTGTGTTGCGCCGCACCTTATCTGTTGAATCTTTAGAACCCATAGAACCCGTTGAACCTTTTTATCTACCGTGATTTGTGAATATTCTTTCTCAAAATGGATCAGAATTTCACGCGCAGCAGTCTTACAGCATAGAGGATACATAGGATGGTGACGCCGGTATCTGCGAAGACGGCGACCCACATATTGGCATAGCCCAAGAGGCCCATGATCATGACAGCGATCTTTACGATGAGGGCGAAGGCGACATTTTCCCAGGCGGTCTTGATGACTTTTCTGGCCACGCGGACGGCTTTGGCGATGGCATCGACATTCGAATTCAGGAAGACGACGTCAGCGGCTTCGATGGCAGCATCTGCGCCGCTGCCCATAGCGGCGCCTACATCAGCACCGGCGAGGACAGGAGCGTCATTGATGCCGTCGCCTACGAAGAGGACGGAGCCGATCTCTTTTCTGACTTTCTGCATTTCAGAGAGCTTGTCTTCCGGAAGGAGGCCGGCGTGGATGTTCTCGATGCCGACGAGGCTCCCAATGGCTTTTGCGCTCTTTTCATTATCCCCGGTCAGCATGACAGGGGTGATGTCGAGGGCTTTCAGGTCTTGGATGCCTTCGATGGTGTCGGACTTGATGGCATCGGAAATGGTGATGCGTCCGAGGAGGGTCTTGCCTTTGGCGACGTAGACGTCGGTGCCGACTTCTTTGTTTTCCGGAAGGGATGGGATAGAGATGCCGGAAAGGGCGAGGAGCTTTTCATTTCCGACATAGATGTCTTCGCCGTTCAGGTTGGCTTTGACGCCGTGTCCGGCGATTTCCTGCATGGAGGTGAGTTTGGGAAGAGAGAGACCTTTTTCATTCGCGCAGGTCACGATGGACTGGGCGATGGGGTGGGTGGAGTAGATCTCAGCGGCAGCTGCGAGGGCAAGGATCTCGTCTTCACTCTTGCCCTCGGTTTTCACGATGCTTCTGACTTTGAATTTTCCTTCGGTCAGAGTGCCGGTCTTATCGAGGACAGCGGCTTTGGTATTCGAGAGGGCTTCCATGACGGTGCCGCCCTTGAAGAGGATGCCTTCTTTCGATGCGGCGCCGATGCCGGCAAAGAAGGAGAGCGGGACGGAGATGACGAGCGCGCAGGGGCAGCTGATGACGAGGAAGGTGAGAGCGGTGTAGATGCATTTATCCCAGTCGGCGGAAAAGAGGAGCGGCGGGAGGACTGCGACGGCGATCGCGACGAAGACGACGATCGGGGTGTACACGCGGGAGAAGCGGGTGATGAAACGGTCGATCTTTGGCTTGCTGGCGACGGCATTCTCGACGGAGTCGAGGATACGGGTGACCATGGATTCTGCGAGGACTTTCTCGACCTGGATGCGGATGGTGCCGGTCATATTGACGCACCCGGAGTCTACGGGATCGCCGACGGCTGCGAGGACAGGCTTCGGTTCACCGGTGACGGCGGAGGTGTCGATCTGGGTCTCGCCTTCGGAAATGATGCCGTCTAGCGGGATGCGGTCGCCGGGGCGGATGAGAAGGATATCGCCGACTTCGGCTTCTTCTGCCGGGATGGTCTCGGTGCCGCTTGCGGTCACGCGCTGGACGACTTCCGGGCGCAGGTCGACGGCGTCCATGATCTGGTCGCGGCTGCGGTCGGCAGCGAGGTCTTGGAAGTATTCACCGATGCGGTAGAAGAGCATGACGCCGACAGCTTCCGGGTATTCGTGGATCGCGAAGGCGCCGACGGTCGCAACGGTCATGAGGAAGGTCTCGTCGAAGAATTCCCCATGGGTGATGTTTTTGAGAGCGGTGTAGACGATGGGGCCGCCTAAGATGAGGTAGGAGACGAAGAAGAAATAGTCTCCGATGGAGGCAAGTCCTGCGAAGAGACCTGCCGGCTGGTAGTGCATCAGCATGCCGATGACGAAGAGGAGGCCGCCGATGGTGAGCTGGCTTTTTTCGCTTTTCAGGCGTTCGAGGAAGGACGCCTCTTTTTTGGCTGCTGACTTTTTCTGTGCTTTGGTCGGGCGCTGTTTCTTTCGGATCTCGGTCGGACTTTCGACTTCGTTGCATTTTCTGGTCAGCTCGGGGATGAGACTGTCCGGGTCTTTGGCGGTGAGTTTCATCGTCTTGGTGGCGAAGGAGATCGAGGCGGAGAGGACGCCGGGCTGGCGGTTCACGAGCTTTTCGAGCTTGACGGCGCAGGCTGCACAGTCGAGGGTGGGGATCTCATAGATCTCTGTCTTGAAATCGCCCTTGTCAGATGGTGGTACGATGCCGATATTTTCATCGACGGTGCGGCAGACGGAGAGCAGCTGCGGGATGAGATTGTCCGGATTTTCTTTGGAAATGACGCGGAGCTCTTTCTTTGTGAAGGAGACCGAGGCGAAGAAGACGGATGGCATTTCGCGGATCTTTCCTTCCATTTTCGCGGCGCATTCCATGCAGTCGAGGTGCTCCATGTGATAGAGGCCGCGCTTGTATTCCTTTCCTAAGAAATCGCACTGGCAGGAGGCAAGGTCTTTGCCGCAGTAGTCGCAGTCTTCTTCGTCGATGCAGTCATGGCAGTGACAGTCATTCTTGTGCCCATCATGATGGTGGACGCCCTTGCCATGGAAATGGCCGAAAGCGCGTCTTTCATCGATCGCGATGTCGGCTTCGCTCTCCATGACATCGATCTCATTGTCCTTGTATTTTGCCATTTCAGGGTCATTTGAGTGGTCATGACGCTCTTCCGGGATCTCTTCGCAGCAGCCACAGCCGCAGCCATTATGCTCATGGGAGTGACCTTCGTGGTCATGGTCATGCCCGCAGCCGCATTCGTGCTCGTGGGAGTGGCCTTCGTGGTCATGGTCATGCCCGCAGGTGCATCCGTGCTCGTGGGAGTGGCCTTCGTGGTCATGGTCATGCCCGCAGGTGCATCCGTGCTCGTGGGAGTGACCTTCGTGACCATGGTCATGGCCGCAGGCGCATTCGTGCTCATGGGAGTGGCCTTCGTGGTCGTGGTCATGGCCGCAGGCGCAGTCGTGATTTTCTTCATCTTCCTCGTGGTGTGCATGCTCTTCGGTGCGATGGACGGCTTCCTGTGCCTGATGGCAGTGGCCGCATCCGCAGTGATGTACATGCTTTTCATCGTGTTTTTCCATGGTATATCTCCTTATCTGGAATGGAAGCGTTGCTTCCTGACTGGTATCATTCTATGGTGTTATTTTAGCATTCTCCAAAGACACCGTAAATGGAGCATGAGAAACACTTTAATATTTCAAGTAGGAGGGCAGGGGTGATGAGTTTAGACATAGCTAAAATGGAAATGCGTAGAAGCGCTTAGGGTCTTGCGCTTAGGGTCTTGCGGAGGCTTCCCGTGTACCATAGGCCTTCCTTCCTTGGGGAAGGCAGGGATGAGGAGGAAGGGCTACGGGGTGAATACCGATCTTATATATATGTATAGCTAGGCTCTGCCCGCCTTCTATCTTTTTTGCGGGGCGGGGAGGCATGATTCCGGGAGGCGAAGTACGACGCCCCTTTGCGCCTTTTGGAGCTGAGGCCCCAATTTTTATTGACATACCTGTATACTTATGCTACTATCTTGTATAAATAAGAAGGGTGTGAGGACTATGTCAGATAAAAAAGTCATTTATGAAGTCAAACATTTGCAGAAATCGTTCGGCAAGGTCGAAGTACTGAGAGATATCAATATGAAGATCGAGAATGGAGAAGTGTGTACCATTATCGGTCCGTCCGGGAGCGGGAAGAGTACCTTCCTGCGTTGCCTGAATCTGCTGGAAACGCCGACCGGGGGCGAGCTGTGGTTCGAAGGGAAGAAGGTCAATGAAAAGACTGATGTGAAGATGCTGCGCCGCGATGTCGGCATGGTTTTCCAGTCGTTCAACCTGTTCCCGATGTTCTCCGCGGTAGAGAATGTCATGTATGCGCCGGTACATATCAAGAAGCTGCCGAAAGCGGAGGCGAAAGAGGAAGCGATGGAGCTTCTCTCCCGTGTAGGCCTTGCCGAGCGTGCGGATTATTATCCGGGCGAGCTTTCCGGCGGGCAGCAGCAGCGTGTCGCTATCGCTAGGGCGCTTGCGATGAAACCGAAGATGCTGCTCTTCGATGAACCGACGTCTGCGCTCGATCCCGAGCTCGTCGGCGATGTACTGACCGTCATGAAGGAAGTCGCCTTAGCCGGCATGACCATGGCCGTCGTCACGCACGAGATGCAGTTTGCCAGAAGCGTTTCCAATCACGTCATTTTCATGGATAAGGGCTATATCGTGGAGGAAGGAAATCCCGAAGATATCTTCACCCATCCACAGGAAGAACGGACGCAGACATTCCTGAAGCGTCTGCTCCATGCTGATATTTAAGGAGATGATGCGATTATGGATATGGTATTAGATACAGCTGTCAAATATAATGACATTTTCATGTCAGGTGTGAAGATCACCATCATTATTTCTCTTCTGTCCTGCTTCTTTGGCCTTCTTCTCGGGATCATTCTGGCATTCATGAAGATCTCGGGCATCAAGGTCCTCCAGTGGATCTCGACGGCCTATGTAGAAGTCATCCGCGGTACGCCGGTCCTGGTACAGATCTCTCTCGTGTTTTTCGGGCTGCCGTTCCTCGGCATCCATTTCCCCAGCTTCCAGATCATGGGCGTCGACTTTGAGAGACTTTCCGCCGGTGTCCTTGCACTGATCCTGAATTCCGGTGCGTATGAGTGTGAGATCGTTCGCTCTGGTATCCAGTCCATCCCGAAGGGACAGCTCGAAGGCGCGATGTCGCTTGGTTTCTCGAAGTGGGAGTCTATGGTGCGCATCATCATCCCGCAGGCGATCCGCAACATCCTGCCCGTCATTGGGAATGAATTCGTCACCCTCATCAAAGAGTCCTCTCAGGTCTCTGTCATCGGTATGGCCGATCTGATGTATACGGCGACCACCATTCAGGGCATCAGCTTCCAGCCATTCCCACCGCTCGTCATCGTAGCGATCTACTACTTCATCATGACCTTCTTCGTCTCCATGTGCCTGCGCGTGCTTGAACGCCGCATGAAGGTGAAGAGTGTGAGATAGCAGGAAATCGGCAAACGGTTCTTCGAAAGGAGAGCCGTTTTTTGATTGGGGGTGAGCAGTCCTCTCGCAACTATACCATGGCATTTGGATGACAGAATCGCCATTTCGCTGTATAATAAAATAGAATTTTTGTGTACAGATGGAAAGCGTGAGGCGCTCCGGGAGAGAGGGGAATACGGTATTCTCGTATCGCAGCCGGGCTCTTGCGTATTCCTTCTATTTCTCAAACGAGGTACTCCATGTTTATCGATAGAGCAAAGATTATTGTAGTCTCCGGTGCGGGCGGGGACGGGATGGTTTCCTTCCGCCGTGAGAAGTATGTACCGCGCGGCGGCCCGTCGGGCGGTGATGGCGGTAAGGGCGGCTCGGTCTTCATCAAAGCGAATAGTGACCTGAATACGCTGATCAATTTCCGCCGTCATAGAAAATTCGCAGCCAAAGCCGGTGCCAATGGCGGCGCCAAAGAAATGTTCGGCAAAAATGCAGAGGACGTCTTCGTCGAGGTGCCGCTCGGAACGATGGTCTATGACAATAAGACCGGCGAACTTCTGGCGGATATGACGCAGAATGGACAGGAAGCCCTCATCGTCAAAGGTGGGCATGGCGGCCGCGGAAATTCCCATTTCGCGACATCGGCTGTCCGTGCGCCTCTTTATGCGGAAAAAGGCGAGCCGGGTGAAGAAAAGGAGCTGCGCCTCGAGCTGAAGGTGCTGGCTGATGTCGGTCTTCTGGGATTCCCGAGCGTAGGGAAATCCTCTCTCATCCGCAAGGTATCCGGTGCGAAGCCGGAAGTGGCGGCGTACCATTTCACGACGCTGAATCCGATCCTCGGTGTGGTGAATCTGGACTATGAGAGAAGTTTCGTCATGGCAGATATCCCGGGCCTGATCGAAGGCGCAAGTCAGGGGACCGGTCTTGGGGACGAATTTCTCCGCCATGTAGAGCGTACGAAGGTCCTCATCCATGTGCTTGATGCGGCGGGCAGCGAAGGCCGAGATCCATTGAATGATTTCCATATCATTAATAATGAGCTCGAGCTGTACAGCCCGGAGCTTCGTCAGAAGAAGCAGATCGTCGCAGCGAATAAGACCGATCTCATCGATGACCCGAAGAAGCTGGAAGAGCTGAAGGAGGCCATCGAGAAGGAAGGCTATGACTTCTATCCCATTTGCACGCTTTCCGGAGAAGGTACTTGTCCGCTCATGGAAGCCGTGTGGAAGCTTCTGCAGGAGATCCCCGATGTATCCTTCGAATCTCCGGAAAAAGCCATCGTATATGAAGCGAACAAGCAGGAATTCGAGATCGAGTGCAAGAATGATGTGTACTATATCAAAGGCAAGCGCGTGGAAAAGCTGGTCGGCATGACCGACTTCGAGGACTATGTTTCCCTGCGCCGTTTCGACAGAGCTTGGAGATTCATGGGCCTTGACAAGCTCCTCCGCAAGGCAGGCTGCCAGGAAGGCGATACCGTGAATCTTTACGGCGTAGAATTCACCTGGTCGGAAAATCATAGTGAAGAGGAATAGCCGGTGATGGGGAGACTAGAAGGCATCAGCCTCTCGTATCGTCATTTCGTGCGAAGCGAGAAATCTTTGTCATTCGCGGCTGAGTGGTTGATGTGTGGAAACCCCAAATGGGAAGCCTGTCATCAAGAGACCTTCGGGCATCGCCGCCATCTATACTCCGCGGCACTTCTGATTTTTATGCGCCGCACCAGCCCCTTTTGAACCCATAGAACCCACTCCCCCTCTTTCGAGCGCAATCAAAAGGCGTTACGCCCCAGAGGCTAACCCAGAACCATAAACCCATAAATCATTTTAACCAAGGAGTTTTTTCCATGCTTACAGGAAAACAGAAACAATACTTAAAAGCTCTTGCCGTGCAGCTGCCGGCGGTCGTGCAGATCGGTAAAGATGGCATGAGTGAGACGGTCATCCAGAGTGTGGATGACGTCTTGACGGCACGCGAACTGATCAAAGTGAAGATCAATCAGAATTCGGACGAAGATATCAAGAGCACCGCTCTCTACCTTGCAGGGCATCTCTCCTGTGAGATCGTGCAGATCATCGGCAGAAACTGTGTTCTTTTCAAGAAAAAAGAAAAGAAGTCGCACTATGAATTACCTTAAGACCGGAGATCGCGAAGCGATTCTGAAGAAAAAGCGTGTGGTCGTGAAGGTCGGTACCAGCTCGATCACCTATGAAAATGGGAAAGTGAATTTCCGCTACCTGGATCATCTGACGCGGCAGCTTGCTGACCTCAAAAACCGCGGTCTTGATGTGGTACTCGTCACTTCGGGGGCGATCGGCGTGGGACTGCCCATGCTGGGATTTCATAAGAAGCCGGATTTCCTGCCCTACAAACAGGCAGCGGCGGCCGTGGGGCAGGGCGCGCTCATGAATACCTATGAGCATCTCTTCCATGAATACGGGCAGACCGTTGGACAGCTCCTTTTCACGAAGGGCGATGCGGTGAATTCGAAGCGCTATCTCTACATGCGAGGTACCATTCAGGCACTTCTTGAACTTGGCGCGATCCCGATCGTGAATGAAAATGATGCGGTATCCGCAGATGAGATCAAGATCGGCGACAATGACACGCTGTCTGCCATCGTCGCAAGCGTGGCCGAAGCCGACCTTTTGATTATTCTTTCTGACATTCAGGGTCTGTATACGAAGGATCCGAAGAGTCATCCGGATGCAGAGCTGATCCATGAAGTCCCCGCCTTCTCCCGCGAGCTTTTTGCCATTGCCGGTGGCGCGGGTACAGCGCGCGGTACGGGCGGCATGTATACGAAGATCCAGGCAGCGGAGATCTGCGTGCATTCCGGCATTGATATGATCATTGCGAAAAGCGATGAGAAGGAAGTCCTGCTGCGTATCATGGATGGGGAGGAGATCGGGACACTCTTCCGCGGTGAAAATGTGCATCCGCAGCTGAAGAAGCGGGATATCATCATCGGTACGGCGGTCAAAGGCAAGATCTTCGTCGATGAGGGGTGCAGGAAGGCGCTTCTTGAGAAGGGCTCCTCACTCCTTCCTGTCGGCATCATCGATGTAGAAGGCGCTTTCAGTGATGGGGATACGGTTGCCGTGTACTTTGAGAATCAAGAACTGGCCCGCGGCATTTCTCACTACAGCAGTGAGGATGTACAGAAGATCATGGGACATCGCACCGAAGGGCTTTCCGAGGCTCTCGGCATGGCAGCGCCCTATGATACGGTCATCCACAGAGACAATCTCTTGGTGATGAGATAAAGGGTTCCACCGGTCTTATGGAGCGGTGTACCAGGGAAACACTGATTCAATCGTTATTCGATTTTACTCTTGTATTTTCATGCGATGCAAGGAATATTCCGACGCGAATAGCGAGCTATTTAAGGAGGAGTATGACGAAGCATTGTATGAAAATACATGTGAAATCGAATTCTGCGATCGAATCAGCGTTTCCCTAGGAAGTTATGCGATTTCTGCTGGCAGACAAAATGAAATTTTCAGAAAAATTATACTGGATGGCGTACTACTATACCCGCCATCCGAAGGGGAGATTTGAACTGTCCCATATCCTGCAGCTTTTGGCTTTTTGGGCAGTCTGTATTTTAGTGTGCGAAATGGTGCTGTATCTATGGCTGAACGGATAGGTATTTTTGGCGGCTCTTTTAATCCCATTCATGTAGGACATTTGGTGATCGCAGAAGCGGCATGGCAGGAATTTTCGCTGCGCAAAGTCCTTTTCATTCCTTCAGGTGATACACCGAATAAGGATATGCACCACATTGACAAGAATATCCGCTATGCGATGGTGGAAAAGGCTATCGAAGGGAATGGGCATTTCATGATCTCACCCATTGAGCGTGACCGCCAAGGCCCTTCCTATACGGTGGATACCATCCGTATCCTCCAGCGTGAGTTTGGCGATGATTATGAATTCTACTTCATCTGCGGCACCGATGCCGTGGCGGATCTGCCGACGTGGAAATACAACAGGGAGCTTCTTTCTGCCTGTCATTTCATCTGCGCGAGCCGCCCGGGGAATGAAAATGAGATACAGAAGTCCATCGATTACTTTGGGGAACTGGGGAGGAAAAAAATCCATTTCCTGAAGACGCCGGAGCTGGCGATCTCCTCTACGATCCTCCGAGACTGGATCGCAGAGAAGAGATCCGTGCGCTACCTGATCCCGGATGCGGTGATCGATATGATCCGTAGCAATAAATTGTATGAATGAGGCGCGGGAAACACCACCACCTACTGAGGCTGTTATGAAACTGGAAAAAATAGAAAAAGAACTGGAAAAGACATTGTCGCCGAAGCGGTTCCGTCATTCGGCGGGAGTCGCAGAGATGGCCCGTCATTTGGCGCATCTGTATGGGGCATCGGAAGAAAAGGCATACCTTGCCGGCTGGATCCATGACTGCGCGAAGGAGATGACACTCTCCGAAATGCAGCATGTCGTGAAGAAAGCACATCTGACATTTGATGATGCAAAGCATATGCTTGGGAGCCGTGCGTTGCTGCATGGCCCGGCAGGGAGTGTCCTTGCCAAAACGATATTTGGCATCGATGATGAAGAGATCCGGGGAGCGATCTATTATCATACGACGGGGCGCGTCGGCATGACGCTTCTCGAAAAGATCGTATTCCTCGCAGACTATATCGAGCCAAACCGCGATTTTCCCGGCGTCGAAGACCTGCGGCTCCTCGCAGAGAAAGACTTGGACGAAGCCGTACTTGCGGCGTATGATTCTACGATTTCCCATCTCATTGATCAGGAAGCGTACATTTATGGCCTCACTTTCTTAGGCCGCAATGATATGGTGGAAAAGCGGGAGAAGACCGGTCGGTAGTCGGAGACCCTTCTGCTCGAAAGAGAAACGCCTCTTGCGGTGTGAGGGCAGTGAAAGTCCATATTCTTCTTTTTACAGCGCTGCTTCTTTGGGCAGCAAGGCTTTCTGTGAAGATGATACATGAAGGAGGTTTTACCTCGAAGGTATGATGAAAACGAAAAAAGGAAAGACAAGAATTAAGCTAAAAAAGCTTCTTCTTTTCCTGCTGATGGTGGTTTTGGCGATCGCGCTGCTCGTCTTGGGCACAGAAAAAATCGTGCACTTTGCTACGGGGCGCATGCATGCCGATGAAGCAAAGCCGACCTACTACCTCTTCATCGGAGAGGATGAGACGGCAGGAAGCGAGGCGGATGCCATGCTGCTTCTGGCGGATAATGATAAGAAAAAAGAAATGACCTTCATTTCTATTCCGCCGAATACCAAGGTCGTCCGTCAGGAAAAGACAAATCTTCTTTTGAAGGATACGTTCAAAGAAGGCGGCGCAGAGGAAACAAAGTCAGCGGTGGAGAATCTGCTCCACATCCGCATCGACAAGTATGCGGTCGTGAACTATGCTGATTTTCGGGAGAATGTGTCGAAAGCCGGGCTCATTTCTCTCTATGTAGAAAAATATATGGAGCATCTCGATCGGGATGGATCCTTTGATATTGGACTGAATCAGGGCTACCAGCCGCTTGACAGCGAGCAGGCACTCGGCTATGTCCGCTACGTGGATAAGGAGGATGGAGAGATCGGCCGTATCCAGCGACAGGAACGATTCCTCAAGATCCTTCTTTCGCATCTTCAAAGCCGCATGGCACTGCGGAACTGGCTGACCGTCCGCTACGGCTTCCGTGCGGTCGAGAGCGATATCACGCCGTCTGAGGCGGCCTCTTTGGCCTATCGGCTGACCGGCTATCCGCCGGAAGGATGCAAATTCATTATTTTCCCGGGTGAAATGCAGACCATCGGGAAAGTCAGAACTTGGGTGGTGAATCCGGTGGAAGCACAGAAGGTGCTTTCTCTGACGATGGAATAGACGGGGCGCACCCAGGCATCACCTATTAGAATAAAAAAGGAGTATATGTATGGAAAACAATCTTCAGACCATTTGTGAAGCATTATCGAATAAGAAAAGCGTACTCATTAAAGTACTGAATGTCCGTGATCTCACTTCGATCGCAGATTATTTCGTCCTCTGCTCGACCAGAAATCAGAAGCAGTCTCAGGCTGCGGCGGATGAAGTGGAAGAAAAGATGGCAGAACTCGGCGTGAAAGCGACCCGAAAAGAGGGCTACCGCGAAGGGGACTGGATTCTTCTCGATTTCGGCGATGTGATCGTTCACATTTTCACCGATGAAGAAAGACGCCATTATGATTTCGATACCCTCTGGAAAGAAGCGCCGGCAGAAGAATACCACGACGAGGGAGAAACGGAGAAATAAATGGAAGAGACCAGGATTCCTGCCAAACAGGAAAGTATATATAAGGAAAACTCCATCGCAGAGCTCCCGGTCGTCCGTGTCTCCGGCTTTGGTGCCTTTTTGGACGGAGGTACAGGAAATTCGAAGGATGATATCCTCCTTCACAAAGGGCAGCAGACCCACGAGGTGAAGGAAGGGGAGAGGATCAAGGTCTTCCTTTACCACGACCCGCATCACCGTCTGACGGCCAGTATGCGCCTGCCGCAGATTGCCATCGGCGGCATCGGCTATGCGCCGGTACTTTTGACGACTCGTTTCGGCGCATTCGTCGACGTGGGGACGGAGCGAGGCATTTTCCTGCCCTTCTCTCAGATGATAGAGAATGTCACCGAAGGACAGCAGATCTGGGTCAAGCTTTACGAAGACAAGACCGGCCGTCTCGCTGTCACCATGCATGTCGATGAAGAAATGCGCGCCATCGCTCTGCCTTTCAAGGAGGCAAAGCTCGGGGACACGGTGACTGGCACCGTGTATAATGAAACCGGAGAGGGCCTTTTCCTTGTGACAAGAGACCGCCACCTCGCGTTCATTCACAAGACAGAGCTTGCAAGATCCGTGCGCCTTGGGGAAGAGGTGACGGGACGTATTTCTTATATCCGAAGTGACGGTCGTGTGAATCTTGCGCTTCGCCCGCAGAAGGAAAAAGCGATGGAAGGGGATATGACTCTTCTTATCAGCTGCATGGAGCGCCATGGCGGTCTCCTTCCGCTTACCGACAAAAGCGATGCCGATCTCATTAAGAGTACCCTTGGCATCAGCAAGTCTGCTTTCAAAAGAGCGGTAGGCCATCTTTTGAAGGAACGGAAGATCACCATCACGGAAGGAAAGATCCGCTTGAAAGAGTAGCGAGACGTTTTACTCCTCGCCTTTGGTGAATGCATGAAAATGAAAACGCGCCGATGAGCATATGGCTCATCGGCGCGTTTTTCATTTTGAGTAGCTAGGGATTAGTAGTTAGGGATTAGGATTCTCGAATAACTCGTGACTGGTAGACATCAGACTCTCTCGTATCGTCATTTCGAGCAGAGCGAGAAATCTGTTTCGTTCGCGGTCAAACGGACGATGATAGGAAGGCCGAAACGGGAAATCTGGGATCAAGCCCCTCATATATTCGCAGCGAAGCCGCCACCCTAATCCCTAATCCCTAATCCCTGGTCACCAGTCACCACTATTCATCCTTTATTTCCGTTGGAATAGCAGCGATCGTCTTCTGATGTGTATAATTCACAAGGCCTGGTGGTCCGTTGGGGATCTTCTTGACGTAGCGGATGAGTGTGTAGTCCACATCCACCTTGCCGGAGTCTTTTCCCTTGCTGTTCCATGCGGCCAGGGCAGCGGCTTTTTCGATAGTCGCGAGGGGGACGGTCAAGCCTTCTGTCTCGATCACGACGTGCGAGCCGGGGATCTGCCGCGCGTGCAGCCACAGATCCGTCTTGGCGGCTTTTTTGAGCGTGAGGAATTCATTCTGGGTATTGTTCTTCCCCATGAGGACGCGGAAGCCGTCGATGGTGAGTGTGGTCAGTAGAGGTTCATTTTTACGCTTGCGGTTCACCGGTTTCTGTTTCCGCCCACCGATGCGCTCGATGCCGGTATCTTTCAGCTCTTCTTTCAAAGCATCCAGATCCTTTTTGGTTTTGACCTCCGTCGCAAAATACAGCACATCTTCAAGGTAGCCGATCTTTTCATGACATTCGTCCAGCTTTTCACGTCCGATGATAAGGCGCGTTTTCATTTTATTGTATTTTTTGAAATAGAGCTGGCTGTTTGCGGTGACAGAAAGAAGCGGATCGACAGGGATCGTTTCTTTCGTAGGGGGATCATTGAAAAGGTTCTCGATGGTGAGCGCTTTTCTTCCATTGATCTTTTCATAGGCGTAGATCGCAAGCAGATTGCCCCAGAGCTTGTATTGCTCCGTCTTGGAGGTCTCCTTCATTTCCCCTTCGATCTTCTGGATCTTTCGCTCTTCCCTTTTGATGAGGGTGTGGATCTTCTTTTGGTAGTCAGAGAGCTGTGCGGCCATGGTACCGCCGGAAGATTCGGCTTCCCTTTCGAGCCACGGGATGATGGGGCTGCATTCGATCTCCTCGCCGAGGAAGGGCAGGGCGATCGGACTGACCATCGGCTTCCCCTTGGCATTCTGATAGATGTGAAGGGCATCCGAGGCCATGATATCCTCTTTGAGGAGAAGTATGGCGGAGAGCAGGGAGTCCTCCTCGGCCTCTGTCAGGGAGGCGAGGGGGGATGTCATCAAGACCTTGCTCAGATGGCCCAGCTCATCGACGAGGAAACGGGAGAAGCCGTTGAATGTATGGAAGAGCCATTCTTCGATCGTACTCTCTGTTCCCTTACCGTAGTCGAGTATATTTTTCAGTTCCTCTTTGGAGAACTGCATGAAATTCATACGCGCACTGTTTGTCGGAAGATGGTACACTTCCCCGGGGACGAGCAGGCGGTCGCCCTTCCTGCCACGAAGACAGGCATCGATGATCGTATCCCCTTCCGTCAGGACAAGATTCGGTGAGGAGGGGAGAAGCTCGACCCAGAGCGTTTTGGTGACGATCTCTCCGGCGGCCTCGATGCGGTCGAAGGAAAAGGCCAGGATGCGGTCTATGTCGATCTGCCGTACTTCCGAGAGACGGCTTCCTTCCAAATGCTTGCGCAGTGTCATGCAGAAGGTCTGTGACGGGGTATACTGATTTTGCACCTTGCTCTTCGATGTGAGGTATACGACGGGCGGTGTGTGGGTATTCGCGATCATGTGGACAGGCTTTGCATTCGGGCAGAACAGCTCGATGTCCATGATGCGGTTGTCGATCTGATGGATCTGCCGCACCTGTGCAGGGATGAGGAGCTTTTGCAGCTCTTTGACGAAAAGATATAAAGAGGCACTGTCGATTTGCATAGGAGACTCCTTTTGAGGAAAAAGATTATGGGGGACAAGGTTCGGGGTTCAGGGTTAGCCCACGGAGCGTGCCGTCCCTTGATTGCGTACGAAAGAGGGGTAGTGGGTTCTACAGGTTCAGCGGGTTCAGAGGGGGCAGCGGGGGTGGTGCGGCGCATTTCGTCATCCTGAGCGGAGAAAAACGTCGTATGTTAAAAATGGCTTATCTGAAAATATGAGAACTGAGTTGAAGGATCTAAGCGCCGCGGAGATTTGGAACTAGCGGTTTTCTCATATCGTAAACCTAATCCCTAGCTACCAGTCACTAGTCACTTATACTCCCTATTCCCTGCTTAATCGCAAAGCCTATGAAATACTTCTATAAGTATATCACGAAAGTGAAAGCGTGCGGGAAATATGGTAAAATAACAATGATAGTTAGATATTTGATCTGTGTTTCTCTAGACTGTCATATAGAAAGGATGAAACCACTATGCACTTTACCAAATGGCATGGCTGCGGCAATGATTATGTATTTGTGAATGGTTTTGAAGAAAATTTTGATGATGTATACAGCAAGATCGTCGCCATTAGTGATCGGCACTTCGGCGTAGGCTCTGACGGCGTGATCTTCCTCCTGCCTTCGGACAAGGCAGATATTCGTATGCGTATGTTCAACAATGATGCTTCGGAAGGCGAGATGTGCGGGAATGGCATCCGCTGTCTTTCGCGCTGGGCGTATGAGCTGGGACTGGTGAAAAAGAAGCGCTTCTCCGTCGAAACGGGGGCAGGCCTCCTTTATCCGGAGATTCTCGAAGATGGGAATGTACGCGTCGATATGGGCAGACCGCATCTTCTGGCGGATGAGATCCCAGTCACGGGCTATGGCAAAGGACCTGTCATCGCACAGCCGCTCACCAATGAAGCGAATGGCAAGACCTATACCGTCACCTGTGTTTCCATGGGAAATCCGCACTGTGTCATCTTCGTGGATGATATCAAAGACGTCGATCTCACCGGGGAAGGCCCGCATCTGGAGGTGGATGCCCATTTTCCGAAAAAAACGAATACGGAATTTGTAGAGCAGCTGGGCGAGCACCATTTCCGTATGCGTGTGTGGGAAAGAGGCACAGGGATCACCATGGCCTGCGGCACCGGCACCTGTGCGACTGTCGTCGCAGCGATCCTGAATGGCCGTACCAAAGACTATGCTGACGTCGATCTCGACGGCGGCGTGCTCCATATCGAGTGGGACGGAAAGCCGGACAGCCACGTCTTCATGACCGGGCCGGCAGTCAAAGTCTTTGAAGGAGATTATTTCGGATAAGAAGGATGCGTGACCACGCATCCGATGTAAGGGAAACGCTGATTCCATCGCGGGATCCGTGTTTCCTTTACTATTTCATAAGGAGAACTATGATGAACAGCATGACTGGTTTTGGCCGAGGGATCGGCGAAAGCGAGATCGGCAGCGTGACCGCAGAGATCAAAGCGGTGAACAGCCGATTTTTAGAGATCAATATCAGAAGTGACCATTTTTCCGGCAGTCTGGAAGAGATCGCCCGCGAGGCGGCGAAGAAAACACTTTCGCGCGGAAAGCTGAATATTTTTCTGTCTTTTACACCGACGGCTTCGGCGAAAGCGACGCGCGTCGAGGTGGATGAAGGTCTGCTCTCTGCCTACCTTTCTGCGTTAGACGATATCAGCGGAAGAAAAGGTGTGAAGAAGGGGAAGGTGCAGGTATCTGACCTGCTCTCTTTGCCGGAACCGTTTCTCACGATCAGAAAAGAGGCTGCGACTGAGGAAGAGATGGCACCGCTGGTGAAAGCAGCGATGGAGGGGGCGCTTGTCTCGCTCATCGAAATGCGCCAGCGTGAGGGTCATAACCTGAAAGTCGACCTGAAGCAGCGTCTGGCATTCCTCCGGGAAAGGCTTGCCTTCCTGCTCTCCCGGCAGGATCTCGCCGCCAAAGCCTATGAAGAACGCCTGCGCCAGCGCATGGAGAAGATACTGGAACAGATGAACTTCGAGGTCGATGAAGGCCGTATTCTGGAAGAGGTTGCTCTTTTCTCCGAAAAAACGGACTACACAGAAGAGGTCGTCCGTTTTGCAAGCCATCTGGATCAGTTCGATGTCATGCTCGAGAGCGAAGAACCCATCGGACGCAAGCTCGACTTCCTTCTCCAGGAGATCAATCGGGAAGCAAATACCACCGCTTCTAAGGCGAGCGATGCGGAAGTCATCGATACCGTCATCCAGATAAAGACCGAGCTCGAGAAGATCCGCGAGCAGGTACAAAATATTGAATAATCGGTGAGCGGGGATCCAGAAAGCATCAAAAAAGCAGCGAACGGGTCGCTGCTTTTTTTGATGCCTCTTATCTATTATTCACCATTTCCGGATTCATATCATGATGCAGGAGACGGAAGCGGGCAAAGTCTTTCCATTCGGTATTCGGTGTGCCGTAGTTGCAGTACGGATCGATGGAGAGCCCGCCGCGGGGGAGAAATTTGCCCCATACTTCGATATAACGGGGATGGAGAAGCTTGATGAGGTCACTCATGATGATATTCACGCAGTCCTCGTGGAAATCGCCGTGATTGCGGAAGCTGAAAAGATAGAGCTTCAGGGACTTGCTTTCCACCATGTACTGATCGGGGATATAGGAAATATAAATGGTCGCAAAGTCCGGCTGTCCTGTCTTCGGGCAGAGGCTGGTGAATTCCGGGCAGTTGAACTTGATGAAATAGTCACGATCTGCGTGCTTATTGGGGATGCGTTCCAAAAGCGAAGGATCGTAATCATAGGTATACTTGGTATTCTGGCTTCCCAGCTGCTTGAGCTGATCCAAGCCTTCGCGTGTTTCTGTCATAGGTGAAGTCCTTTACTATAAAAAATAAGGGGAATGCGTACAGTATGCTGCCAGATTCAGAGGGTTAGCCCGTGGGGCGTTTCGTCCCTTGATTGTGTATGAAAGCTCTGCATGGATGAGAAATGAAAAATGCTGGTAGCGGCTTTGCCGCCTTGTATGAATAGCCTTCCCCTCGAGGGGAAGGTGCCCCGAAGGGGCGGATAGGGCAGAGGCGGTATGAAAGAGAGTGAGAAAATGCGTTTTAAGCAAGCGATTTACGGTAGCAGGCGAGTTAAGAAAACGCTGATTTTTTTAACGGAGATGCCCGAAGGTGGTATTCAAGTCACCAGTCACTAGTTACCAGTCACTCGGCACCCCTGATCCCTAGCCACGAATCCCCAGCTACTCATCTGAAATCTGATGTCTATCAGTCTTTTTGCCTCTTGGTCTTTCTTACATCTCACAGCTTTTGTGCTGCTTCGACGAGCTCATTCCTGTGGCTGCTTCCGGGGAACCATTGGATGCGGAAGGGAAGATGGAATGTTTTTTCAAAGTCTTTGACCAAAGACGCTGTCGCGTGAGCAGGGACATCGAAATTTTCCCGATCCGTATAGACGCGAAGATCCATTGCAGCCTTGTAGGAGGTACAGATGACACGGGTGATGCAGTGCTCCTGACTTTCATCGAGGCCTTCCGCCATGGCAAGGAAGAGGGAGAGGATGCGGACCTGACGCATCTGTGCAGCTGTCAGGATATGTGCCTGCCCATTCGCTTTGAGGTACTTTCCGGAGTATCCATGGTGAAAAGCGCAGATCAGAGCGCACATCACTTGTTCGCTGTGTGTCCAGCCGAAGATATGCGCATTCGCTGTCATGTAGGAGCTGTGGCGGGCGTGGCTGTAGTAATTGATCAGATTTCCTATGTCATGCAGTCGGGCTGCCGCGGCGAGAATATCACGCATGCGCGGGTCGAGCTTGTGGACCTTCTGCCACTGATCGAACATGGTGAGTGCGGTCGCGGTGACATACTTGGTGTGGAAATCATAGGTTATCGGAAGGGTATCGAGATAATTCTGCACTGAGCAGCGGAGCATGTCGTGCTGCTTGTCTCCGTTTTTGTCGTAGATGGGATCATAGTAGTGGAAGAATAGCCCTTCGCGCAGACCGCAGCCGGAGATCGTGAGATACGACGCCTTCGCTTTCCGCAGGATCTCCTGAATGACGAGCGCACCTGCGATGATGATATCGGCGCGTTCGGAAGAGAGCCCGCTGATCTTCTGCCGCTCCTCATAGGATTTCCCCGTGATCATGCGGACTTCTTCGAAGACATCCTCGACGGTGAAACGATAGTTGTGGAGCTTCGGCAGCGGATAATTCACTGCGCGCTGGTGGATCTTGGCGAGATTTCGGACAGTACCGCCGATGCCGATGACCGGCAGAGGCTCGCTGGGAAACCACTCGACTTTGGAAAGCACATTCTGGATGAAGCGCTGTATGGTCTCGATCTTATCCTGATTCACCTCGCGGGAGGATTGAAACATCTCCGTCAGCGTCACCGCACCGATCGGGATGCTGATAGAATGGATGCGTTTTTTGTTTTTGACGAGAGAAATCTCTACGCTTGCCCCGCCCAGATCGAAGAGGAGGAAATCCTTCTGATCGATGGTATGGCTGACACCGGAAAAGCCAAGCGCAGCCTCGGCCTTGCCACTGATGATCGTCATGGGGATGCCGGTCGACATGCGGACGCGCTTCAAGAAAGAAGCCCCGTTGATGGCATTTCTGACGGCTGCTGTCGCGACAGCGAGTACCTTTTTGATCTTTTGCACTTCGATGATGTGGGAGTAAACGGCAAGACAGTTGAGGGCCCGCTGCTGCGCTTCCTCTGTCAGAAGGCGAGAGGTGAGCGTCATCCCCTCCGCCAGGCGGATAGATTTCTTTTCCTGATAGATCAATTTATAAGCGCCGTGCTCTCCGATCTGCATGATGATGAAGCGGATGGAGTTCGAGCCTAAGTCAATGATCGCGATGCGTTCCATGGAGTCTCCTTAAAAAATAAGAAATGGAAAAGCCGGAGGACAGATGCTTCCTCTTTTTCAAGTCATTTCTCTCTCTGATTTTATTGATTGTATTGCGGTTCTTTTCTATTCTACAACATTCGCGAAATGCTGAAAAGGGGCGCGATGGTCGCGAATTTTCGCTTGTTGTGATATACTTTTGTAGAAAAGTGCTTCCATGATTGTTGATAGAAGGAGGATAAGGAGGATTATATGAATTCCGTCACACCCATTTGGCCCGCTGTCTTTTTAGGCATGTATCTGTTTCTGGAATCGCTGGACTGGGGGCTGTCACTCGCTGCCCCTTTTGTAGCAAGGAATCAGGAGGAGAACAAAGCGGTGCTCTCTCTTTTAAAACCGGGTATCGATCTCAATGAAGCCTGGCTGATCTTTGGCCTGTCGCTCGTCGCATCGGCGATGCCTGCGGCGGGAGATACGATGCATGACTCCGTCATGGCGGTGCTTTCCGTGGCCGTCGTAGGCGGCGCGCTTCGCATTCTCGCGGCTTTTTTCAAAAATGTGTTCGGAAGTACGCTGATCATGAAAGGGATGAGTCTCTATTCCGCTCTTGCTCTGTTTGTGATCGGACTTTCCGGCGGTTCTATGGTGACAGGCGGAGATCTGATGTCCGGGGTGGGGATCGTGATCTCACTCTGGCTCATTTTGGCCGCTTTCGAGCTCGCTGCTCTCTATGGCGCGGTGAAGATCATGAACCCGCTCGGCGAGCGCTGCCGCGCGGCCTTTCTGGTATCGAGCATCCTCCAGCTGCTCTTCTTCCTCGGCATGGCATTCCTGCTGAAAGGGGACATTGCAGACGGTCCGCTCTCCGGCCTCTTCTGGATCGGCCTTGCCGTATCGTTCGTTTTAAGCATCGCTGCCTTCGTCCTCGCCCGCATGCGCCGCACGATGGTCGCTCTGGTTGCACTGTATATTGCGACCTTCTTCTCCGTCAGTCTGTATGCGGCCGGGCTTTCGTCCAAGCTGCAGGGCGCATCGACGCCGGATCCCATGGTCATGGCGGTCATCACCGGATGGACTATCGCTGTTCTCCTGTGGCGTCTCTATCGGAAGAGAGTGGCCTATGAGTGGAAGGATCATATCTAAAGAAAACGCGGATCAGCATATGGCCTTTGATAGTTATCCGTCAAAGATTCCTGCAGAAACGAGGTGAATCACATGGGTGAATTATATAAGACACAGCATACCATCGATGAAATGCTTGATCGCATGGGCGTGAAGATCGTCCTTGACTCGGAGCATCTTTCTGAAGAAGATCGATTTGAAGCAGAAAAGCAGGGGGCTTCCGTCGTACTGAAAAAAGTATCCGATAAAGAAAAAGCGAAAGAGTAATTGGCTTACCTGCTTTTCAGGCCATAAAAAAGAGGAGATCCGGAATGGATCTCCTCTTTTTGCTTGCTCTCAATGACCGATCACATCCAGAATGGCCAGGATGAGCGTGCCGGGGACACCGAAAATAGCGACCACGATGCCATGCATCGTATTCCATACCATGTGGGTGATGCCGAGCGTATTCAAAAGCCAGAAGAGTACACCGCCCATGATGATATTTCCGATGATTTTTTTTACAAATTTGGCAAAGAGCAGGAATGCCACGACGACCATGAGGACGCTGGCAATGCCATACCCGCCAAGTCCGCCTAACGATTCAAGCATATGTGTCTCCTATAAAAATGCCGGGGAGCAGGGGCTCTTCTGATGAAGTGCAGAAAAATGCTTGTGGGATCGAAATCTGCGATCGCACAAGCGTTTTCGGATACCTCCTTCAGGAGCGGATACCCGCCCACCTTTGACAAGCCGCTTAGACTTCTTTTCTGTTTTCCACCGCGCCGGCAAGGGTCATGCTGTCAGCGAAGCCAATATCACCGCCGACAGGGATACCGCGGCCGATGCGGGTGACCTTGATGCCGGACGGTTTGATGAGACGGGTGAGATAGAAAGCCGTGGCTTCGCCTTCCGTATCGGGGTCCGTTGCAAGGATGACTTCCTTCACCGTCTCATCCTTCAAGCGTTCCAGAAGCTCTTTGATCTTGAGATCTTCCGGGCCGATACCATCCAGCGGGGAGAGTGCGCCATGCAGTACGTGATACAGACCATGATACTCATGGCTTTGCTCGAGTGCCATGACATCCTGCGGCTGTTCGACGACAAGGATGACCGAATGGTCACGGCGCGAATCGCTGCAAATATCGCAGGGATCGCTCGTGGAAAGATTGCAGCACACCGAGCAATAGCAGATCTTGCTCCTGGCTTCTTCGATGACATGAAGAAAATCGCGGACCTCGCTTTCCGGACGCTCCATCATGAAGTAGGCCAGACGGCGAGCGCTCTTGACGCCGATGCCAGGAAGTTTTCTGAATTGCTCAGCGACCAGCTCAAGCTCCTGATTCATTAGAACATGCCGCCAGGAAGCCCCAGGCCGCCTGTCACTTCGCTCATGCCCTTCTGAACCATTTCATCTGCCTTCTTGCTGGCTTCGTTGAAAGCGGTGGTGATGAGGTCTTCGAGCATTTCCGGATCTTCCGGGTCGATCGCATCTTTTGCGATCTTCAGGGAAACGACCTGTTTGTCTCCATTCAGGGTGAGGGCAATAGCACCGCCGCCGACGGAGACGTCGACGGTCTGCTGCTTCAGCTCTTCCTGCTTTTTCTGCAGGTCTTCCTGCATCTTACGTGCTTTTTTCAGCATATTCTGCATCTGGGCTTTATTTCCGAACATAATGAGATCCTCCTTTAGGAATCTTTTGAATAAAATATGGACTGCTTCTTGAAATAGACAAGAACATGGCAGGGGGCGCGGGTTTGCCGATAGCTCCCTTACCGCTTAGAACTATTCCGTAACCTTTTCATATATATCACAGTCAGGCAGGATTTTCAAGGCTTCTTTAAAAGACGGGTCATCCCGATCAGGAGCTTTGATATCCTTTTCCGTTACCAGCTGGTAGCCATCTCGCAAAACCGCCTTCCTTCCGGGGGCTGCCTCTCTTTTTGGGGATGCAGGCGTATCCTCTTCCCTTATCTGCTTGGCTGCGGACAGCTGTGCGAGGGCATCCGCCTCTTCCGTGCTTCCTTTCAAGACGACATGAAGCTCGACGGAAGAGCCGATGATTTTTTGAAAAGCTTCGGCAGCCATTTTCTGGTACGATTTGTTGTTTCCGGCGGATACCAGCCACTGCTGCGGAGAAGAAATGACGGCGCGCTGCGGCGTGAGATAGAGGAGTACGCCTTTCTGATAACAGGTCAGCATATCGATGCGGCAAATGTCGTGGAAATAACCGAGCACCTTCTGCCAAATAGCAGGATAGGTCGCAGGGTCAAGCAGAGTGGCATTGGCGTTATTCTCTGCTTTTGGCACCGCTTTGGCCGGCAAGGTTTCCGCAGGTTGAGACGGCGCGGGAGACGGTGGCTCTCTTCTCCCTGCCGGCTTTGGCTTAGGAGAAGGCGCAAAGGTGGGCTCTTCAGTAGGAAGCGGCTGAGACTCCGGTAAAGGCGGGGGCGGCGGCATCATAGATGCCGGCTCGCTCTTCACCGCAGATACCGTGATCGGGGTGGGCGGCTCGAAAGAGGGGGCCGCAGCAGGCGTTTGCCCGGAGGCGCTTCCTTTTTTCAAGGCATCGAGCTCTTTTTCCAGCATGCTGATCCGTTCTGCCAGACTGTCTACGGCAGCAGAGCCCTTCAGACGGCAGAGATGAAGAAGCCCCATCTCCGCGCTCATGCGAGGTGACGAACTTCTTCGCGTCTCATTCAGTGACTGGTGGAGATAGTCGAAAAGACTGTCCAGATAGGCTTCGGAGATCTTGGCAGCATCATCCCTCAAAAGGCTGATATTTTTTCCATAGGCAGAAAGCTCCGGCGCATTTGGCTCAATGCGGCAGATCATCAGATTTCTGAAATGCTCCAAAAGGTCACGGAGAATGGCTGCCGGCTCTTTGCCGCTTTGCAGAATGCGGTAGAAGAGGGTCAGTGTTTCACCGCTTTCTCCGTTAAAAATATGATGAGACAATGCAATAATCTGGTCTTTTCCTGTCAATCCAAGAAGGTCATAGACTTCTGCAGCATCCAGCGTCGCTGCTTCGGTTGCAGACGAGCACTGATCAAGGAGGGAAAGTGCATCTCTGAGACCGCCATCAGCGCGGACAGCGATGAGGTCAGCGGCATCTTCTGTGAGCGGCATGCCGCTTTCTTTTGCGATATAGAGAAGGTGCTGCTTGATGTCTTCCACGGAAATGCGGTGAAATTCGTAGCGCTGGCAGCGGGAGAGAATGGTGAGCGGGATTTTTTCCGGCTCGGTGGTTGCCAGGATGAAAAGCACGTGGCTTGGCGGTTCTTCCAATGTTTTCAGGAGAGCATTGAAGGCTTCCTTCGTCAGCATGTGTACTTCATCGATGATGTACACTTTCTTGCGGCAGGCGGCGGGAAGCGTCCTGACAGACTCCTTCAGCGCACGGATCTCCTCGATGCCCCTGTTCGATGCGGCATCGATCTCATAGACATCGAGACTTGCGCCCGCATTGATTTCCCGGCAGATCTCGCAGCTGTTGCAGGGATTGCCTTCTTCCAGATGTTCACAATTCACGGCTTTTGCGAGAATTTTTGCCATACTGGTCTTTCCCGTACCGCGCGGACCGGAGAAGAGATAGGCGTGCGCCAGCCGATCCTGCTCGATGGCACGCCGGAGCGGGATGGAAATATGCTTCTGCCCGACCACTTCACTGAAAGTGCGGGGACGCCATTTTCTATAAAGTGCGAGATAGGCCATAAGAACGGATGCCTCCTCATAGTAAAGAGAAAAAATAAAAGGGAAAAGATGCCGGGATGAACGAGGCAGTCGGTGCAATAAAAAAGACTTATGCAAGCGTGATTTATGACAGCCTCCAGGATGCACCGTGGCACATGGAAAGAGCCACTTATTGCTGCTTCCTCTCGGACCTGACAAGATTCATGGGATCCCATTGCACGGGACCCGGAGACTGCCATAAATCACGACTGCATAAGTCGATAGGGCTATTATACTATATGAAGATCGTTTTGTAAATGTGAATTTAAGAAAACGCTGATTGGGTATGAACCATATATGATATTGTCTCACTGTGCCATAAATGATTTTGTCCCGC
>ERZ1026846.394-NODE-394-length-34335-cov-47.364761_pt1 | contig 34335 bp, 27 predicted proteins | sample MGYA00380153_ERZ1026846 | MGnify/ENA primary metagenome ERZ1026846 (study PRJEB33269, sample SAMEA4719789) | human gut metagenome | biome: human-associated habitat; feature: organic feature; material: feces | place: Cameroon | collected 2013-10 ...
GCACATATTGTATCGCCAGTCCTATCAGGGCAGCAACGATCATCCATCGAGAACGCTCATACCGCTTGTTCTCCCATCTTACATGCAGATGAGAGAGTGCTACGATGAAGGCATTGATGAGCATGAATATGAAGCATGTAAACTGAAATAGAAATAATGAATCCATACGCTTCTTATCTTTTGTTTACTTTCTTGTATTTCTGGTTGCTTGCTGTAGGATTATCTGGATTAGTCATCTGCAAATACCCTGCTGCAACAAGGGAGGTGATGTAACGCTCTCGGTTCTTGGAATGCATACTGACACCAATTCTGTCAAGTATCTCTTTGGTGGTTCGAGGAACTGAACAGAAATTGACTATGTCCCTTTGCTTATTCGACAATGACACTTTTGGAGTGTCAGAGTGTCTAAATTGAGTGTCTAAGTCGTTCTCAGAAGTGTCTAAGTCGGTGTCAGAGTGTCTAAGTTGAGTGTCTAAATCGTTCTCAGAAGTGTCTAAGTCGGTGTCAGAGTGTCTAAGTCCGGTGTCTAAGTCGGTGTTAGAGTATCTAAGTCCAGTATCTAAGTCTTCGACTTGGTTACTTTTATCATGGACTTCGTTACCAACTTCGTTACTTTTTTCTCTCCAAACCGTGATGACAAATTCCTGTGCCTTGTTATTATTCATAAATGTGACATTGATGTCTTCATCCAGAGCACGAGTGATGCCGCTACCTACACCAGTGTATGGCAGCAAGTATATGGCATTGTTAAAAAGGAACGTATTGCGAGGCATGGAAGTTCCTGCCTTGATGTCATCAATAGTGAGTCCGTTAGGCAATGCACCTGGACTATGAATCTCCACACGATTGTCGAAAATGAAAATGCGAACAGGGGCTTTCATGTTCAACGAACGGTGTACAAGGCTGTTTACCGTGAACTCAACCAAACTGGTGTAAGGTATTTCCAACTTACCCATGCTGTTGAATTCATCTCCCACCTGCACATTATGTAGGTTACGAGTGAAGAAATCCATGATCGTGTCATATTGATGAAGCAGATTTCCCTCCATATCTGCATCATTCACTTTGTCACGAAATACCTTGCCGCCGATGCTGTTGCCTGCAAAACAGATACACTTGGCTGTCATCATTGGCATCCAGCGTTGGGTGTATTTGCCAAACAGAAGCATGGCAGCAACGGTTAGTGTACCATCTGGACGAATAAATCGCAGATTGCGAAGTATCTTCTCACAGTCATGTCCCTTAGCTATGGCAGAGCATATCATATCAAGTGATGCTTCATTAAAAGCGTCACCTGTCAAGCCTTTCTTTTCCAACACTCTATCAAAACGGTTGCCAAGAAACTGCTTGATGGTCGTTGCATCAAGGTCGTTGACAGTTGCATCCCTAACACCAGCCTCGTCTGGTGCAAAACTACCGCAGTCGGTCATCATTTCTGCAAGTTCAGCATTATCGAACACTTTACGCTTGTCGGCACCATTCTTCACCCATACGATTCCCTTGTTGTCATGATAAGGCTTGTTGAGTCCTTCCTTCACAGTAGCAACAACCAAGTTGCCATCCTCGACCTCAACAGTATCTATCTTTATCAGAATGGATGGCACTACGTTTTCTGAAGCAATGTCACTCAACAAGTTGGTTGTTTCTTGTACCTCAGAATACGACAAGGCATTGGTTTCTCCGGTCTTATCCTTTATACCAACTACCAATTTGCCACCATGTGAATTACTGAACGCCACTAACTCACAGGCAATATCATATTTGTCGAGAATGCGTTCCTTGAACTGCACCCCTGACACCTCGCCAGCGTTTATCTGTTTCAATATATCGTCCATCATTCTTTGCCATACATTATTATAAAATAAGTAAATACGCTTGCAAAAGTACAATAATAATTTTAGAAAAAGGAATAATATTCTCAAAAATTTATGCAAAATACAAACTAATTGAGTATTTTGCAATAGATAGACTATGCTAACCTCGACAAAACCAAGACAGCTGCACGAAAGGATGTCTGCTGCACTGGCGGTGATAAATAACTTTACAGATTAAACGTTGCGGAAAAAACTCTTAAGAGAAGCTGTCGTTTTCCTTAAGGAAAAATATATTTTCCCTTAAGGAAAAAAATAAAAATCCTTAAGGGAAAATTCTCAATCTCTTTTTCTCCCATTTTCCAGGCGTTTTCGTCTGATTCTCTCTTCCTTGAATATTGTTTACACGGATATCTATTTCGTATGTCTCTTCAGGAAGATGCTGTGGTCGATGCAGGCTGGGAGCTCTTCCTTATAGTGGGTAACCATGATCATCGTCTTGTTCTTTCGCTTGCAGAATGCCTCGATGATATCCTTTACCAGGCGGCGGTTTCTGTTGTCAAGACCATGAAGAGGCTCGTCGAGGATGAGGAGCTCAGGATCCTTCACGAAGGCACGTGCCAGAAGTACCAGGCGCTGCTCGCCACTCGACAGCTTCAGGAAACCACGATCTTCCAAACCCTCCAGACCGAACACCTTCATCCAGAAACGGCACTGGTCCATATCCTCTTCCTTTGGCTTTACATAGAGACCCACTGAATCGGTAAGGCCGCTCGCCACGATGCGGATGGCTGGCATATCACGCTGATAGGAACGGTGAAGCTCTGGAGATACATAGCCGATATGCTTCTTGATATCCCAGATGCTCTCGCCACTGCCACGAGGATTGCCGAATAGGGCAATGTCACAGGCGTAGCTCTGCGGATTGTCGGCACATACCAGACTGAGCAGGGTACTCTTGCCGGCACCATTCTGTCCGCTCAGCGCCCAGCGCTCACCATTGTTGACCGTCCAGTCGAGATCGTTGAGGATGATGCGCTCGCCATACTGGATGCGAACCTTGTTCATCTTCACCACTTCCTGACTGTGATATTCCCGGTCGCTATATGGCAGGTTGATGATGGCCTGTTCTAATTCTTCGCATAATACGTGGGCAGGGATGGGGTTGCGCTGTGCCAGATATTCTTCCTTGGTAAGCTTAGGATATACCTTCATATCCTTCACTTCTACCACGTGGGTGATGAAGTCTGGGATGTCATCGCTCTTGCTCAATACGAGGATGATCTGCAGATGATGCTCGTTGGTGAGTGACTTGAGAAGCTCCTTGAGCTGGTCGCGGGTGTCGGCATCCAGACCGATGAAAGGATTGTCCATGATCAGCACGCGAGGCTCTGAGAAGAGGGTAGAGGCAAGCTTGAACTTGCGGAGCTCTCCACTGCTCAGCAGGATGGTGTATTTGTCGAGCAGGTGGTGCATGTGGAATAGCTCGTAGATGTGTTCCTGCAGCTGTCTGCGCTCCGGCGTATCTTCGCCAGCCATCTGATAAGCCTCTTCCAGCTTATCCTTGACGATAGGCGTGTTCTCATCTATTTCCAGCTGGTTCCAGCGCTGCTGCAGGAAGTAGGTGCGGTCGTTGTCGCCTCCGTAGGTGTCACGGAAGGTGATATACTTGATGTTGTCGCTCACCAGGGGCTTGGTACTAGGAGAAAAGTCGTAATCAGGATCGTGCATCAACAGCGGGTGTCTGCCCACAAGGATGTCCACGAACATCGACTTACCTCCACCATTGGGACCTACGATAGCGATATGCTCGCCGTCGCATGCCTCGAAGTTAACTGGCTCAGCCATACGCCATTCCGGCATACGGGTTACGCCATTCTGAATACTGATAATCTTTTGCATCTCTCTTATTTTTTTATATGATTGCGTGATAACAGGATGATATTTCCGGGCTGGGCTACTTGTGCGTGGTACGGTTGATAGCCGCCAGAAGCTTTGCCTGCGGACCCGTCATACCTGTACCTTTCTCTATGCGGCTGGCGTTCTTGGTAGCAAAATCCTTCCAGCTGCTATAGTGCCTGTCGCCCGTTTCGGGTCTGCCCATCTGCAGGAAATGGCAGTAGGCTGCGCCCAGGGCATCGGTGGCATCCATGTATTTCGGCATCTCGTCTTCCCGGATGTTGAGCATGCGCTGCAGCATCGCCGCCACCTGCTCCTTGGAAGCCTGACCTTGTCCGGTAATCGCCATCTTGATTTTCAGCGGAGCGTACTCGTGGATGGGCACGTCGTGGTGGATGGCAGCAGCGATAGCCACTCCCTGCGCCCTGCCGAGCTTGAGCATCGACTGCACATTCTTGCCGAAGAAGGGAGCCTCTATCGCCATCTCGTCGGGCAGATAGGAGTCGATGATGCCAGTCACCCGCTCGAAAATCCTGCCGAGTCGCAAGTAGGGATCTTTCTCCTTGCGCATGTCAATGACGCCCATTACCACCAGTTCTGCCTTGTTGCCGATGACGCGTATTACGCCATAGCCCATCACGTTGGTGCCGGGGTCAATACCCAGGATGATCTTTTCTGTATTCGATTTTTTCTGAATCATCTGAATGCTGTATCTTCCTGAATCTATCGGTCCATATATGGATTATGAGCCAATTCCTCGCCAATGCTGGTAGCCTCTCCGTGGCCTGGCAGCACCTGTGTTTCATCCGGCAACATGCCGAGATGGCGCAGGCTGTTGATGATGCGGAACATGCTGCCGCCAGGGAAATCGGTTCTGCCGATGGAGCTCTTGAAGAGGGTATCGCCCGAGAAGAGTACGTGCTCTGCCTCGCAATAGAAACATACGGAGCCGTTGCTGTGGCCCGGAGTCTCGATGATGGTGAATTCGTGATTGCCGAACTTGATTACCTCATCTTCCTCAAAGAAATGACCGATAGGAGGGAAGTGGGTGTCGAGCTGCATCTGGTAGAATGTCTCTGCCTGATGAGCCAGACCCTTCATCAGCTTCTCATCGCCCTGCGCCACTTCCGGCTTCAGTCCGAACTCCTGGTAGATGGTATCGTTGCCGAAATTATGGTCGAGATGACCATGGGTAACGAGGAGATGAACAGGCTTCAGATTGTTCTTTCTGATATACTCGGTGATCGCCTTGCGCTCTTCAGGATAGAAGGCACCGCAATCTATGATGACGCACTCGAGGGTGTCATCGCTGACCACGTAGCAGTTTTCCTGCAACATGTTGACTTGGAATCTTTCGATATGTAGCATTTTACTTTGAACTTTGAGATTTGAACTTTATGATTAGTGAAGCTGATGATTTTTTCACTCTTCACTTCTATGCCGGAACATAAACCAGCTGCTTGTCCTGGCTGAACCACTCCTCATCGAAGAAGGTGCTGAGAGGGGTGATTTCCGAAATCTTATAATACTGCTTGAGCTCCTCCTTCAGATTGCCGCCCTTGAGGCAGAGCAAACCATTAGGCAGGGCATTCTGACCCGCCTTCTTGAAGTTCTTCTTGATGATCTTCATCAGGTCGGGCAACTGCATCACGGCACGGCTCACCACGAAGTCGTATTTGCCTTTCTCGTCCTCGCCGCGCAGGTGTTCAGCCACCAGGTTCTTGAGTCCGATAGCGCCAGCCACCTCATTGCACACCTTGATCTTCTTGCCGGTGCCGTCGATGAGCTTGAACTTGCACTCAGGGAAGAGGATGGCGAGCGGGATGCCTGGAAAACCACCGCCGCATCCGAAGTCGAGAATCTCTGAACCCGGGCGGAAGTTGATCGCCTTGGCAATAGCCAGAGAGTGGAGCACATGGTGCTCGTAGAGGTTGTCGATATCCTTGCGGCTGATGACATTGATCTTGGCATTCCAATCGCGATACAGACCGTCGAGGGCAGCGAACTGCTTCTTCTGCTCGTCGGTGAGGTGAGGGAAATATTTCTCTATGATATTCATTCTATCTTGTTTTTGTTTCTTTCTATCTATATTTATTAATGTATATAAACCGATGCAAAGGTAGTGCAAATTGTAGATAAAACAAAATAAAATTAGCTTTTTTTGTATATTTAGTAGTTATTTCGGGGCTTGTTAGCAAAAAAATGTGTACCTTTGCACCCGAAAAAGATGTTAGATAGTATTTATTTAATATAAAAAGTAATGATAAAAGCAGCATTATTCGACTTAGACGGCGTGGTTTTCGATACCGAAAGCCAGTATTCCGTGTTCTGGGGAATGATAGGCAGGGAGTATCATCCGGAGATGCCTGACTTTGCGCTTCGCATCAAGGGACAGACCCTGGTTCAGATCTACGACAAGTACTTCTCTGACGATGCCACATTCGCTCATATTGATGGATACACCGATTGCAAGTCGGAACAGGCTAAGATAACAGCCCGGCTCGATGAGTTCGAGCAGAATATGTCGTTTCCTTACATTCCCGGATTCGAAACTTTCCTGAAAGACCTAAAGGCGCATGGTGTGAAGTGCGCTGTGGTGACGAGCAGCAATCTGCAGAAGATGGAGCAGGTGTATAAGCATCATCCTGAGTTCAAGGCCTATTTTGACCGCGTGCTCACCAGCGAAGATTTTGCCAGGAGCAAGCCGGATCCAGACTGCTATCTCAAGGGTGCTGCCTGCTTCGGAGCAAAGCCGGAGGAATGCGTGGGTTTTGAGGACAGCTTCAACGGAATGAAGGCTGTGAGAGCTTCGGGTGCATTTACCCTCGGACTCGCTACAACCAATTCAGCAGAGAGCATCCAGCCATACAGCGACTATGTGATAGCCGATTACAATGGATTCGAATACGATGACCTGGAGAAGATTGTAGAAACTTTTTAGTAAACACAATTATATGGGATATTTATCTACAGACAAAAAGAAAATCACAACCAAGACCTACGCCGAAATGAAGGCGGCAGGTGAGAAGGTTACGATGCTTACTGCCTACGATTTCACAACCGCAGGCATCATCGATGCAGCTGGCATCGATACCATCCTGATAGGTGATTCGGCTAGCAATGTGATGGCTGGAAATGCTGATACATTGCCTATCACCGTAGATCAGATGATTTACCACGCACGCAGTGTGGCCCGCGCCTGCAATCATGCACTCGTGCTCTGTGATATGCCTTTCGGCAGCTATCAGGTTTGCAAGGAAGATGCCTTGCGCAATGCCTGCCGAATGATGAAGGAGACAGGCGTGGATGCGCTGAAGCTGGAAGGTGGCGTGGAAATCCTGGATACTGTTCAGGCACTCATCAATGCCGGTATTCCTGTTTGCGGCCATCTTGGACTTACTCCTCAGAGCGTGAACAAGTTTGGCGGTTACGGCATCCGTGCCAAGGAAGATGCAGAGGCAGAGAAGCTGATCAGCGATGCTAAAGCACTGGATAAGGCTGGCTGTTTTGCCATCGTTCTGGAGAAGGTTCCTGCCAAACTGGCGGCTGAAGTTTCACGTCAGGTAAACGCTGTAACTATCGGTATTGGAGCTGGTAACGGTTGCGATGGACAAGTGCTGGTTTATGCTGATGCGCTCGGTATGACCCAGGGCTTCAAGCCAAAATTCCTGCGTCATTTTGCCCAGGTAGGCGAGGAGATGCAGAAGGGAGTAAAGGCTTATATCGATGCCGTGAAGAGCGTGGAGTATCCAAGCGCAGAAGAGAGCTACTAAGATGGATACGCAAAATACCCCGGTACATTTTAATCTGTGGCACCGTGACTTCTGGCGTCTCTGCTTCGCCAATCTCTTCCTGATGACGAGCATCTACATGCTCCTCCTGAGCATACCTTATTTTATGGCTAAGGAGGGATATTCCGTTACTCAGATGGGCGTGGTTTATGCTGCTTATGGCTTGGGCATCTTTCTTTTGGGTGGCTTCTGCTCCTATCTGGTGCAGCGCTATCGTCGCAATCGGGTATGCCAGATATCCATCCTGGGTGTGGCAGTCAGTCTCGTCGTCCTTTATTATCTGGAAACCTTCTGGAATATTAAGGTGGGCTTCGAGATGCTGGTGGTGATGCGTCTGATTCAGGGCGCTTTCCTGGGCTTGGCAGAGATGTCGCTGGCGAGTACGCTGATTATCGATACCTGTGAATCTTTCCAGCGTACGGAGGCGAATTATATTACCTCCTGGTTTGCCCGCTTTTCCATTGCGGTAGGTCCATTGCTGTCGCTTCTGGTCTATCATGTCTTCAGTATGAAAGTCGTTTTTCCTGTAGCCTCGGTATTGGCATTGGTTGCCTTGGTGCTGGTTTCCAGAGTGAAATTCCCGTTCAAGGCTCCGTCAGAAAACGTGTCACTCATCAGCAGCGACCGCTTCTTCCTGCCTCAGGGATTTCCGCTGTTCGTCAATATTGTATGCATCATGGTGATACTGGGCTTCTATCTGTCGCAGCCTCATTCTCTCACCGTCTATGTGATGTTTTTTTGTGGACTGTTTCTGGCATTGGTGGCAGAAAAATACGTTTTTGCTGATGCAGAGCTGAAGAGTCAGGTAATCGTGGGACTGATATTGATTGCGGCAGCAGAATTTGTTTCCTTAAGCGATCAGAGCTTTGCCGAAGAGATGCTTGTACCTGCCTTGCTTGCCTTGGGAGTGGGCATCATCGGAAGCCGATTCCTGCTTTTCTACATCAAGCTTGCCAAGCATTGCCAGCGTGGCACCAGTATGAGCTCCTTCTTCCTGGCGTGGGAACTGGGGTTGAGCTTAGGAATCGGATTGGGTTTCTGGCTAATAAAGGACGTGTATCAGAAGTCTCCTGATGTGGATATGGCGATATTGAATCCAGTGTATAATGAACTTGTGTATCCAGCTTTCGGATTGACAGTGGTTTCTCTTCTGATGTATAATTTCCTAGTACATCCATGGTATATGAAGCATCGCAATCGCTGATGCTTCGTGTGCCTGCTTTATTAAAAGTTTCTAAAAATAGCGTTTGTGAAACTTTTTTAATATAATTTAGTTAGCTTTATTCGCTTTTGTGCTCATAATTGAGTACTTTTGCGTTTGATTTGAGGACGGAGGGCATTTTGGAAGTGCCCTTTGTTCTGTTTTTAGAATGAATTAAACGTAAAATTGATATAAGATTATGGCAGAAGCTATTGATATCCGTGAGTTGAATATCCGGATTGAACAACAGAGTCAGTTCGTTACCAACCTGGTAATGGGCATGAACAAGGTCATCGTAGGTCAGAAGCACCTCGTTGACTGTCTCCTTATCGGTCTTCTCTCTGATGGTCACATTCTCCTGGAAGGTGTACCGGGTCTGGCGAAGACTCTTGCAATCAAAACATTGTCACAGTTGATTAGTGCAGACTATAGCCGCATACAGTTTACACCCGATTTGTTGCCTGCCGACGTGATCGGTACGCAGATTTATTCGCAGAAGGATGAAGCCTTCCATGTGAAGCGTGGACCTGTGTTTGCCAACTTTGTGCTGGCGGATGAGATCAACCGTGCCCCAGCCAAGGTGCAGAGTGCCTTGCTCGAGGCGATGCAGGAACATCAGGTAACCATCGGCGACCAGACTTTCCATTTGCCTAATCCATTCCTGGTGATGGCTACCCAGAACCCGGTGGAGCAGGAGGGTACCTATCAGTTGCCTGAGGCTCAGGTGGACCGTTTCCTCCTCAAGGTTATCATCGATTATCCTACCATCGAAGAAGAGAAGCTCATCATCCGTGAGAACATCCAGGGCGGTCTGCCTACCGTGACTCCGGTTACTACAGCCGAGGAAATCCTGAAGGCTCGCAGCATCGTCAACGAGGTGTATATCGATGAGAAGATTGAGCAGTATATTGCCGACATCGTCTTCGCTACCCGTTATCCAGACCGTTACGGCCTGGGCGAATTGAAGGATATGATTACCTTTGGCGGTAGTCCTCGTGCCAGCATCTCACTTGCCAAGGCAGCCAGAGCCTACGCCTTCATCAAGCACCGTGGCTACGTGATTCCTGAGGATGTACGTGCCGTGGCTCACGATGTGCTCCGCCACCGCATCGGCCTCTCTTACGAGGCAGAGGCAAGCGAAATCACCAGCGAGGAAATCGTCAGCCGCATCATCAACAAGGTTGAAGTGCCTTGATTTAGTTCAAAATTCAAAGTAAATTAAGTTGGATACACAAGATATCTTAAAGAAAGTTCGGAAGATCGAGATCAAGACTCGCGGATTGAGCCAGAACATCTTCGCCGGCCAGTATCATTCAGCCTTCAAGGGTAGGGGAATGGCCTTTGCCGAGGTGCGCGAATATCAGTATGGCGACGACGTGAGAGACATCGACTGGAATGTGACGGCTCGCTTCCATCGCCCTTTCGTCAAGGTCTTTGAAGAAGAGCGAGAGCTTACCGTGATGCTGATGGTGGATGTGAGCGGTTCGCTCGATTTCGGTACCATGCGCCAGATGAAGCGCGACCTGGCTACCGAGATAGCTGCAACCCTAGCCTTCAGTGCCATCCAGAACAACGACAAGATAGGTGTCATCTTCTTTTCCGACAGAATAGAGAAATATATCCCTCCCAAGAAGGGACGCAAGCATATCCTCTACATCATTCGTGAGATGCTCGACTTTCATCCCGAGAGTCAGCGTACCGATATCGGATGTGCCCTGGAATACTTCACGAGGGTGATGAAGCGCCATTGCACGGCTTTCGTCATCAGCGACTTCTACGATAGCAAGGACTATCAGCACCAGCTGCAGATAGCCAACCAGAAGCACGATGTGGTGGGAATCCAGGTGTATGATCCACGTGCCAAGCAGCTGCCCGACGTGGGACTGCTCAAGGTGATGGATGCCGAGACGGGACACGAGATGTATATCGATACCAGTTCGAAGAAATTGAGAGTGGCTCACACCCAAAACTGGTTGCGACAGCAGGAGAGTCTGCGACAGCTCTTTGCCAAGAGCAAGGTAGATTGGACTTCGGTAGCCACCAACGAGGACTTCTCGAAGGCGCTCCTGATGCTGTTCAAACAGAGAGGCTAAAGTAAGATAACATGAAAATAAAGAATATCATATTGACGATGGCGCTGATGGGTTGCTCTACGCTGGCTTTCGGTCAGACCGTGGAGCAGCGCATGGATTCCCTGCAGCTGCTTATCGGACAGCAGACCATCCTGCACCTCAAGGCTACTGCCCGGAAGGGTGCCAGAATCGTGCTGCCATCCTTCAAGCCTCAGGACCAGATTGTACCTGGTGTAGAGGTGGTGGAGCAGAGCAAGGGCGACACGATGCAGATGGGTGATGACCGCATCCAGGTGAGCCGCGACTATACGCTTACCTCTTTCGATGAGAAGGTGTATGTGGTTCCTGCACTCGATGTGAAGATCGACGGCAAGAGCTATTACGGAAATCCGTTGGCGCTGAAGGTGCTCACCGTTCCGGTAGATACGGTGCATCCTAACCAGTTCTATCCGGCAAAGGGTGTACAGGATAATCCTTTCGAATGGAGTGAGTGGAGCTTCGCCTTCTGGTTGAGCCTGCTGATGATTATCATCTGTGGTGCAATGATTTATCTCCGTAATCGTCTGAAGAAGAACAAGCCTATCATCGCTCGCATCCGCATCGTGAAGAGGGTGCCTGCCCATGAGAAGGCGCTGCGTGAAATCAATGACATCAAGCATCATCATACCAGTGCCAGCCAGGAGACTCAGAAAGAGTACTACACCCAGTTGACCAATACGCTGCGTGCCTATATCGTGAGCCGCTTCGGATTCAATGCGATGGAGATGACCAGTGGAGAAATCATCGAGCACCTGCGTGCTTCGGGCGACCAGAAGATGATAGACGAGCTGAGAATGCTCTTCTCTACCGCCGACCTGGTGAAGTTTGCCAAGTACGAGATTCCGATGAACGAGAACGATGCCAACCTGGTGAATGCCATCAACTTCATCGACCAGACGAAGACCGATGAGCAGCCTAAGGAGGAGAAGATCGTTCCAACGCTCAGTACCGAAGACCAGAAGTCGCAGCAGCAGCGCCGACTCATCAAGACCCTGCTCTGGGTGGGCGGCATCAGCGTAGTTGCCATCTTCGGCTACATCGTTTATCAGGTAGCGATGCTCGTGATGTAAATGTCATCAGGCTCAGAAATCCAGAGCCGGTGATGTAAACAATAAAAAGAAATTAAGAAATGGAATTTGCAAGTAAAGCATATTTTCTGCTGCTCCTGCTGCTGATACCTTATATATTATGGTATTTCCTGGGCAGGAAGAAGAGCGAGCCTACGATGCGCATGAGTGATACACGCATCTATCAGTATGCTCCCAAGAGCATGCGCGTCAGACTCATCCATCTGCCGATGGTGCTGAGATGCATCTGCTTCGTGCTCATCGTCATCGCCATGGCCCGTCCGCAGACCCACTATTCCTGGGACAACAAGACCGTAGAAGGTATCGATATCATGCTTGCCATGGACGTATCAACCTCTATGCTTGCTGAGGATCTGAAGCCAAACCGTATGGAGGCGGCGAAGGATGTGGCTACCGAGTTTATCTCAGGCCGTCCTACCGACAATATCGGACTCACCATCTTTGCCGGAGAGGCTTTCACGCAATGTCCGATGACCACCGATCATGCCAGTTTGCTCAGACTCCTGCATGATACCCGCACCGATATCGCGGCTCGCGGACTCATCGACGACGGTACCGCTGTGGGTATGGGACTTGCCAACGCCGTGACCCGACTCAAGGATTCCAAGGCAAAGAGCAAGGTGGTAATCCTGCTCACCGACGGTAGTAACAACATGGGTGACATCTCGCCTATGACCGCTGCCGAAATAGCCAAGAGCTACGGCATCAGAGTCTATACCATCGGTGTGGGAACCAACAAAGTGGCGCCTTATCCGATGCCTGTGGCAGGAGGCGTGCAGTATGTCAATATTCCGGTGGAAATCGATACCCAGACGCTGCGCGACATCGCTCAGACCACCGATGGAAACTTCTATCGCGCTACGAGTACTGCCGAGTTGAAGAAAATCTACAGGGACATCGACAAGCTGGAGAAGTCTAAGTTTAATGTGAAGCATTTTGCCAAGCGCTATGAGGCCTATCAGCCTTTTGCCCTGGGTGCACTCCTGATACTGCTTCTGGAGATATTGCTCCGCCTCACTTGGTTCAGAAGAATTCCTTGATGAAAGAGGAGTTTAGACAAAATAGATTATAACATCATATAAATATGTTAAGATTTGAAGATCCTACGTTTCTCTGGCTGCTCTGGCTGATACCGGTGCTCATACTGGTTCGTCTGGTAGGCTGGAGAAGGCGAAAGGCTAAGCTGAAAAGATTGGGCGATCCGGAACTGCTCAAGCAGTTGATGCCCGACATATCCAAATACCGTCCTACGGTGAAGTTTGTGCTGATGCTTGCTGCCTTGGCACTCGTCATCGTGATGGTGGCTCGCCCTCAGATGGGAAGCAAGATTTCTCACGACAAGCGTAATGGCATCGAGACGATGATCTGTCTCGATATCTCCAATTCCATGCTTGCTGAGGATGTGGCTCCTTCCCGTCTCGACAAGAGCAAGATGCTGATAGAGAATCTGGTAGATAACTTCAGCAACGACAAGATCGGACTGATCGTCTTTGCAGGCGATGCCTTCGTGCAGTTGCCTATCACCAGCGATTATGTATCGGCAAAGATGTTCCTGCAGAATATCACACCGGGGCTGATCCAGACTCAGGGTACCAATATCGGCGATGCCATCTCGCTTGCCACCAAGAGTTTTACCCAGCAGGACAATGTGGGTAGAGCCATCATCGTGATTACCGATGGTGAGAACCATGAGGATGGTGCCAAGGAGGCAGCCGAGATTGCCCAGAAGAAGGGCATCAACGTGTTTATCCTCGGTATCGGTAATACCAAGGGTGCTCCTATCCCGATGGGAGATGGCTCTTATCTGAAAGACCACGCAGGCAATACCGTGATGACAGCTCTCAACGAGCAGATGTGCCGCGAACTGGCGCAGGCTGGCAAGGGTCAGTATATCCATGTAGATAATACGAGCGATGCTGAAAAGGCATTGAATGATGACCTTACCAAGCTGCAGAAGGGAGACATGACCAGCGTGATATACAGTGCCTACGATGAACAGTTTCAGGCTGTGGGCATTCTTATCATCCTCCTGCTCATAATCGAGGTCTGCATGATGGAAGTAAAGAATCCGTTGCTCAGAAACATCAAGTTCTTCAAAAGGGATTCCCTGAAACTGCCGAAATAAGCAGGAGAAAGTCAGGTCTGTCACCTATTCGCCCTTAGAGGTTGTTTTTCGGTTTCGTTTCCCGAATCGCCCTTAGAGGTGGTTGCTGGTTTCGTTTCCCGAATCGCCCTGAAAGGGCAGAAGCTCTTAGCTCAGGGCATCGCCCTGGGTAAAGCGAGTAGTAGCAAAGCGCCCTGAAAGGGCAAAAGCTTTAAAATATAGATGTAAAAATGAAGTATATACATTATATAATAGTAACTGTGGCAATGCTGCTGGTGGGTACGGCACAAGCCGGAGCCCAGACTGATCGTAACCTGATCCGTCAGGGCAATCGTGCCTTCAAATCCCAGAAATGGGCAGTGGCAGAAACCCAATATCGCAAGGCTATCTCCAAGAATCAGAAGAATCCGCAGGCGATATACAATCTCGGTTGTGCCCTCATGGCGCAGCAGAAAGACTCCATGGCGATACAGCAGTTTACCAATGCTGCCCAGTTGGAAACCAACCGCCTCCGCCGTGCTGCCAGCTGTCACAACATGGGCGTCATCATGCAGAACCACCGTGAATATGCCCAGGCCATCGAATACTACAAGATGGCGCTGAGATGCAATCCACAGGACAATGAGACCCGTTATAATCTTGCCCTCTGCAAAAAGTTGCTCAAGAACAATCCACAAAACAAGGATCAGAACAAGAACAACAAGGATAAGAACAAGGACAAGAACAAGAACGATCAGAACAAGGACAAGAACAAAGACAACAAGGATAAAAACGACGATAAGAACAAGAACGACAAGAATAAGAATAACAAAAATAACAATAACAAGAATAATCAGAACCAAAACCAGCCGAACCAGGACAAGATGAGCCGCGAGAATGCCGAGCAGCTCTTGAATGCCGCCGTTCAGCAGGAGCAAGCCACCAAGCGCAAGTTGCAGAAGGCGATGAGCCAGCCACGCAGAAAGGCTTACGACAAGAATTGGTAAAAGATTAGATGAGATAAATACGATTTTAAATTAAAATACGATTTATAGATATAAATACGATTTATATATAATATTTAGCTATTATTTAAGATACGATATGAAAAAAATAGGTTGGTATTTGATATTGCTGATATGCTTGCTAGGCTACCAGGTGCATGCGGTGGCCCAGCATATCTCTGTGTCGGCTCCATCGCATGTTGCGGCTGGAGAGAACTTCCGTGTCGCCTATACCATCAACACCCGTGATGTAGAGGAATTCAGAATGGGTGCGGTGCAGGATGGACTCGAAGTCATCGCAGGCCCTTACACATCTTCGCAATCCAGTTATCAGATGATCAACGGACATACCTCGTCCTCTTCATCTGTAACCATCACCTACACCCTCTATGCGGCAAAGAATGGTACCTTCAACATTGGTGCTTCCCACGCCATCGTAGGGGGAAGGAGCCTGGCTTCTCACGCCGTGAAGATTGCGGTATCAGGTCACGCCCAGCGTACCAACGGCGCTCCTAGCATGCACGGACAGGATAGCTACGACCAACCTCGTATGCGTACCGCAGGATCTGCCATCTCGGGCAGCGACCTCTTCATCAAGGTGTCTGCCAACAAGAAGAGAGTACACGAGCAGGAACCTATCCTGCTTACCTACAAGGTATATACACAGGTGGAACTCACCCAGCTGGAAGGCAAGATGCCAGACCTGAAGGGATTCCACAACCAGGAAGTGCCTCTGCCACAGCAGAAGACCTTTCATACTGAAATGGTGAACGGTCGCCCTTACAAGTGCGTCACATGGAGCCAGTATGTGATGTATCCTCAGATGACCGGTAAGCTGGAGATTCCTTCCATCACCTTCAAGGGCATCGTGGTACAGCAGAACCGCAATATCGACCCGATGGAGGCCTTCTTCAATGGCGGCTCCGGATATGTAGAGGTAAAGAAGGACATCAAGGCTCCGGGTATCACCCTGCAGGTAGATCCGTTGCCTCAGCGCCCAGCCGACTTCTCGGGTGGAGTAGGTAAGTTCAATATCTCTGCTTGTCTTGACAAGAAGGATATCAAGGCAGGCGAACCGATCACGCTCCGTGTGATTGTGGGAGGTATCGGAAACCTCAAGCTGCTGAAGCAGCCAGTGGTGAATTTCCCGAAGGATTTCGACAAGTATGATGCCAAGGTAACAGATAAGACCCGACTCACCGCCAATGGAGTGGAGGGTAATATGATATACGATTTCCTGGCTGTGCCTCGCAATCAGGGCAGCTATACCATTCCTGCCGTGGAGTTCACCTATTATGATACCAGCAAGAATGCGTATAAGACCATCAAGACCCAACCTTTCACCCTGACCGTGGAGAAGGGAGATGGCTCTGCATCCGAGTCGGCTGATTATTCCAGCAAGGACAAGGATATCCATACCATCAAGTTGGGCAAGACCTCACAGCATCAGGCAGATGATATGTTCTTCGGAAGCTTCGGTTACTGGACCAGTCTGCTCATTCCGCTCATCGCCTTCTTCGTACTGCTCGTGGTATTCCACCGCAGAGCCATCGAGAATGCCGACATCGTGAAGAAGCGCTCCAACAAGGCGGGCAAGATAGCCACCAAGCGTCTGCGCATGGCCAACAAGCTGATGCTGCAGGGCAAGCAGGGCGAGTTCTACGATGAGGTGATGCGTGCCCTCTGGGGATATATGAGCTACAAGCTGAACATGCCGGTAGAGCAGCTCTCCCGTGAGAATATCCGTGAGAAACTCATTGCCCACGATGTGGACGATGCTACAATACAGAAGTTTACTTCCGCTCTCGATGAGTGCGAGTTCGAGCGTTATGCTCCAGGCGATCCTGCCGGCAATATGAATCGTACCTTCGAATCGGCAATGACAGCGATTATGGAAATAGAAAATGCAATCAATGCGGCTCGCAAGAACGTCAAGAAGCATCCTGCCGGATATTCCTTCGTATGGCTGCTCCTGGCGATGCTGGGCTTCGGCGCTTCTCCGGTATCGGCAATCACCAAGAACAATGCCGATACGGAATACCAGAAGGGCAACTACCAGCAGGCTATCCGCGACTACGAAGAGCTGCTCAAGAATGGTGCCTCTGCCGAGATTTACTACAATCTCGGCAATGCCTACTATCGTACAGACAATATCACCAAGGCGGTGCTCAACTATGAGCGTGCCCGCCTGCTCTCGCCTGGAGATGAGGACATCAACTTCAATCTCCAGTTTGCACGCAGCAAGACCATCGACAAGATTACCCCGGTAAGCGAAATGTTCTTCGTTACTTGGTATAAGGCGCTGGTCAACTTCACGAGTGCAGATAACTGGGCGAAGGCTGGCATCCTCTCCATCATCATGGCGCTGCTGCTCGTGCTGCTCTATCTCTTCGGTCCGCACATCCTGATGCGCAAGATCGGCTTCTTTGGCGGTATCGGCTTCTTCCTCGTCTTCCTGCTGAGCAATCTCTTTGCCTATCAGCAGAAGCAGGCGCTCGACAACCGCAAGGGTGCCATCATCATCTCACCTTCCGTGAACATCAAGAAGACGCCTGCCAAGACCAGTACCGATCAGTTTGTACTCCACGAGGGTACCCGTGTAGATATCATCGACAAGGGTATGACCGACTGGCGCGGCATCCGCGTAGGCGATGGAAGAGAGGGATGGATCGAGACCAAGCATCTCGAGGAAATCTAGGAGAATGAAGTGGATGGAGCGTCAGACACTGATATCATTCTACATTCAACATTAAATATAAAACAATAAGTAAATGGATTTTAGTTCGATACAAGATATTGACTTTCAGATACTGCAGTGGTTCAACGGCAGTAACAATGTGATTCTCGACCAGTTGGTGATGGCACTTACTTCGGGTTTCACCTGGATACCGCTCTATCTTGTACTCTTTATCATCGTGATGCGCAATAATGAGACAATCGGGCAGATTGGTCTTATTGTAGGCTGCGCATTCCTGTGCATCCTTTTTGCCGATGGCATTGCCGAGGGAATCATCAAACCGCTTGCGGCAAGATGGCGACCTTCCAACGATCCGCTGGTAAAATATTCCGTACAGGTAGTGGATAATCTTCGTCTGAAGGACTATAGTTTCTGTTCTGCGCATGCAGCCAATACCATGGCGATAGCCGTGTTCTTCTCGCTGCTTGTAAGGAGCAGGATGCTCACCTTCACCCTGGTAGCATGGTCGCTGGTGAACTGCTGGACCCGCCTCTATCTGGGCGTTCATTATCCGCTGGACATCGTTTGCGGCATGCTGCTGGGCATGGTGGTTGGTACGCTGGTATATCTTTTTTTCCATCGTATGTACCGGCGTATGTCACCGGAAATCAAGTATGTTTCGAATCAATATACCAGTACGGGATATGATTGCGATGACATCGATATGATTATGACCGTCCTGATGCTCACCCTCGTATATGTCATCCTGCGTGCCGTCGTTCTGATGACGGGATTATAGTAGTATAATAGCCTTTTCTGAAAAAAGGCAAATCATAAAGTTCAAAGTTCAAAGCTCAAAGTTCAAAGTAAAATAATGGATACAAAACATATTAAGATTAGCGATTATAATTACGATTTGCCAGATGAGCGCATTGCCAAGTTTCCTATCTCACAGCGCGACCACAGTAAACTGCTGGTCTATAAGCATGGCGAGGTGAGCGACGATGTGTTCTTCCATCTTCCCGACTATCTGCCAAAGGGTGCCATGATGGTATTCAATAATACCAAGGTAATCCAGGCGCGTATGCATTTCCGCAAGGAGACGGGAGCCCTCATCGAGGTGTTCCTGATGGAGCCCGCTGCACCTACCGACTATGAGCTGATGTTCCAGACATCGGGTCACTGCTCATGGCTCTGTATGATTGGTAACCTGAAGAAATGGAAAGAGGGAAGCCTGAAGCGCGACTTCGAGATCAAGGGTCATCAGCTTACCCTCTCTGCTACCATGCGCCGTGGAGATGCGCTCAGCGCAGAGGCTTCAGAGATGGTGGCTAAAGGTGGCGGCACCAACTACTGGGTGGATTTCGACTGGGACAACGAGCATGTTTCCTTTGCCGAGATTCTCGAAGCAGTGGGAGAGTTGCCTATCCCTCCTTATCTGAACCGCAAGACAGAAGAGAGTGACAAGACCACTTATCAGACCGTATATTCCAAGATCAAGGGTAGTGTGGCTGCCCCAACAGCTGGTCTGCATTTCACCGATGCGGTGCTCCAGGACCTGGATGCGCATGGCATCGACCGTGAGGAGGTGACCCTTCATGTAGGAGCGGGAACCTTCAAGCCGGTGAAGAGTCTTGAAATAGAAGGTCATCAGATGCATACCGAATATATCGTGGTTCATCGTCGCAGTCTGGAAAAGCTCATCAAGCACGAGTGTCAGGTCATCGCCGTGGGTACTACCAGTGTGCGCACCATCGAGAGCCTTTACTATATGGGAGTGCATCTCATCAAGCATCCTGAGGCAAGCGAGGAGGATCTGCATGTAAACCAGTGGGATCCATACGAGCTGTCGGCAGATGGCAATCTGGTGGATGGCATCACTCCTGTGCAGGCTATCCAGGCAATCGTCGATTATCTCGACCTCAACGGATTGGAAGCCTTGCATTCCAGCACGCAGATCATCATCGCTCCGGGTTATACCTATAAGATTGTGAAGATGCTGGTAACCAATTTCCATCAGCCTCAGAGCACCCTCCTTCTCCTGGTGAGTGCCTTCCTGCATGGTGATTGGAAGAAGGTATATGATTATGCCCTCTCGCATGATTTCCGCTTCCTGAGCTACGGAGATTCCTCCCTGCTCATTCCGTAACTTGATTTAAAAGTTATAAATGATGTATCGTGTTTGCATCAATACGCCCTGAAAGGGCAAAAGCCCCTAGCCCAGGGTAACACCCTGGGTATTAAATGAAAATGTAATGTCGCCCTGAAAGGGCAAAAGCTTCAATAATATAAAAAAACAAATAGATGATTTCAGTAGAAGGACTGAAAGTAGAGTTTGGCGTAAAGCCACTTTTCAATGATGTAAGCTTCGTAATCAACGACCGCGACCGCATAGCCCTGGTAGGTAAGAACGGTGCCGGCAAATCTACGATGCTGAAGATTCTCTGTGGCTTGCAGAAGCCAACCTCCGGCGTAGTGGCTATCCCTAATGAAACCACCATCGGCTATCTGCCTCAGGTGATGAAACTGCAGGATGATACCACCGTGAAGCAGGAAACCCGCAAGGCTTTCGCCCACAATACCGAGATGAAGGCGCGCCTCGACAAGATGCAGCAGGAAATGGCCGACCGCACCGACTACGAGAGCGAGAGCTATGCCCAGCTCGTGGAGAAGTTCACCCAGGAACATGATCGCTATATGATGATGGGCGGTGAAAACTACGAGGCGGAAATAGAGCGCACGTTGAGCGGTCTGGGTTTCACCCGTGAAGATTTCGACCGTCCTACCCGAGAGTTCTCCGGTGGATGGCGTATGCGTATCGAGTTGGCAAAGATCCTGCTCCAGAAGCCGGATGTACTTCTCCTCGATGAGCCTACCAACCATCTTGATATCGAGAGTATCCAGTGGCTGGAGCAGTTCCTGGCGCAGAGTGCCAAGGCGGTGGTGCTGGTAAGTCACGACCGTGCCTTTATCAATAATGTAACCAACCGCACCCTGGAGATTACCTGTGGAAGGGTAGAGGATTACAAGGTGAAATACGATGAGTATGTGGTTCTTCGTGCCGAGCGCCGCGAGCAGCAGCTCCGTGCCTACGAGAACCAGCAGAAGGAAATTGCCGATATCAAGGATTTCATCGAGCGTTTCCGCTATAAGCCAACCAAGGCGGTACAGGTGCAGAGCCGCATCAAGCAGTTGGAGAAAATCGTTCCTATCGAGGTGGATGAGGTGGATACCAAGCAGATGCATCTCAAGTTCCCTCCTTGTCTCCGTAGCGGCGATTATCCAGTTATCTGCGATGAGGTGAGAAAGGATTATGGCGATCATACCGTCTTCGACCATGTGAACCTTACCATCAAGCGTGGCGAGAAGGTGGCGTTCGTAGGTAAGAACGGCGAGGGTAAATCTACCCTGGTGAAGTGTATTATGGGCGAGATTCCTTTTACGGGCAATCTCAAGATAGGTCATAACGTGCAGATTGGTTATTTTGCACAGAACCAGGCACAGTTGCTCGACGAGAAGCTTACCATCTTCCAGACCATCGACAATGTGGCTACCGGCGAGATGCGCCTCAAGGTGAACGATCTGCTGGGTGCCTTTATGTTTGGTGGCGAAACTTCCGAAAAGTATGTCAAGGTGCTGAGCGGTGGAGAGCGCAGTCGTCTGGCGATGATCAAGCTCCTGCTTGAACCGGTGAATCTCCTGATTCTCGATGAGCCTACCAACCATCTCGATATGCAGTCGAAGGATGTGTTGAAGGAAGCCATCAAGGCATTCGACGGCACCGCCATCATTGTGAGCCACGACCGTGAGTTCCTCGACGGACTGGTAGATAAGGTATATGAGTTTGCCGGTGGAAAGGTACGTGAGCATCTGGGCGGTATCTACGATTATCTCCGTGCCCACAATGCCGAGAGCATCAGTCAGGCGCTGGCCAATCAGGTCGGAAGTCAGAATATGTCATCTGCCGGCTCTCCATCTTCTTCATCATCATCCTCTGCAGATTCTTCTGAGGCATCCTCCGGCAAGCTCAGCTATGCCGAGCACAAGGAGCAGCAGAAGAAGATTCGCAAGGCTGAGAAGGCGGTGAAGGAATGCGAGACGAAGATTGAAAAGCTCGAAACCCGCAAGGCAGAGATCGATGCCCTCCTGATGAAGCCTGAGAATGCTACGAATATGGAACTCGTTACCGAATATACCGAGCTGATGAAGAGCCTGGATGAGGAAAACGAGAACTGGATGATGCTCTCAGAAGAGCTGGAGAAAATCAAGAATTCGTAATTAGCAATGGATTGATATACAGAAAGTTAATGTTCTATTAACTGAACTTTCGTACGTGGTTCAAGTACGGGCTGAAGGCCCAAAAGCTCTTAGCCCAGGGCATCGCCCTGGGTATAATGGCAGTCAACAATGCGCCCTGTAAGGGCAAAAGCTTTGTAAATTGCCTGGTACTTGAAAGCTTTTGCCCTTACAGGGCGACAGGCTTGTGTCCATAAAAACCCAGGGCGATGCCCTGGGCTAGGAGCTTCTGCCCTTTCAGGGCGTGTGGAGCTCATTTGCGAAACTTGAGTCAATTAATAAATCAATAATAAATAACGAGAAAATGAAAATGAAGTACATCCTTCCGATGATGATGCTCGCAGCCATGCCTTTGGCTGCTGATGCTCAGAACAAGTCGGGACTTGTCATGAGCAATCTTGACAAGACAGCAAAGCCTGCTGATGATTTCTATCAGTTTGCTACCGGTGGCTGGCAGAAGAACAATCCGCTGCCTGCTGCCTACAGCCGTTATGGTAGTTTCGATCAGTTGGCTGAGAACAGCAACAAGCGTATCAACTCTATCCTTGATGAGCTCAAGAAGAAGACCTACAAAGCTGGAACCATCGAGCAGAAGCTTTCCGACTTCTATAAGTTGGCGCTCGACATCGACCGCCGCAACAAGGAGGGCATTGCTCCCGTAAAGCCTCTCCTCGACGAGATTGCTGCTGCCAAGACCAAGGCTGAGCTCCAGAACTTGCAGGTGAAGTATGCCATGCAGGGCTTGGGCGTAGGTTTCGGTACTGGTTTCGGTGCTGATGAGAAGAACGTTACCATGAACATCTACAATGTGATGCAGGGTGGCTTGACTCTCGGTTCCAAGGATTACTACCTCAACAACGATGCTGCTACCGTAGCCATCCGTGAGGCATTCAAGACCTACGTGGCAAAGATGTTCCAGCTCTATGGCTTCTCTGCTGCCGATGCTGCCAAGAAGGCACAGAAGGTATTCCTCCACGAGACCAGTCTTGCTACTATCTCCAAGAGCCGTACCGAACTCCGCGACCCACAGGCTAACTACAACAAGATGAGCCTGAAGCAGTTTATGGAGAATTATCCAAACATTCCTCTTGAGGCATTGGCTAACGGCGAGGGCATCAAGAGCGAATATATCCAGGAGATGATTGTGGGTCAGCCTGCATTCATGGCTGGTTACGACAAGATTACTGCTGCTGAGGATGCTGAGACCTTGAAGGCATTGATGGAGTGGAGTGTCATTGGCAGTTCTTCTGCTTATCTCACCGATGAGATCCGTGAGGCAAACTTCGATTTCTTCGGCAAGACCATGAGTGGCAGAAAGGAAGACCATCCATTGTGGAAGCGTGCTACCTCTCAGGTAGATGCTCAGATGGGTGAGGCTCTCGGCAGAATCTACTGCAAGAAGTTCTTCCCTGAGTCTTCTAAGAAGATGATGGAGACTTTGGTCAAGAATCTCCAGGTGAGTCTCGGTCAGCGTATCGATGCTCAGGAGTGGATGAGTGCTGAGACCAAGGCTGCTGCTCACAATAAGCTAGATAAGTTCTATGTCAAGATTGGTTATCCTAACCAGTGGACTGACTATAGCAAACTTACCATCGATCCATCCAAGAGCTTCTATGAGAACGTGATGGCTTGCCGTCAGTTCCGCAACAATAAGGAGATTGCAGAGAAGGCTGGTAAGCCAGTCAACAGAGACGAGTGGTATATGACTCCTCAGACTGTGAATGCATACTATAATCCTACCACCAACGAGATCTGCTTCCCAGCAGGTATCCTTCAGTATCCATTCTTTGATGCCAAGGCAGACGCGGCATTCAACTATGGTGCTATCGGTGTAGTGATTGGTCATGAGATGACTCACGGTTTCGATGATCAGGGTCGCCAGTATGATGCCAGCGGTAACCTGAAGGATTGGTGGACAGCAGCTGATGCAGAGGGCTTCAACAAGCGTGCAGATATGTATGCTGATTTCTTCAGCAACATCAAGGTATTGCCTGATCTGAATGCCAACGGTCGCTTTACATTGGGTGAGAACCTTGCCGACCACGGTGGTTTGATGGTATCTTTCAATGCATTCAAGAATGCGACAGCCAAGAAGCCTTTGAAGAACAAGGATGGCTTTACTGCTGATCAGCGCTTCTTCCTGGCTTACGCAGGTGTATGGGGTCAGAACATCACCGAGAAGGAGATTCGCAACCGTGTGAAGAACGATCCTCATGCGCTTGGCAAGTGGCGTGTAGATGGTGCTCTTCCTCACATTGATGCCTGGTATGAGGCATTCGGTGTAAAGCAGGGCGACAAGATGTTCATTCCTAAGAATGAGCGTCTGGAGCTTTGGTAAAGATCAAATATCTTATCCCGTTAGTTTTTAAAGTTTTAAAGGGATAAGAATGAAATATGAAAAAGGCTGCGTTACTTTGTGGTGACGCAGCCTTTTTTCATACGTTTTTATTCTTCATGAATGTTGCCGTAAACTCCTTACACTTACGCATATCCTGTTTCGATGATGCAATAGAGTAGGGACTATATTTTTCAAACATATCAAGACCACGTCCTAATGTAATGGTCCATCCTGCGTATTCGTTCTGCTGTGTAGGCATTCATGCGATGCATGTAGGTGATGACCTGGAAGGCACCCTTCTTGGATGAGAACAGCCAGTAGATAGGGCGGTTCTGATACATCTTCTTATGGTCTTTCCTGAAGTCCTCCTTTACTTCTTCTTTATCGACCATAAAATTAATGTTAATGCTTTTCTGCCAACTTTTTGACCTCGTTGATTTCACTAATCAGCTGTTCTGTTGTAGGCAGATAGAGTTGGTATTTGCTGGCAAGAATCGTTTTGTTGTTTTCTGGTAAAGCAAGTTTTACCGCTGTGTCATTCTTGTCGGTACAGAGCAAAATACCGATGGTTGGATTCTCGTCGTCTGTCTTTTCGTATCGGTCGTAATAATTGACGTATAGTTGCAGCTGACCGAGGTCTTGATGCGTTAGTTTATGGTTTTTTATTTCAATAACCACAAAAGATCGTAGCAGACGATTATAGAAAACCAAATCAGCAAAATACTCATCATCCTCTATCAACAGACGCTTTTGTCTTGCCACAAAAGAAAAGCCCTTGCCCATTTCGAGCAAGAAGTCGGCTATATGAGAGATGATGGCACTCTCTAAGTCTTTCTCATAGTAAGAAGCCTTGCGTTCCAGACCAAGAAACTCCAGCACCATCGGGTCTTTGATAATCTCCTGTGGCGACTCTGGAATGCGTTCTTTGCGTGCTACTGCAAGTACTGATTCCTTGTCATTGCTCATTAGAAGACGCTCATACAGCATCGAATTGATTTGGCGTTCAAGCTGGCGTTTTGACCAACATTCATTTACTGCCTCTAATTGGTAGTATTCACGTTTGTCATCATCAGAGATAGCAATAAGAAGCTTATACTGAGACCAATTCAATTGCGCACACAGTGTATTCGCATTTGGATAGGTTCGATAAAACTGACGACTTAATTCTAACTGTCTTTTCCCAAATCCGCTGCCATACTCAGGCTCAATCTCCTTGGCAAGGTTCTTTATAAGGTAGGTGCCATAGTCTGCACGTTCTTTCCCTTGTTGTTCCTTTTCTACTATACGCTGTCCTATAGCCCAGTACATTTGCACTCGGCAAAAATCAACACTGCGCACAGCATTGGTGCGAGCAGTATTGATGATAGTCTTTATGTCGTTGACAAACCCTTGTAGGGTAATGTCTTGGTTATTTTTATCTGTCATGTGTATATCCTTTTGGAGATCACAATTTGTGACCTTAAACATTTGTAATACTATCGTTGCAGTCTATCTGCATTTCGGTTATACATCTTATATATGCAAAAGTACAGTTTTTATTCGAAATAACATCATAAAAGTAGAAAAAATAGTATTTGATTTCCGTTAATAAGGGTTAAATGGATAGCTTGTCTATAAAAAAAGAGGGTGTGTCATCAATTCATGACACACCCTTTTTTGAGAGGTTTTTCGTTTTTACATCCCGACTTACATACAGCTTGTCAAACCTAAAGAGGCTGCGATGGCTGTAAGGAGTGAGAGAGCAATCTTAATTACGATTTTCCAGTTTTCACGTTTCATGGGCTATATTTTTTAGAGACTTACATTATCACCATTTTCTCCGTTGTCACCGGTATCGCTTCCGCCACCCTGGGTTCCGCTATCGCCCGTGTTGCCGCTGGTAGTTCCGGCATCACCCTTGTTCTCGCCAGGGTTCTTCTGGTTATCACCCTCGGTGTCCTCCACATCCTTCGAATCGTTGGAAGTGATGTTCTTTACCACTTCGCCATCGCGGTTTACGCAGGTGATGCTGATACCCGTCTTGGCAAGCTCCTGCTTGATCTCCATATTAGGACTAAAGATTACGCGTCGCTGGGTGATGAGCTTGGTGCTCACATCCTCTACCGACTTCACCGCAGTGGCACGCAGACCGAAACGCATGGTGCCCAGACCCGGAACCGCTACGGAGTGACCCTCTGTAGCCCACGCCTTGATCACCTCGCTCAGGGCAGCGTAAGCCACGTTCATCACGGCAGGAGTCAGACCGCAATGCAGGGCAGCCTGCTGGATCACCTTCTCCGGTGTAAGCTTGTTGTAGATCAGCGGCTGCATCACGTACATGTACTGGTCCTTGCCACCTTCCTTGCCCAAGTAAGCAATCTTGCGCTCAATAGCTTTAACATTCATTCCCATAACTCAAAAAACATTTTAGTTAAACATTGATTGCAGAGCTTTTGTTTCTGCAAGCCATTGTGTTTCAATGACAATGCAAAGATACAAAATTTTGGGGCGGAAATCAAGAGTTGTTCGCCACTTGAAAGAAAAAACAGTTATTATAGTAAGTCTGTCCATCTGTGTTTATCTGAAATCTGTGGGAAACTAGCTTGCTGCTAAACCCTTGAGCTGATAGTTCAGCAGATGGGTGGCGCTGGATAGCATCTGGTTTGTGATATGCGAATATCGCTGCGTGGTGTTGATGTTCTGATGCCCCAGATACCTCATGATGGTATAGAGATCCGTGCCCTGCGTCAATAATAGGGTGGCGCAGGTGTGGCGGCCCGAATGGAAGGTGATATGCTTGTCGGAGATACAGCAATCCTCCAGCCATACTTCCAGATGCTCGCCCAGATGATGGGGCGAGAGATGAGCGAAGAAATAGGGGGTATCACCATTCTTGGCATGGAGCTCCGAGAGAATATGGTGCGCCTCTTCCGGCAGCGGAAGCCTAAGCCAGCGTTGCGTCTTCTTCATCTTCTTATATATATAATAGGTGTCATCGCATTTTTCTATGTCGTTGATCGATAAGCTCAGAATATCGCTTTTCCTCAGTCCCGTGAGGCAGCTTAGCAGGAATGCCTCCTTCAGCTCGGGAGTATTACAGGGTGTTTCGCTCAGCTTGATGAGTTCCTCCTGGGTCAGCGCAGTTCTTTCCCTGTACTGGGCTTTGACGCGATAGGAATGGGGCAGCCGGTCGAACGGGTTCTGATCCAGCAATCCCTGTCTCACGGCTTCCCTCAATACCGATTTCAGGATATTCACCTTCAGATGGATGGTGCTGTCGGATAGTTTTCCGGGGGTCTTCATGTTTTTATGCAGGTCGTGGGCAGAGCGTAGGTAGTCGATAAACTGCTTGACGGTTTCCACATCCACCTTTTTCAGCGGAATATTGCTTATGCCGGATTCTTCCAGGTGCTTCAGCATGCTCAGAATGCTGCCGCATCTTCCTTCATACATTTTCTCTCCTTCCTTGTGTCTGGTTTCTGCATAGCTTCGGGTAAACTCTCCTAATGTAATACCTTTTGATTTCTTACGTGCGTTTACTGCGAATTTCTTGATTCGGCTAAAGAATGAAATCTTCATCATATCGTTTGTTGTTTAAAAAAATGCTTTTTTAGTTATTTAAGTTACAAAGGTATCGCTTTTTTCTAGAATAACCAAACAAAAGGAAGAAAAGGGATATAAAAAGCGTGATTTTGTGCTACAGTTGTACGTTAACTTTAGCGCTGCAAAGGTAGTATAATTTGTTCAATTCACAATAATTTCAAACTCTCTTTTAATGTTTATTAATAAATTGTAGTCAATATTTCTTATTTTGTGGTCGAAAAGGGTATATTTGTGCAATTTTAGCTAAAGCAAACAACACTAAAAAGACATTTTTAGGATTTATTTCGGTCTTCTGATACAGTTAACGTACAACTGTATCGCAGTAAACGTGGCCTTTCGCTACAGTTAACGTACAACTGTATCAGACCCCAAGTCTATCTTTTGATAAGAAGACAGGTAAGACTCAAATTAATACGATTAGAATTATAAACTCATAACGATGATGATATATGATGAAAAAAATAGTAATGGTAATGCTACTGCCCACTACCCTGGTGGCAAACGCATACGCCGGAACGGTTAGCGATAGCTTGCGGACTACGCTCTATTATCGCTCAGGCTATTCATTATTAGAACTCTCCTATATGGATAATGCCGCCAAGCTCGAAACCCTCAAGCAGGGTATCAGAAGCATCGGGGACAACCCCAACACGGTGCTGCAGCATATCAAGATCCTTTCGGCAGCTTCGCCGGAAGGTAACTCCAAGCTCAACAAACGGTTGGCGAGAAGGAGAGGAGAGCGCTTGCGCGACTATCTCAAGGAGATGCTGAATCTGCCAGACAGCGTCTTTACGGTCTCCTCCGCAGGAGAAGACTGGGAAGGACTCGCCCTGAAGATCCAGAAAGAAAAAGCGCCGTGGAGCCAGAAAGCCCTCTACATCATTCGGAACACCCCCGAATGGATCGTAAGAAACGGAAAGGTTGTAGATGGAAGAAAACGACAGCTCCAGAACCTCAATGGCGGAAAGGCATGGAAATACATGCTCGCCAACCACTTCGACAGCCTCCGCTCCGGAGCACTCGTGGTTTGCGAAATCCGACACATTGTGCCATCTGTCAGTCCGACAGATACCCTCACATTGATTCAGAATCAGCAAGGTAGCGAACAGGATTCGCTCCAGCAGAAGGATGCCCGGGATGCAGCTTCCCAGCTACAGGTATATCCAGGTGGGAATGCAGCCGAAGCCGAAAATGCAGCCCATGCTTCCGGCAGAGACTCCTACTACGCCCTGAAAACCAACCTGCTCTATGATGCCCTCCTCGTGCCGAACCTCGGCATCGAGACCAGCATAGGCAGGGGATGGACCCTCGGAGCCAGCGGTATGCTAGCCTGGTGGAGCAAGGATGCCAGCCACAAATACTGGAGAATCTATGGTGGAGAAATGGAAATCAGAAAATATTTCGGCAGGAAAGCCAAGGAAAAACCGATGCAGGGACATCACGTCTCCCTCTACGGACAGTTCCTCACCTATGATATCGAAAACGGCGGCACCGGTCACCAGAGCAAGAAGACCTACGGGGCAGGAATGGAGTACGGATACTCACTGCCGATAGGAAGACGCCTGAACCTCGACTTCGGACTGGGCGTGGGATACATCAAGTCCCACTACAAGACCTATGAGCCGAAAGACGGATGCTACGTATATGAGGCAACCCGCAACCGCACCTGGATAGGACCTACCCGCGGCGAAGTATCGCTGGTATGGCTCCTCGGCCGCGGAAACACCAATAGCAAGAAAGGAGGTAAGAAATGACTAGAATGACAGAGTTAAGACAATCAATGATCCTATTCTTCCGCGTAATCGTCTGCGCAGCCTTCTTGCTGATGATGGCAGAACTGCTCTCATCCTGCGAGCACAAGGACCTCTGCTACGACCATCCCCACCGGCAGAACGTGGAAGTGATGTTCGACTGGAGCGCCGATCCCGATGCCAATCCAGCCACCATGAGCCTCTATCTCTATCCCGAGGAGGGAGGCGATCCCATCAGATACGAGTTCACCGACAAGAACGGCGGAAACATCTCAGTGGCAGCAGGCACCTACAGGGCAATCTGCGTAAACAGCGACAAGGAAACCCACCGCATCCTCGGCAAGGAGCGCTTCGAAACCTTCCAGGTAACATCAGCCGAAACCCGAGCCCTGCAGGGACTCCTCGCCACCATGGCAGGAGCCGCACCGATGGGACGAGGCACCGAGAAGGAAAGAATGATGCAGCAGCCGGAAATGCTCTGGAGCAGTCATGCCGACCGCATCGTAGTGAAGCCAGCCGGAGAGAAGACCGTCATCAAGATGAAGCCGGAGCCGAGAGTCAAGCAGTGTACGGTGGAAATCAAGAACGTGGAGAACATCAGCGGAGTGAAGGCGATGAGTGCCAGTGTATCGGGAATGACGGGCGGATGGCTCGCCGGTCTCGACCAGCTCTCGGATGAGAAGGTAACCATGCCGTTCGTAGCTGAAGCCGATGCTGCCAATAAGATGGTAAAAGGCAGTCTCACCCTCTTCGGTCACTGTCCGGTACAGCCCAACAAGCACATCCTGATGGTCTATGCGCAGCTCACCGACGGCACCAACTGGTATTACGAGAAGGATGTAACCGACCAGGTGCATGATAAGAATCAGAAAGACGATACCCACATCAAGATAGAGTTGGAGCAGCTTCCCTTGCCGAAGCCCGCCCCAGGTACCGATGGTGGTCTTCAGCCGAGCGTAAGCAAATGGAATGAGATATACATAGATATCAAAATGTAGAATAGATATTGTCTATTATCAATAAGGATATTGTCTATCATTAATAAAATAAAAACATAGTATTAATTTTAATAAAAAGAAACAATTATGAAAAAAGCGTTTTACATGATGGCAGCCGCTGCCATCGCCCTCTCTTCTTGCTCTTCAGAGGAGACCACAGATGTTGCGAAGAGCTCATCTATCACCTTCCGTAGTGCCGTAGGTTTCAACACCCGTGGTATTGAGATGACCAATGCAAATGGTTATAAGATGACTAAGATGACCGTCAGTGCCTTCGATGAAAACGGAGCTGAATTTTTCAAGAACTACGTGTTTAATGAAAAAAATGGTGAGTTTACTTCTTCAGAACATCCATCATGGCCAAATCATGGTAGCCTTAACTTTGTTGCTTATTCTCATTCGGGTGGTGACTGGACAGGTGCTGCTCCTGCCTTGACAAATGGTGGAGCTACAATTTCTGCATTTTCACCTAAATCAGTAATTGGAGAACAGTTGGATGTTGTCTTTGCTCAGGGAAAAGGTGACAAGGCTACTAATGAATCTAATGGATTACAGCTGAATTTTGATCACATTCTTTCTCAGATTAAGATTGTGGCTAAGCATTCTTCTGATACTTATACTTATAAGATTAAGGGTATCCGTATTGCATCTGTTGGTAGTTCTGCAAATTATGAATACAAATTTGGTGAAACTAATAAGCATAATTGGACAGCTCCTGCTGCAACAGATGTAGTATATCAAAAAGAATTTGATCAGCCTATTGATCTTAGTAAAGACACTCCTGTTGATTTGACAGATAAGTGTAATGCTGGAGACAAAAAGGGTGGAGCGATGCTCATTCCTCAGACTTTAAGTGTATGGAATGGAACAGATGTTGCAAAAAATACAACTGAATTTACAAATTTCTCAGGTAAGGCATACATCTCTCTCTTGATTCAAGTAAAGAGAGGTGCTACAAGCATCTATCCATCTGGCGATACAGATGGTTCTAAGTTTGGTTGGGCAGCAGTAGCTATCCCAGTTGATGCTGATCAGACAACAGCTTCATGGGTAGCAGGAAACAAGTACATTTACACTCTTAATCTGACAAATGGTTGTGGTCAGGTAGATCCTGTTGATCCTGGTACAGATGTTAATCCGGGTGGTGCAGATCCTGCCAAGCCTAAGGATCCAAACAAGGGCGGCAAGATCTTTGGTAAGGAAATCAAGTTCACTGTTAAGGTCGTAGATTGGAAGCCTACACCTGATGAGAACGGTACAAACATTCCGATGTAATCCCCACCCATTACATTCACAATAAAATATCAAATTCAAGGAATTGGAGATTCCCTCTCACGTGATGTTGAGCTTCGGAATTCTCCAATTCCTTTAACTCCCAAAAATGGCGTAAGAAAAAGAATAAAAAGAAACCATTATGATGAAGAAAACTTATAAAAGCAGTTTATTGGCACTCAGTGTACTCGCATCCTTTACGTCATGTTCAGAAAGCGAATCACTGCAGCAAGCCAATCTATCAAAAGATAATTAAAAGGAAAATACGATATGAGCAATAAAAATAAACTGATAGGCTTGTCGCTCATAGCTTTGGCGACACTCTGCGCTTGCAACGACGACAATCATGCCGACGGCAAGGGCAGCCGACTCGTGACTTTCAGCGTCAATGCGAAAGCAAACGGTGGATGGAGTGACATCAATGGATCTAGAAGCGCATGGATGTCACCTCAGGCACAACAGATGGGTGAACCCGTGGAAATGGAGGGAAAACTCAACGGAAAAACAGTTTATCTCACAAGCGAGGTAACAGAAGGTTTCCCTACCGATAACCCTACCTTCACCCGTGGCACGCAGATAACAAAAGCCGATGGCATGAGTTCATTTGGAGTCACAGCATTCATGGACGGCCAGAAATATATGGATCATGTAGAAATCAAGAAGTCTGCTGATTCATGGAAGCCGCAAACAGATTATTTTTGGCTCAACGGAAAGCCTCTCGACTTCTATGCCTGGTATCCATACAACTCTGCAGAAGGCAAAAACGGCATCCCTGCCGGCATGACTTTAAACAAGGAAGATTTTTCTTCCATTTCATATACCGTACCCACAGATGTATCTAAGCAGGAAGACCTGATGTTTGCAGTCAATAAGAATGCGTCAGAACCGGCAGATGGCAATGCTACATCCTTAGATTTCAAGCATTCGCTTGCTGCCGTAAAGTTCGTGGTGGGCGATCTGCCTACAGGCACCAAGGTAACCTCTGTTGCCTTGAAGGGCGTGAAATATAAAGGTGATTTAGCCGTAACTGCCGGTAATAACGGTGCGGCTCAGTTAGCCTGGTCGAATTTAGCAAACGAGACAAGAGACTTCACTCAGGCAACCAATAAAAAAGTGAAGGAAAATGATACGGATAATGCCATTACAAAAGAAGACCAGACCTTCTTTATTATGCCGCAGACTTTGCCTGATGATGCAATGGCAGAGGTGGTTGTGGAAGATGAAAAGGGTACGAAAGTTACGCTGACAGGCGCCCTGCAAGATGCAACGGCAGCTGGGGGAGCAAAAAACAAATGGGAGGCTGGTAATACATATACTTATAGCATCAGTTTGTCTGGTATAATACAAGCGGAAGTAAAATTCTTTGATGGTTACACTGGTGCTCTGGGACAACCGTACACTTCGCATAATATCAGTGCCAATGGTGATCCGTTCAAATTGACTCTGAAGTATCCTAATACAGTTGAAAATATAACTGCTCGTATTGCTTATGAAACAGAAGAAAAATCAGCTGAAGGTTCTACTACATACAAGTATGAAGAAATTAAGCAGTATGAGAATCTGATGGATAAGAATGAGCATAGTCTTACTTCTCCTTGTATGAACAATAAGGGAGATGAAACGCATGCTAAGGAAAAAGAAACTCCATTTGTTGTGCAGATCAAGATTAAAGCGAGCGCACCTCTCAGAATGCCGACGGATCCTAATAGGCCAGGCGAATATAAATATCATCCGGGATCTGATGACGAAACATGGTTCACCATTTGGCGAGGTACGATGTTTCCGCCTAATTATGTTTTAAATTATCAATATTGCTCTGTTTATGTGGGCAGGAAAAACTTGACGTATAATGGAAGTGGAACTTCAACTGTATATAATATGCGAGCATCTTCTCAACAATATTTTGAGGTTGACGAGAATCACCCGAAGTTAGGAAAAGGTAAGTTCGATTTCCATAATATAACCGGTATATTCGACTATAATACTTATACCTTCCAAGGAGTTTCTTGGGCGATAGCTTGCTGGATGAGAGACAACCAGGCTCCTAGTAACAAAGCTATTTATGGTGAGAAATTCATAAGAAATCATTATTGGTCTTATGGTCATAATGGTGGAGGTGTATATTGGATATTCAATTACCAAATGACCATCTCTTCGCCGGTAAATTGGTATACTGCGGAACATTCTTATGCGGGATATGGTTCAAATCAGGTTACTAATAGTCAAATGTGTTCCGTAATCGGTACTAATAGCGGTGTGTGCGCCCGAGGATTTGCTCAATACTGGTAGGCCTAAAGATAAGAATTCCAGTAGCGCCGGATATGTCCTTTCCTCCGTTAGGCGTTCCGGCGGATTTGCAATCCGCCGTCAAAAAATGTCCTAACCTCTTTATGCTCTGGGGATATGTTATCCCCAGCACCCAGACAGTAGCCA
>ERZ1026846.398-NODE-398-length-34147-cov-5.584741_pt1 | contig 34147 bp, 24 predicted proteins | sample MGYA00380153_ERZ1026846 | MGnify/ENA primary metagenome ERZ1026846 (study PRJEB33269, sample SAMEA4719789) | human gut metagenome | biome: human-associated habitat; feature: organic feature; material: feces | place: Cameroon | collected 2013-10 ...
CCATTTTACGCTTTCTTAACAAAGAAATATTTTTTTGGTAATGTTTGTTCCACATACCACAGTATCTTTGCACCCGAAATCAGGAAAGAGAAACCGTCATGACGTTACTCACCGTGAAATGCACAAATAAAAAAACATGATGAAATCAGTAAACAGTAAAGAAAACCTATTAAAAAAAAGAAACAATGGACAACAAAACAAACTACTTAGAATTGCTTGACAATAATCGTCAACAATTCACACAGTATAACGCTGCCGACTTTAAAGCCGACACGAAACATGCTGAGGAAAGTTGCTTCGAGGCTCTGAGAAAAAGAACCGTGCGACGTGAACGAAAACTAATGCCCACGCCGCTAAGAAGAACCATCAGACAACGCGTAACAAACAAACTGATCGTGGAAGGGAAACAACGACTCATTGCCGACACCATGCGACTGATGCAGTATGAACCCTCTGACCGACTGGTATGGATAGGATCGTCGACCGACCTCATGGAGATGGCACGACTGACGTATCTGGCTAACGTGGTGCGACGACCCGACGGGCATCCGCAAACGCTAAGATACATCGTGCTGCGTCTGTGCCGAAGCCTAAACATGCCCATCGACGACAACCCCAAAACCTTCTACCGACTGTCGTACAAGGCTGTGGGACGAAAAGGTACCTTCATGCCCACCATGCTCTGGCGCTACTGCTGGCGACTGTATCACCTGAACATGCCATATCCGCTGATATCGCAAGTGCTGCAGCTGGAGAAAAAAAAGGAAAAGTGAAAAGTGAAAAGTGAAAAATCTATAAGGCCTATAAGACCTATAAGACCCACCCCAATCAAAAAAAACATTAACCTTAAAAAATAAATATCATGAGCAAAATTAACATCAATGTGTGGCAGGTAATCGTGAAGGTTATCATCGCCGTGGCCACCACCATCCTCGGAGCTATTGGCATTGGCAATGGCGACGACAACGGCGACACGCCTTCGGGCGACAACGCGGGACAATCGCGGCCCGCCTAACGCACACTACATCGTTTAAAACATTAAAGGTCTTGACGCAGTGCACACGTCAAGACCTTTTTTTATGGTGCCGTTTTTTGGTTGTTGGAGGACGGGGCACGGAGACCACCGTCCTACTTGGATATTACATCAATCTATCAGCCCAATCGCCGCGGTCGAGGGTGCGGTAGCCGATGGCCTCGGCCAGATGCGAGGTGAGAATGTTGGGTTCGTTATCGAGGTCGGCAATGGTGCGGGCCACCTTTAAGATGCGACTATAAGCGCGAGCCGACAGGCTGAGCGAAGCCATGGCCTGGCGCAAGAGCTCCATGCCCTGGGCGTCGGGCTCGGCATACTGGTGTATCATGCGCTCGGTCATCTGTGCGTTGCAGTGCACACCCTTGCAGTGGGCAAAGCGCTGCTCTTGAATGTGTCGGGCCGCTATCACCCGTTCACGAATAACGGCGCTGGGCTCGCCCGCTGGTGCGCTCGACAGTTGGCTGAAGGGCACAGGCTGAATATCGCACTGAATATCAATACGGTCGAGCAGAGGCCCTGATATACGGTTCATATACCGCTGACGCTGCCCAGGGGTGCATACACAGCGGTGTGTGAGGTCGCCGTAATAGCCACAGGGGCAAGGGTTCATAGACGCCACAAACATGAAAGAGCAAGGAAAGTCGACACTATATTTTGCTCGTGAGATGGTGATGATGCGGTCTTCTAAGGGCTGACGCAGCATCTCGAGCGTGGTTTTGCTGAATTCGGGCAGCTCGTCGGCAAAGAGCACACCATTGTGCGCCAACGATATTTCGCCAGGCTGCGGATTGGCGCCACCACCCACCAGTGCCACCTCAGAGATGGTGTGGTGCGGAGCGCGAAAGGGTCGCTGCGAGATGAGCGAGGTGCCACGTTGCAGTTTTCCCGCCACGCTGTGTATCTGCGTGGTTTCGAGGCTTTCGGCCAGCGATAGCGGTGGCAGGATAGAGGGCAAACGCTTGGCCATCATCGACTTGCCCGATCCTGGCGGGCCCACCATGATGAGGTTGTGTCCACCAGCTGCCGCCACCTCAAGGGCACGTTTTACGTTTTGCTGGCCACGCACATCGGCAAAGTCGAGGTCGAAACTATATTGTTGTTCGTAAAACTCGCGGCGCGTGTCGATGACGGTGGGCGCAAACTGCTCCTTGCCCGTAAGAAAGGCCACCACCTGACTGATTGAGCGCATGCCATACACCTCAAGGTTGTTTACCACGGCCGCCTCGCGCACATTTTGTTCAGGCACAATGAGGCCCTTAAAATGCTCGGCACGGGCACGGATGGCAATGGGCAGCGCGCCTTTCACAGGCTGCAAGGTACCGTCGAGGCTCAGTTCGCCCACCATCATATAGCGGTCTATTTGCGGACAGGCAATGGCCCCATCGGCCGCTAACAATGCAATGGCCAATGGCAAGTCGAAGCTCGACCCCTCTTTGCGCAAATCGGCAGGCGCCAGGTTTACGGTGATGTCGGCGTGCGGAAACTTAAACCCATTATTTTGCAGCGCTGCAGCAATGCGGTCGCGTCCTTCGCGCACAGCAGCATCGCCCAGGCCCGTAAGACGATAAAAGATGCCTGGCACAAGGTTTACCTCCAACGTTACAGTGGTAACGTCGAGGCCATTGACAGCTGCCGAATAAGATTTAACTAACAAAATAGAAGCATTTTTTTAATTCATAATTCACAATTCATAATGCATAATGAATTGCCAAAGGCGAAGCCCATTATGCATTATGAATTATGAATTATGAATTAGTAATTGTGAATTATGAATTATGATGAATTACATTTATTATTTTCTCTACCACCTGTTGTGGCAGAATGTTGTTCATGCAAGGATAGTTGCCCTGTGTGCAAGGCTTATTGCCATAGATAGAGCAGGGACGGCACGGCAGGTCAACCTGCACGGCATTGTCGATGCTTTGGTTCCAGCCCATGAAGCCCGCATAAGGGTGTGTGGCGCCCCAAATGCTTACCACCTTGGTGCCCACGAGCGATGCCAGGTGCATATTGGCGCTGTCCATGCTGAGCATGACGTCGAGACGACTCATCAGCACCAGTTCGCCATGCAGACCGCCCATAACGGCCGACGCGTTGGTGCAGGTGGGATATCGCTGCTGCCACTGTTCAAACACGGCTTGTTCGTCTTTTCCGCCTCCGAAGAGGAAGATGCGGCACTGTGGCATTTGCTGTGTGAGCAGGTTGATCACCTGTTCCATCTTTTCAACCGGATACACCTTGCCTTGATGTGCGGCAAAGGGTGCTATGCCTATCCACTTTTGCCCCTCGGGCCTATCGCCAATGAGGTGTGCAACGGTGGCAAAGAGGCTGCCATCGTTGTCAGAGAAGATAGAGGTAAACTGTGGGGTGATGGGGTAGCCCAACTCGGCCAGCACATCGGCATAAGCTTGAAACGATGTGGGTATGGGCTGTAAGCGCTTCTTGCTGCCTTGCGCCGTTAATGCTCGGCGCTCGGCACGGTGCTTATTGATGTGTGCCACGCGGAAACGAGCAATGTTAAAGCGCATGCGCAGATAACTTGATCGCAGGATGGCGTGGAAGTCGGCAATGGCCGTAAAGTTTTTAGCTATCAAGCGCCGATAAAGAGCGTTAAGCCCTTTAATGCCATGGTATTCGCCCTTCAGGTCGGCGCCCATAAAGCCTACGTTGGGAGCCAATCCTTCGAAAAACACGCGTGCAAAGGGCCTACTGAGCACGGTGATGCGTAGCGCTGGATACTGGTGTGCCAATGCGCTGACCACGGGCACCGTCATGGCCACGTCGCCCATTGCCGAGAAGCGTATGATGAGGATATGATCAGTCTTCAACGTTGTTGTGGTTATCGTATGATTATTTTTTGTACAGCACAGGGTTTGTAGATGGGTCGTTATACATCTTCATCTGTTTGTACACCTTCATATATTTGCGTCCTTCAGCGATGTCTTCCAGCAGCTGGTCGATAGCTGTTGAGAGGTCGCGCTGCTGCTCTTCAAGCACGTTCAGCTTCTCCTGGCACTTAGCGATGTGCTCGGGTGTGGCATCGGTGCGTTCTACCTGCTCGCGCATATGATAAATTTTCAGTGCGAGGATAGAGAGACGGTCGACAGCCCATGCTGGGCTCTCGGTGTTGATGCGTGCGTCGGGCAACACGTTTACGCTGCTATACTTCTGGCGGAAGTAGGCATCAATCTGCTCAACCAGGTCGGTACGATCTTGGTTGCTGCGGTCGATGCGGCGTTTCAGCGACAGGGCCTCTATGGGGTCGATATGTGGGTCGCGAATGATGTCTTCAAAGTGCCATTGCACGGTGTCGATCCAGCATTTCAGGTAGAGACGGTTTTCTATTTCGTCGCTCTTATACGGATTGTTGATAGGCGTTTCAATATCGTCGGTGATATGATAATCGCGAATGGCCTGATTAAAAACCTTGTTGCAGAGTTCTGTGAATGACATTTAAGTTAGTTTTTTGGGTGAAAAAATAAAATCTTTCTTTTGGGGTGTTTTACAAAAGTAGCGAAAAAGTGTCACACAGCCAAACGTTAGGCTGTGTTTTTTGCTTTTTTCTTCCTAACGTTAGGTTGTGTGCGCACAACAAAGTGGTAAGGGTGTTACTGTTTGGTGCCGTAGCACAGGTCGCCGGCATCGCCAAAGCCAGGCACGATATATTTATGCTCGTTCAGTCCGGGGTCGATGGCCGCTGCCCAGATGGTAGTGTTCTCGGGGAAGGTGCGCTTGATGTGCTCGATGCCCTCGGGAGCTGCTATCACGCAAGCCACGTGCACGTGTTTGGGCATGCCTTTCGAGGTGAGAGCCTTGAAGCCCATCTCCATTGATCCGCCAGTGGCCAGCATGGGGTCGGCCAGGATGAGGGTTTTGCCCTCGATGTCGGGTGTGGCAAGATATTCAACATGTATGCCCACGTTGGTGTGGCTATCGTCGGTATATTCGCGGAAGGCGCTGACGAAGCCGTTGCCAGCATGGTCGAATATTTTTAAGAATCCAGAGTGGAAGGGCAAGCCTGCGCGGAAGATGGTGGCCAGCACGATGTTGTCGTTGGGCACGCTGACGTTGGCTACGCCCAGGGGTGTGGTTACCTGCTTTGTTTCATAGTGCAGCGTTTTGCTTATCTCAAAAGCTTCACACTCGCCTATGCGCTCAATGTTGTTACGGAAGAGGAGTCGGTTCTTCTGATAGTCGACGTCACGCATCTCAGCCAGATACTGGTTGATGATGGTGTTTTGCTCTGCGAAATTGATGATCTTCATTTTTATCTTTTTTCTTTAGGTTTTTTCTTTTAGGGGAAGCCTCACTAAGCCAGAGGGTAATAAGCCTCACTAAGCCTTTATAGGCCTTTCTAAGCCGAGGGGACAATGGAGACTGGTGGGCGTGAGAGCAGCAAAGCAATAGGATTTTTCACTTTTCACTTTTCCCTTTTCACTTTCCCTCTTCCCTTATCTTACGCTTGCATGTCGTGCAAGCGTTTATAGTATCCGTCTTGCGCCAGCAGCTCTTCGTGCGAGCCTCGTTCAACGATGCGTCCTTCGTGCATCACACAAATCTCGTCGGCATTTTTGATGGTGCTCAGGCGGTGTGCTATGGCCACGGTGGTGCGCGTTTTCATGAGTCGTTCGAGGGCATCTTGCACCAGACGCTCGCTCTCGGTGTCGAGGGCCGATGTGGCCTCGTCGAGGATGAGGATGGGTGGGTTTTTAAGGATGGCGCGCGCTATGCTCACACGCTGTCGCTGTCCGCCCGACAGACGTCCGCCTCGGTCGCCAATGTTGGTATCGTAGCCCTGTTCTGTCTGCATGATAAAGTCGTGCGCGTTGGCAATGCGTGCTGCCTGTTCTATCTGTTCCTGAGTGGCGTGTTCAACGCCGAAGGTGATGTTACCTTTAAACGAGTCGTTAAAGAGAATGGCCTCCTGGTTCACGTTGCCAATGAGCTGTCGCAGGTCGTGTATGCCGAGGTCTTTCACGTTGATGCCGTCGATCAGCACCTCGCCCTCTTGCACGTCGTAGTAGCGCGGTATGAGGTCGACGAGCGTTGATTTTCCCGAACCGCTTTGCCCTACCAGTGCCACGGTTTTTCCCTTGGGTATCACAAGGTTAATATTGCGCAGCACCCAGTGTTCGCCATATCGGAACGACACGTTTCTAAACTCTATTTGATGTTCAAACGAGGCGATATGTTTGGGCTTGTCGGCCTCTTTAATGGTGTTTTCGGCCATTAATATTTTGTCGACGCGCTCCATCGATGCCAATCCCTTAGGTATGTTGTAGCCCGCCTTTGAGAAGTCTTTCAGCGGATTGATGATGCTATACAACATAACGAGATAATAGATGAACGTGGGGCCCGATAGTATTTGCCTGTCAAGCACGAGGATGCCGCCCACCCACAGCACGATGATGATGAGCACGGTGCCCAAGAATTCGCTCATAGGGTGCGCCATCTGCTGGCGTATGTTTACACGCTGCACGGCGTTGCGGTAGTCGGTATTGGTTTTATCGAAGCGGCTGTTCATTTTCTCTTCGGCACAGAAGGCTTTAATGATGCGCAGTCCGCCCAGCGTTTCCTCTACCTGACTCATGGTGTCGCTCCATAGCGCCTGTGCTTTGATTGATTTCTTCTTCAGCTTACGGCCTACAAAGCCCATAAACCATCCGAAGATGGGCACAAACACCAGCGTAAACAGCGTGAGCTGCCACGAGATGAACAGCAGCGCGCTGAAGTAGGCGATGATGAGGATGGGGTTTTTAAACAACATATCGAGCGACGACATGATGCTGCTTTCTACCTCTTGCACGTCGCCACTCATACGAGCAATGATGTCGCCCTTACGTTCTTCAGAGAAGAAGCCCAATGGCAGCGCCGTGATTTTGCGATACAGCTGGTTGCGAATGTCGCGCACCACGCCTGTGCGAATGGGGATGATAGTGGCCGACGACAGAAAGTAGGCACCCGTCTTCAAGAAGGTGGTGAAGGCCAAGAACAGGCCTATGAGCAGCAATGTGGTAGTGGCGCCCACCGATGCTATCAGTTGCGTAACATAATAGTCGGCATTGTTTGCCAGCACATCTTTTATATGGTCGAAGCTCCAGGGCATCAGTTCAGTAGCCGTGCCCGTACCCTTTGTGCGGAACAAAATCTGCAAGATGGGTATGAGCGCTGCAAACGAGAAGATGTTGAGCAGTGCCGACAAGATGTTAAACACCACGGTAAGCACCAAATATCGCTTATAAGGTGGTATGAAGCGTCGTAGGATTTGGAGGAATTCTTTCATGAATTTTACACGTTGCTACTTATTACTCAACTATCGCATTACTGCTGCTTGTTAGGCTGGCAGGTTCCCATCAGCGTAGCACTGGTGCTATCAGTGATGGTAACCATGACGCGGTCGCCAATGTGGTAGCCATTTTTGTCGAACACCACGGCTTTGTTTTGTTCGGTGCGTCCCATCAGTTGCTCGCGCGAACGTTTTGAGAAGCCTTCAACCAGCACCTCAAAGGTTTTTCCTACATCTTTGCGGTTCTGTTCGGCCGACACCTCTGTTTGCAATTTGATGAGCTCGTTCAGGCGCTCAATTTTCACCTCTTCAGGCACGTTGTCGGGCAGATGCTTGGCAGCGAAGGTGCCGGGGCGCTCTGAATATTTGAACATGAAAGCCGAGTCGAAGTGGCACTCGCGCACCAACGACAGCGTTTCGGCGTGGTCTTCAGGTGTTTCGTCGTGATAGCCCACAAAGATGTCGGTGGTCAGTCCGCATCCTGGAATGATACGTCTGATGGCCTCTACGCGCTCCAGATACTGCTCGCGAGTATATTTTCTGTTCATCAGTTTCAGAATTTTGTTCGACCCGCTCTGTGCAGGGAAGTGAATGTGCTTGCACAGGTTTGGCTCTTCAGCAATGGCGTAGAGAATATCGTCGGTCATATCCTCTGGGTTTGAGGTGGTGAAGCGCACGCGCATATCGGGCACCGCCTGTGCTACGATGTGCAGCAGCTGTGCAAACGATGTAGAGCCATCTTCACGTTTTCCTGAAGGCGAGAGTCCGTAGCTGTTCACGTTTTGTCCCAGCAGCGTCACCTCGCGGAAGCCACGGTCGTGCAAGTCGCGCACCTCGCGCAAGATGCTCTCTACGTCGCGCGAACGTTCACGTCCGCGTGTATAGGGCACGATGCAGTAGTGGCAGAAGTTGTTGCAGCCACGCATGATGCTCACAAAGCCGCTTACATGGCTCAGGCCTATGCGCTGTGGCACCACGTCGCGGTAGGTTTCTGTTTTCGACAGTTCAATGTTTATGGCGTTGTGTCCGTTCTCACACTGAGCCACCATGTCGGGCAGGTTCAGATACGAGTCGGGGCCACACACCATGTTGGCATGATACACGTTGATGAGCTCGTCTTTCACGCGCTCGGCCATACATCCCAGCACGCCGATGATAAGGTCGCGGCCCTTCTTCTGTTCAGCATGCAGCGCCTCTAAGCGATGATATATTTTGTTTTCAGCGTTCTCGCGTATCGAGCAGGTGTTGAGGAAGATGGCTTGCGCCTCGTCTTCATTGTCACACAACTCGTAGCCAGCCATCTGCATAATGGCGGCCACCACTTCCGAGTCGGCCACATTCATTTGGCAGCCGTAGGTTTCTATGAATAGCTTTTTCATTGTTCTTTTGGTTTTTTTTGGGGGGGGTATGGGACCTATAGGTCTTATGGGTCTTATAGGACCTATATAGCTTATGGGTTTTGTGGTTTTACACCAGGAACATTATTAGTATTTGGGCTATGATCACCCTTACGAACATGCCCAGGGGATATACTGAGGCGTAGCTCACTGACGACGAGTCGCCTTTGAGCGTGTCGTTGGCGTAGCCCAGAGCCATGGGGTTAGCCATTGAGCCACACAGGATGCCGCACACCGAACCAAAGTCGAGCTTGCCCACCTTCAGTGCGATACATCCCACGATGAGCACCGGTATGATGGTGAGCAGCACGCCCGTGCCCACCCATAGCAAGCCTTCGGGTCGCAGCACCGTATGTAGGAAGTCGGCGCCCGCCTCCAGTCCCAGACAGGCGAGGTATAACGACAATCCCAGTTTTCGCAGCATGAGCGATGCCGACCGTGTGGTATAGCTGATGAAGTGGGCCCTTGGTCCGAGTGACCCTACCAGTATGCCCACGATGATAGGCCCTCCGGCGATGCCCAACTTTACAGGAGCCGACATGCCTGGCAGCGCGATGGGCACAGCGCCCAAGGCTAAACCCAAGATTAGGCCCAAGAAGATGGCACCCAGGTTGGGCTCGTTCAGCTCTTGCACGGCGTTTCCCAAGAAGCTCTCTACATGTTCAATCGCTTCGGGTCGGCCCACCACCGTCACACGGTCGCCATACTGCAGCAGCAGGTCTTCGGTGGCCAGCAGCTTTATGTCGCCACGCATCACGCGGCTCACGTTCACGCCATAGGCGTCGCGCAGGTGCAGTGCGCCCAGCACCTTTCCGTTCAGCACCGTGCGTGTGACCACTATCACCCTACTTTCCACGTGCGAGTCGATGGCGTTCCAGTCTATTTTTTCGCGGTTCCAGTCTTTTTTCACCCTTTCGCCAAACAGTATCTCCATGGCGTCGGCCTCTTCGCGTGTAGTTACCACCAGCAGGTTGTCGTCAATGTGTATCACCGTGTTGGCCAGTGGCACTATTACCTCTTTTCCGCGCCATATACGCGAGATAATGAAGTGCATGTGCGTCATCTGTGCAATGTCGGCAATGGTTTTTCCGCCCAGCGCAGGGTTCACGGCCACATATTGCGCTATATATGTGTTGTCTACCTCAGAACTGATGCGTGGCTCGAGGTCAGAGGCTCGCACGCAGAAGCGGCGTATCAGCATCATGCCAATGATGACGCCCACCACACCCAGCGGATAGGTTACGGCACAGCCCAAAGCGGCACCGCTGCCCGACAATCCAGCCCCTTGCAGCGCCTGTTGTGCGGCACCCAGTGCGGGCGTGTTTGTAGTGGCGCCACACAGTATGCCCACCATATTAGGCATGCTGATGCCGAAGATGGGGCTCAGCCCTACGGCCATGATTGTGCCCAGGGCGATGACGGCAAAGCTCCACAGGTTTAGTTTTATACCCTCGTCGCGCATCAGTCCGAAGAAGTTGGGGCCTACATACAGTCCGAGGGTATATACGAAGAGCGACAGTCCGAAGGTTTCGGCAAAGTCGAGCATCTGTTCGTCGGCGCTCAGGTTCAAATGTCCTGCCACGATGCCCACGAAGAACACGAAGGCCACACCCAGTGAGATGCCGCGTATGTGCATCTTTCCCAATCCTAAACCGATGGCGATGATGAGTGCCAACACGATCACCGTTTGCACAGCCGAGTGTATATAAAAGAGATGATCAAACCAGTTCATTACGAATTATGTATACGTGATAGTAGTCTATTCAACATGCAAAGTTAGCAGAAAAATTTTAATGGTAAAAGAATTAAGGGTAAAAAGCTACTATCAGCATGCCGATGGCATGCGAAACTTGACAAGCATAAAAAAACCTGAGCAATGAAGGTTGCCCAGGTTTTAACAAAAATCTTTTCTCTTACTGCCACGGCTCGTTGCAAGACGAAGCCTCAACATCGTCATCGTCTGTCCATGCACTGTCGTTTTCTTTGGAAAGGCCATATTTAATGTCTCCCGATTCGCTGGCCAACAGCTGTTCTACGATAATTGCTTGAATAGCAATAGCGGGCTTAATATATGTTTTCATTTTCTTATCTATTTTTTTACTTTAAGACAATCTTTTTTCCGTTATGTATGTAGAAGCCTTTTGTGGGCTGAGCCACCTTTACACCTTGCAGTGTATAGAAGGCATTATCTTGGTTCTTTTTAAGGTCAATGTTTTTTATTTCAGTTACATGATCGGCCTCGTCGTCAAAGATAATTCGCATCTTAGCAAGCGCGGGGTTGTTGGGGTCTACGGCTCCAGCAAAGTGTGCGTTATAGTCGATGTAGCCAAACTCTCCACCCTTTACGTCACGGCTTGCGGGCAGACTGAGATAAGCCTTGTTAGCATAGCTTTTGCCATCTTCTGTCAGGCGGAAGAAGCCAATATAGTCGTCGCCCGTTTGGTTATCGGCATAGTATTTTGTGCGATGATAGTTGCTCAAACCATAATAGCGGTATATTATTTCGCCCGCCTCGTTAATCTTTGTGTTACCTAAATTATAGTCGGCCACAACCGTAGGCACAAGAAAATTGTTCCATTCGTCGTTCACATAATCTGCTTTTGTCCAAACTTTTCTATAATCGGTTTCAGGCGCGTCGGTACGTTTTAAGAGTGCAAAGTTGCGTGTCTCGCCACTGCCAGAAATGTTTTCTTCCGAGCCAATGAGCACCACGCCCATATTTTTAGGTATATATTTCAGCTCACGCATCTCCAGTGTGCCCTCCTCGTATACACCATTATGGGTGGGTGGGGTGTATCGATATGCAGTATATATCTTTACATCGTTGTTCAACGGCACCATGTCATATTCGCTGCTGTAGGTTCTAATATATTTGTCTACACACCGCGTCAGCACTTCTTCTTTCTTAGTGCTTTCAATCCATACACGCGTGTTACCTTCACTAATGTCAACGTATATGGTGAAATAAGTCCCCGTATCATATTTTATCTTCCATGATCTAACATCATTTGTAGGTGTTATGTCACATTCTTTTTCTTCAAGAAAGGTGTCATGAATGTCTATTTCAAGGTCATCCTTATAAGGGCACAATGTTTTGTTAGCATTTTTCAATCCTATGTAAAATCGGATATCGTTATCTGATTTAGTAGGGTCGATATCTATTTTAAAGATATTTCCGCTTACCTGTGTCATAGGGTGTTTGCCTTCATAAACATTAAAGTTTCCTACCACTCCGTTCACTTTTTGTCCTACGAGGAAATAAACCTCCTCAGCCTTCATCTTTGGCACAAAGACGAGCAACATCATAAATGTTGCAAAGAAAGTAATGTGATTCTTCATCTTTTATTGTTTTTGTTTTTGGTTTTAGTTTTGATATGTATATTCTGATTTCTTCTTAACTTGCTTTACTTCAGTGAGATAGATTAAATGTGTGTTTTGAAAGCAATGTTAAAGTCATCGCGCAACGGTCGGTGTGAGAGCGTGCGACGGTCGACACACGCATTTACAACGGTCGATGCACGCATCTGCAACGGTCGATGCGCGATGACTTTATCAATGATTTCCTATTGGTTTTAACCTTGTTTATCTATTGGCCGAAGCCCATTTGTGGGTTTCGTTGCAATGAATAGTGGCTTGTTGGTCGGCCACCATTAGCTTAAAGTCGCCTTCTTCCAGTATCCATTTTCCATCCCAGCCTACAAAGGCTAAGTCGTTGGCTTTCAGATCGAAGGTCACTGTTTTGCTTTCGCCTGGCTGTAGTGCCACCTTGTCAAAGGCGCGTAGCCTACGTCCATCGGGCACCATGCTGGCCATCAGGTCGCTACTGAACAGCAGTACGCTTTCCTTGCCCGCCACCTTTCCAGTGTTTTTCACCTCTACGCTCACACGTATCACATCGTCATGCGCGAAGGTGGCTTTATCAACCTTCAGGTTGCTATACTGATAGGTGGTGTAGCTAAGTCCCTGTCCGAAGCCCCACTGCTGGGTAATCTTGGCGTTATAATCGTAGGCGCCCTCCATGGTGCCCACCTCTTCGCTCTTTTTGAAGTCGTAGTTGGCCAGCGAGTTAATCTCCTTCGGATAGGTGTATGGCATCTTACCGCTGAAGTTGGCCTTGCCCGAAAGCAGCTGTGCCAAGGCATCGCCACCATAGTTGCCTGGGATGAGAATGTCGACAACGCCTTGCGCCAGCGGTTCAATGTCGGCAATGAGTCGAGGTCGGCCTTCGTTCAGCACCAGGATGATGGGCTTGCCTGTTGTGGCCAGCGCCTTCACCAGATTGCGTTGGTTTTCAGAGAGCCACAGGTCGGTCAGGTTGCCCGGTGTTTCGGTGTACGAGTTTTCGCCTATGCAAGCCACCACCACGTCGACATGCTTTGCTGCTTCTACCGCAGCGGCAATTTGCGGTTCGTTCTCTTCCCAATATTTGCCAGCTTCGTTATAGGTTACGCCTTGGTTCAAGACAATGTTTTCTTTGCCATATTCGTTACACAACGCCTCGTATATGGTGTTATATTTGCCCGCAAACTCGTCGGTGCGATTTCCTTGCCATGTATAGCTCCATCCGCCATCCAGGCAGCGCATCTGGTTTGCGTTAGGGCCTGTCAGCAATATCTTCTTGCCCTTTTGTAGAGGCAAGATGTTGTTGTTGTTTTTCAAGAGCACCATACTTTCTGTGGCACCCTCAAGCGCCAACTGAGCAAACTGCTCGCCACCGAACAAGGGATAGTTTTTCAACTTCTGTGTGGGATGCTCGAAAAGCCCTAACCTATATTTCATGCGCAGCACACGGCGGCACGCATCGTCAATACGGCTCATGGGTATCTTGCCCTCGTTCACCAGCTCGATAATGTATCCGCAGGCGTCGCACGAGTAAGGCTCCATCACCATGTCAATGCCCGCATTGATGGCTATGCGCAAGGCATCTTTCTTATCTTTTGCCACCATCTCGCGTGTATACAGGTTGTTCACGTCGGCCCAGTCGGTTATCAGCACACCATCCCATCCTGTTTGTTCTTTCAGCCAGTGGGTAAGAATTTCTTTGTTAGCATGCATGGGCATACCATTTACCGATGCCGAGTTTACCATCACGCTCAATGCTCCAGCCTCGATACCCGCCAAGAAGGGTGCAAAATGTTTTTCACGCAAGTCGGCAGGAGAGATGTAGGCCGGTGTGCGATCTTTACCTGTCCAAGGCACGCCATAGCCCATAAAGTGCTTCATTGAGGTGGCAATGTGGTATTGGTCAATGTGGTTTGGATCTTCACCCTGAAAGCCATACACCATAGCCTTGCCCATCTCGCTGCTGAGGTAGCAGTCTTCGCCAAAGTTTTCCCATATGCGTGGCCAGCGGGCATCGCGTCCCAGGTCTACCGTGGGGCTGTAGGTCCAGGGCACACTCGCGGCTCGTGTTTCATAGGCAGTGGCCTCGGCCGAGCGGCGTGCTATCTCTCTGTTGAAGGTGGCTGCCACGTTGATGTTTTGTGGAAAGAGGGTGCCTCCCTGTGTGTAGGTAGAGCCGTGGTTCTGGTCGAGCCCAAAGATGCAAGGCACGCCCATGCGCTTCATCGAGAGTTTTTGTATTTGTGCCATATACTTTTCCCATTGTTTGGCAGTGGGGGCACAGGTGTTAGGTGCGTTCAGGATAGAACCTACCTTGTAGTGTGTGAAGATAGAGTCGGCCTTGTGCTCGTCAATGTAGAACACGCCGTTCTTGTCGTTGCCCCCCAAGAGGTCAATCACAATCTCCATCATCTGTCCCACCTTTTCTTCAAGGGTTAGCTTCTTCAAGGTTTGGTCTACCTTGGCCTCAATCTTTGCGTCGCTTTTGATGACTGGAATGTTAGCATTAGTCGTGTGAATGTTAGCATTGGCCGTGCAAGCCAATGCCAACATTGAAATGGATATAAGTGTTTTTTTCATAAAAACTATTCTATCGTTACCTTCGTTATTGTGTAGCCACTTCCTACCATGAGGAAGCCATCTTGCTCAGCTATGAGCTGAATAGAGAGGTCGGTCAGCTCATACTTCAGCACCATGCTACCGCTAATCATGATGTCGCCACGGTTGGGGTCTCCCTCGCCTGTGAGAATGTTCTTCCACCAAGCTGTGGTAGCAGCGCCCTGGCCTTCGCCCTCTACGTAAACGCGCAGTATGGTGCCAGCCTTTACTTTGCTGGCGAGGGTTTCTTTCAAGGCATCGAAGGGTGTGCCCCAGTCGACACTGAACGCGCCTTCCCAAATAGTGTTTTCCATTGACGGTTTGGGCTCGGTGGTAACCTTCAGGGTTCCGCCGCTATACTGAAAGCCATCGCCCACCAGTGTGATGTCATATTCGCCATTAGGCAGGTCGGTAGGCGCTGTAAGCTTCAAGGCAGTGCCTTCGTCGAGCACTTCAAACGCCACTTCCTTACCACCCACGAGCACCTTCTGCAGCAGTGCAAGGTTCTTACACTTATGAATGGTAGTGTTTTCACCTGGAGCCACCCATAGCTCTGTGGCGTTTGTTCCCAGCGAGGGGTCGTCGGCGGTGGGCACCACCGTTACGTTCAAGGTTCTCGATGTGTTTTTTCCTTTGGTGGTGGTAGCCACAATCTTCAGTTGGTGGTTGCCCACGGGCAGCGTCTGGTCAATGGTTAGGCCTTCGGCTATCTGTGTTCCGTCCAGTTCCCATGTCACGGTGGTAAAGTCGACCGGCGTAACCTTTATCTCTTGTTTATAATTGGTCTTGCGGTCAATCTTCGAGTCGGCCAGATCGGTGTTCAAGATGCGTGGGTCGTCGTTCTCTGTTACGGTGAAGAATGGGTCGTCGTCAGACGTGCAAGACGACAAGGTGCTGGTACCTATCACCGCAAGGCTCATAGCGCATAGCATCATAAAAGTGCTTAATGCCTTAGCCATATATTTATTGTTTATCTTTTTCATTATATCTCATTCTTAATGTTTATTTTTCGTCAACTCGTCAACTTGTCAACTCGTCAACTTTATTTAATATACCCCTTTCCGAAAGACGGATTAAACTCGGCCTGTACGTTAATGTTGTTTTTATCCCAATACAGTTTCGAGTGCCAATTGTCAGTGCCACCCATACGTTCGATGGCCGCCTTATAGCTGGCACTGTTATACTGTGCTTCAAGCTCAGGATAACGCAAGCGGTTAGGCATTGTCATATCGGCATCGGTATAAGTAAAGCCGTTTGTAAAGATGCCCAGTCGGGTTCTGTCTAAGATGGCGGGATAATCAGAACGGCGCATGTTTGCCCAAGCCTCCGAGGGGTTCATCATGTGCAGGATCCAAGCCTGCGTGTTGATGGTTTCCTTCGGATTTTCACCCAACGGGTTGTGGGCAATAAAGGCATTAATCTCGTCATCCGAAATCTTGTTAGAGGTGAGATAATGGTTGTTCAGCAGCTGCATGCTGGCACGCACGCCCGCCTCATAGTGGCTCTCGGCATCGCCGCTCACGTTCCATCCTTTGGTTTTAGCCTCGGCCAAGAGAAACTCTACCTCGGCATAGCTCATCAAGTCGCCAGGAGTGTTAGGCATCTCAAAGTCGATGTTCAGATGTGGGCGCATGGCGCGAGCACGGAAGTCGGAGTTGTCGTAAGTGTTAGCATCCATGTCGGCCTTCTTCTGCAGCGTAGGCAGCTCAGAGGTGGCAGGAGCGCTCATCCAGTCGCTATACCATGCAGCGCCAGGGTTACAAGGTTCTTCGCCTGTTTGTGTTCTTTCAAAGTAGGCCAGCACCTCATCGGTCAGGTCAATATTTTCTTCCTTATCAGGCTTTACCTGGCTACGCTTAATGTTGTAATAGTGGCGGCAGATGCGATAGAGGCGAGGGTCGGCCGTGCGCTGCATTTGATAGAACAAGGTAGAGCTTACGAAGGTGGGCGAGGTGGCATCCTGACCATACAGTATCTCGCTCAACGCGTTGGTGCGGAAGTCGTAGTCGTTAGCGCCATCATAATAAGTGTAGGGCGAGTCGGCATACTTAATGTAAGCATCATCGGCAGCACTGCTGATGGCCCCTGCTGCCACTGCCTTCTCAAACTCGTCTTGTGCCTTTTGCGGGTTGACATCTGAAATGCGCATGGCGTAACGCATACGCAGCGCATTGGCATATTTCTTCCACTGTGCCACGTCGCCACCCATGCTGGTAACGTCGCCCGAAATATTGTCGGTGCCTGTACCTAAGAGCGCCTCGCAAGCCGTCAGCTCTTCAAAGAACCAGTTGTACAGTTCTTCTACAGTGTCATACTTGGGTGTTGAGATGCCTGCGATGTAGCCCAATCCAGCCTCAGAGGCAGGCACATCGCCATAGATGTCGGCCAGCACAGCTGTCAGGTATACACGATGTATGCGCAAGGCTGCATTGAGATTAGGTTTATCCTCCGACTTATGAATGGCATCAACAAGGTTCTTGATGCTTATCTCGTAGTAACGATCCCATATACGACGCGAGATGTCGTCTTCGGCAAAGTTAGAGCCCGCATAGTTAGTTACGTTCCATCCACCCGCAAAGTGCTGTGTAAAACCAGTGATGTAGTTGCGATAGGTGTCCATTAGGCTGAAGTCGCCATAGGTTTGCAGCAACGCGGTTGTTAGCTGAGCGTTGGGGTCGAGGTTGCTCACCTTTGTCTTATCGGTATTGATATTGCTCAGCGTGTCGTCAGAGCAAGAGGTCAGTGCGACACCTGTTGTCATGAAGGCGAACGCCATCATGAGGCTGCCCTTGCCAATATATTTTTTAATAAGATTGTTCATTTTGCTATTCGTTTTTGTTTTTTAGAACTTTACATTCACATTCAAACCATAGCTCTTACGCGATGGCAGCGAACCATACTCTAAGCCGAGTCCCGATGTGTTGTAGCTTGAGTCGGGGTCGATGTTAGGAATGTTCTTCCAGATAATGAATGGGTTACGAGCCACGAACGATACGGCCAGCCCTTTTACATACTTGCCCAGCATGTTTTCAGGGAAGGTGTAACCAAAGGTTATCTCACGACACTTTACATAAGAGTTGTCGTAAACAAACTGGCTCTGAACATTGGTTGCGATGTGCTTCCAGTAGTCTTCTGGGTTCACAGCAATGTCGTTTTTGCGGAATGTGCCGTCGCCATTGTCAATCACGCCGTTGGCCACGAAGCCCTTGCAGAGGCCTGCCTCACGCCATGCAGCAATGTCCATGCCTGCTGCCTGACGTGCCTCTTCTGAAGCATACCATGCGTCACGGCCTGTTACGGTGCCCTTTGCCTTACCTGTTTGATAAGCCGAGCGCATTGACATTGAGTAGATGTCGGCTCCCACCTTTACGTCGAACGATGCCGAGAGGCGGAAGTTTTTATAGCTCAGCGTGGTGTAGAAGCCACCCGTCCAGTCCCATGACGAGTTGCCAATAGTTTTCACCTTTTGGTCAACCTTGGGCAGACCTGTAGTGGCATCGATGATAACCTGTCCGTTGTCGTTATAGAGGAAGTCGTGGCCACGAATGGCACCATAGTCTTCGCCTACCTGTGCACCTACCGACACGCCACACCAGGTGGCCTTAGCCATCTCAAAGTAGTTCATGCCATCGGTGAGCGACTTCACCTTGTTGCTGTTCTTCGAGAAGTTTACGCCCAGGTCCCAAGCAAAGTCGTTGATCTGCAGCGCTCTGCCGTTAAGGGCTATCTCTATACCTTTGTTCTGTATCTCGCCAGCGTTAATCAGGCGATAGGCATAACCCGATGTGGTGGTTGAGGCCAGACTGAGGATTTGGTTCTTCGAGTTCTGATTATAATAGGTGGCGTCTAAGCTCAATCTGCCGTTAAAGAACTTCATCTCCAAGCCCAACTCGTAAGAGTTTGTCATTGTGGGCTTCAGGTCTTTGTTGGGCTGTGTGGCGTTAGCAATCATACCAATGGTATAACCTGAATAGCTATACTTGCCCGTGGTATAGTTGAGGGCCAACTGGTAGGGGTCGGTATCGCTACCCACCTTTGCCCACGAAGCACGTATCTTACCATAGTTGATAATCTTTTTGTTCTTGATAAACTCAGAGAACACCATGCTACCCGATACCGAGGGATAAACGTATGTGTTGTTGCTGGTAGGCAGTGTCGACGACTTGTCGCCACGCACCGTGCCCTCCAGATAATAGGTGTGCTTATAACCAATGCTGGCGCTGGCATAGAGCGAGCTTATCTGCTTCTTATACATGCTCTCGCGTGTGTTTTGCTCTTGATAGTTCATAATGTTTATGATGCCATCCATCTGCTGGTTTAAGCCCACGTTTGTTACGGTTTTGTTGTTCACACGGAAGATGTTTCCGCCAGCGGTGGCGTTAACGTCAAAGTCGCCCCACGAATTGTTGTACAGGGCAAGAAGTTCGGCGTTCAGCGTGCGGTTGTTAAAAATCTGGTTGGTCAGTTTACCTGCTGGTGTGCCAGGTGTGGTTCTGGCAATGAAGTCGTCAAACGTCATGTTGTTCAGGTCGGTACCAATGGTTCCTTGCAACTTCAGGTGCTTGTCAATGTTCCAGATAGCCTTACCTGTAAAGCGGAACACGTCTTTGCCCGAGGTGTTGCGGTTTTTGTACAGGTCCCAATATGGGTTTTTGTTATACTGGTCGTTGCCGTTCCAGTTTTGATAGTTGCCATTGGCATCTTGATAGTTTTTCAGCCATGCCTGGTTGTAGGTGCCTGCCAGGGTCATCAGGTTCTTACCTACATTGCTTTGCGAGTCGCCCAAGGCCGGACGGTTTTTCACCTGCTCGCGGGTATAGTTGGCGGTGAAGTCGAAGTCGACGGGACCTGCCGATGTGTTTACACGCAGGTTAAAGTTGTCGCGGTTCATGTGGGTATTGGGCAGAATGTCTTTGTTGCGCATGTCGGTAACCGAGAAGCGCATGCCTGTCTTACCCGAATTAACCGAGAGGATGGCCGAATTTTGTGTGGTGAAACCTGTGCGGAAGAAGCCCGATGCATTGTTAGGATACATCTTGAACGGACGCTCTTCGCCATCAAAATATTTGAAGATAAAGTTGTCGGCCTTCGGTCCCCAACTTGAGTTGGTACCTGCCGTGCTTGAGGTGGGCAGGGCGCCATTGTAGCCCATACCATAGGTTTCTTGTATGTCGTCCCATTTAGCCAGCTGTGTGTCGACGGTGTAAGAGCCGTTATACTCTACGCTCACCCTGTCTTTCTCTGCCTTCTTGGTTGTGATCAAGATGACGCCATGCGAGGCACGGCTACCATAAAGGGCCGAGGCTGCAGGGCCTTTCAGCACGGTCATGGTTTCAATGTCGTCGGGGTTGATGGCCGAAATGCCATCGCCCAGGTCGTAGCCGCCAGCCTCGCCAGCGCTACCAAAGTTGGTGTTATCAAGAGGCACACCATCTACCACATACAGGGGCTGGTTGTTGCCCGCCATCTCGGTGTTACCACGCAGCAACACACGGGTAGAACCCGACGCGCCACCCGCAGTGTTCTGTACCACGAGGCCTGCCACCTTACCCGACAGCGAGTTGATGACGTTGGTTTCTTTTGCCTTGGTCAGCTCTTCGCCCTTTACCTCTTCAAGGCCATAACCTAAGGCTTTGCGGTCACGCTTGATGCCCAAGGCGGTAACTACTACCTCGTTCAGCGCCTTACCGTCTTCTTGAAGTGTAATTTTCATGCCAGTGGCAGCCTTCACCGTCAAGGTTTTATAGCCTATGTAGCTCACCTCTATCATGGTGCCAGGCTTACAGTTAATAGTAAAGTTTCCGTCAATGTCGGTAACGGCTCCGGTAGTTGTGCCTACCACCTTTACACTGGCTCCTATCAAGGCTTCGCCAGTGGCATCCAGTACAGAGCCTTTAATACCTTGGTTCTGCTGCAGTATGCTCATGTCCATACTGTTACCTTGCGCAGCAAAGGCGGCAGGTGCTGGTATGCACATCATGCTTGTAGCCAGCATGCCGAGAAACACTGTTTTCTTTCTCATAGTTTTTATATTTGTTAGTTTTTAGTTTCTATCTTTCTACTTTCTTTGTATATTGTTAGGTCGTCAACTCGTCGGCTTGCCTAAGCAAGAACTCGTCAAAGCAAACAGCTTGTCAACTTGTCAACTTGTCAACTCGTCAACTAGTCAACTTGTCAACTAATAAAATATGCCATTAATAATCCAGGGTGCTTTGAGCTGCATGCTCTTGAAGCGGTCGAAGATGCCATACTTTTCTTTTCCATTGCCAAAGCTGTTATTATCCCAAATAAAGGTTGAGAAGCCGCGCTGCCGTGCCGCTGTAACAAAGGTTTTGCAGTAGTAGGTCATGTTTTCGTGCACCTTATCAGCATTTGACTTATAGTGGTCGGTCACGCCCCATTCGCCTATCACAATGCCCAAGCCTTTGCTGCCCCATACGTTGGCCACCCTGTCGAAGAAGAGTGTCAAGGTTTGTTCGTTGTCAGAGGGTGTCTTACCATATTGTTTGTAAGCATCGCCCCAATAGTCGTATTTGCCTTCGCCAGCATAGTCCCATGGCTGATAATAATGAAACTCTACGCTCATATATTTGTTGCCATTGCCATCGACATCGGTGGGTATGATAAAGCCTCCGTTGTCAAGTCCGAACGAGGGGTTGCAGACATAGGTTTGCACAATGAGGTGACGCTGCAGGTTGTTGCCGCCCGTGGCTCGCACCACATCAATAAAAGTTTGGTTATAGGCGTTTTGCACCTCCAGGTTTTCGGCCGTAGGCTGGTTCCATTTGTTTTTTATGTGCACCTCGTTGGTGCCAGCAAACGCCAAGCGGTAGTCGTATTGCGCAAACTCTGAGGCAATGTTCATCCACAGTAGCGCCAGCTTTTGGCAGTTTTCTTCTTTATATTTATAGGTAGGGCGGCTTTCGAGCCATTTTTCATGATGCACATTAATGATAACCTTTAGGTCGTTGTCAAGGCACCAGCCCACCACCTCTTTTATACGCGCCATCCACGCCTTGTCAATGCTCATGGCCTGTGCATTGGTAATGTGGCACTGCCAGCGTATGGGTATGCGCACGGCATTGAAGCCCGCCTTTTTTACGGCTGTTATCACCTTTTTCGTAACTCGCGCGTTGCCCCAAGCGGTTTCGGCATTAATGGCGCCTGTGGGGTTGCTTATCTCCAGCGTCTCGCCATCTTGTCCTGGGGCCGAGCACTCAAAGTTGTTGCCCAAGTTCCATCCCACCACATCTTTGTTCCATTGCTGAGCAGTGGGTATCGTGGTCTGATTGGGGGTGGTGCTTCCGCCCGATGCGTTAGGCGCCGATACAGCACCCATTAAGGGCGTATCGGCGTGGCAAGATACTGTAGTAAATATGCTTGCTATAATAAAACTGATTTTAAAAAACTTCATGTTTATCTTTGGTTAGGATTGTTGTCTTTTCACTTAATTTTCTGATAGCGACCTGATAGCCGTTGGCTTTTAGCTGTCTGGTTGCAAAAGTAGAGAAAAACAAGATAGGGGAGGTTTGATAGCAAACAAAAAAGGTTTCAAATCTGACATTTCGCCAGGTTTGAAACCTATCATTATGTTTCGATATAAGTTTGTAATGCTTATACTGTACTGATAACTAAAGAGTTAATATCACTTCGAGCTAAGGCTCTGCCTACCTGTTTGTGTTATTATTCAAACCCTCATATTTGCTGGGCGACACGCCAAATTGTTTTTTAAACACGGTGCTAAAGTATTTTACATTCACAAACCCAGCCTTTATTGATACGTCTAACACGCTTTGCCCTTGGCGTAAGAACAGGGCTGCCTGCTCTAAGCGTATCAGTCGGATAAAGTCTTGTGGCGATTGTCCTGTCAGCGTCTTCAGTTTGCCATAGCATAGGGTGCGGCTCATGGCGAGCTCGCGGCACAGGCGGTCGATGTTGAAGTCGGTATTGCTCAGGTTGTCTAACACCAGCTGTGTGGCCCTTTCTACAAAGACTTGGTCTTGAGGATTCAAGGTAGGCTCATTGCTATCTTCGTTATTTTCTTCGTTATCTTCCTTTCTCTCATCAGCCTTCGCCTCCTCTTTTTCTTGTTCCGTAATGCTTTGTTCCACCTCTTGCCGTGCCATTGCCAAACTGCGCTGCATGTAATAACGACTCATGCGCCGCCTGTTTTTTAGCATGCTGTCTATCTTGCTGGCAAGAATGACGGCATCAAACGGTTTGGCTATATAGTCGTCGGCACCCAGGCCCAAGCCCTCAATCATAAAGTCGCGACCCACCTTGGCGGTCAGCAGTATGACGGGTAGCCAAGAAAGGTTTTCGTCTTCCTTAATAATGTGGCATAGCTCGTCGCCTTGCATGCCCGGCATCATCACGTCAGACACCACGATGTCGCACTGCCCGTTCTCTCGCAGATAGGTCAAGGCAGCTTCGCCATTTTCAACGGTTATCACGTGGTAACGGTCAGAAAACGCCATGCTGATGTATTGGCGCAGGTCGGCATTATCGTCAACAAACAGCAGGACGTCTTGCTGTGTTGCTTCTTCTGTTGTTGCTGTTTGTTCTGTTTGTTCTGTTGTTTTCTTTTGGGGTATGGGCTTCTGTGCTATTTCTTTTTCTTCAGTAGCTGCGGTGGCGTGCTCTGACACACAAAACGTGATAGCAAAGGTGGTGCCCTTACCTTCTTCGCTCTCAAACGTCAGTTTGCCATTGAGCCGCTGCACCAGTTGGCGAGTAAGCATCAGGCCCAGTCCGCTGCCCATCTCTTCTGTCTGCACCGCGTTTGATGCGCGATAAAAACTCTTGTAGATATGTTTCTTCTCGGCCGAGGGTATGCCTATACCCGTATCGCTTACCTGTATGCAGATCTGCTGACTGTTGCTGCAGAGTGCTGCCGACACGCTTACGCGCCCTCCTGTGCCTGTATATTTTATGGCGTTTGATAACAGGTTTTCAAATATCAAGTCGAGCATCGACAGGTTTGAGGTTATCTTTACCTGTGGGCATGACAATAGCTGCAGTTGCACCTGCTTTTCTTGAGCCATCGTGGCAAACTTATCTATCAGTGTGCGCAAGAAGATATGAACGTTTACCTGTTGCTGATGCACTTTTCGTTTGCTATGGTCTATTTTCTGAAAGTCGAGCAGCTCAGTTACCATGCGCAACAGATTGTTTCCGTTGCGCCGTGCCATCTCCAGATAGTCGCGACTCTTGGCCGTGAGGGTGTGGTCTTTGGCCAGGTCGGCAAGGGGCGTGAGCACCAGGCTTAAGGGGGTGCGTATGTTGTGCGCGGTGTTTACAAAGAAGTTTATCTTCTCGTCATAATATTTTCGCTGCAAACGCTCTTTATAATAATTCCACCCTAAATAGGCTATCGAGCCTAAGATGATGAGGTAGAAGGCCCATGCCCACCAGGTGTTCCACCAGGGCTGGGCAATAATGATGTTGATGGATGCCTCGTCGAGCACACGTCCACTGCTTCGGCCTATAGCCTTTACGTGCAGTGTGTAATGGCCAGGAGGCAAGTTGGCGAAACGTGCTTGCTGCATGTCCGAAGGCTGGCTCCACTGGTGGTCGAAGCCTTTCAGAAAATACTGATATTGTATGTCGTGTTGATACTGATAGTTAATGCTTTCAAAGCTTACCACCAGTGTGTTTTCGTTGTGGCTTAGGTGCACCTTTCCAGCTTGCAACATCTCAAACAGGTGAGCGTTCCAGGCCTCTCGCTCTTGTGCCCCAGTTAGGTTCATGCCTTCAACCTTAATCTCGGTCAGGCGCAAAGGGGCATGATAGTCAAGTCCTTTGGCAAATTGTGGCGACAGGATAACGGCGCCGTTGCTGCTGCCAAATATTAGGCTACCGTCTTTAGCATGTGTTACGGCCATGCGCTTATATTCGCACTCCAGTCCGTTGAAGAAGTTTAGGTCTGTTACCTTTCCGTTCTGCAGAAAGGCCAGCCCTTTGTCGGTGCTCATCCACAGCTTGCCGTCGGGGGTTTTGGTAAGGGCATACACCGTGTTTGAGGGCAATTGTTGGGTGGTGTTATAGTTTGTTACCTTATGGTGGCGCATGTCATACAGATACAGTCCGCCACCATCGGTAGCAATCCAGATGTTTTGTGCATCTTGAAAAACAAGGGCATTAACAAAATAGTTGATGTCGGGCTCTTGATGCGGTGTGGGGTAGAAAAACCTACTAATCTGATGGGTATATTTGTCAATCAGATAGCAACAATGGGTGGTGCCCACAGCAATATGCCGCTTGTCGGCCGACTCGGTAATGGCTTGCACCTCTTTGATGGGAAGATATGTCGTGGCCTTATGGGTAGCAGCGTGCTTGCCGCTGGTGGGCGATAGGTGCACCAGGTCGCCATCTAAGCAGCCTATCCATAGGCCGCCATCGCTGTCACGAAAGAGGCTATACACATAGTCGGTCTTCAAGGTGCCGTTTGCCACCGAGTATACCTGCTTGCTACGGCCATCGGCACTTACCTCATATACGCCATTGCCATAGGTGCCTACCAGCACTTGTGCACCAGGGCCTTGACATAGGGTTAGTGTTACCTTGTTGTGTAGCCCATGCTGCCAGCGCTGCGTATGGTCGTCGTAAATGCTTACGCCCTTGTCGGTGGCATACCATATCTTTCCGTCTTGGCTCAAGAACACGTCATTCACACTATTGTTGATAATCGACTGGCTGTTGTAGTTTTCATGGCGTACAAACGATAGGGTGTGTTTCATGGGCACGGCCAGGTCTACGCCGCCCGAGTAAGAGCCTATCCACAGGTCGCCCAGGCGGTCTTTACACAGTGCATACACGCCATTGCCCATAAGCACGTTTTCGGGTCGGCCGTCGGTGTTTAACAGCAGCCATGCCTTATGGGTTTGCTTGTCGAAGGCAAACACGCCTTCGCCATCAACGCCCATCAACATGGTGCGCTCGTCATAAGGTATGATGGCGCGAACAGGAAGAAGCGAAAGTGAAGATAATGCGGGCTCGTCTATCAGTTGCCAGTTTCGGTCGTCAAGGATGATGATGCCGCGATGAAAGGTGCCTAACCATATCTTGTGTGCCTTGGCATCATGATACGACGAGAGTGCCGAATAACCTCTTAACACCAAGCGGGGCTGATGCTTGCCATGTGTGGATAGTGCCTGGTTTCGGTCGCAAACAAAGATGCCTGAGGGCGAGCCCACTAACAGCTGATGCCCCACAAACCTAATATGACTGACGTATGTGTTTTGAAGAACATACACGCCTTTATGCCCATACGGGTTCTGCCTCTCTTTTTTAGCATTGGGGGTTGATGTGGGTGCCCATACATAAACGCCACGGTCGATAGCCATCCAGAAGCGGCCTTGCTCGTCAACCAATAGTTCGTTTAGCACCACGCTCTCGTCAAAAATCTTTTCCAGGTTGCATCTCTCTATGAAGGCATCTACCACCTTATCATAAATATACACCTTTCCTTTGTTATCGTAGGCGTAGATGTTTTGATGATTGTCTTTCACCAGTTTTATCTTTCTGCCACAGGCGTCGCTAAAGGGCATAAGGGTGGGCAGAACATAGTTTTTTACCTGTTCGCCATTATATCGGTCAACGCCACGTTTGGTGCTCACCCACATGGCCCCATCTTCGGCTTCAACAATGCTGCACACCCGAGCGCTTGAAAGGCCCGCATCGGTATTGATGTTTGAAAGCATAAACATGTTTCGGCCGAAGGGTTCTTCAGCCAGCAAGGGCAACAATAGGGCCCAAAACCCTATGATGAATATGAGTGTTTTTATTAGGTGCTTATCTCTCATACGTATGATTATTGTTTAGATTATAGCGCAGCGTCTCCTTAGGTATACAGAGGTGGTATAATGTAATTTAGGCAAAGATAAATATAAAAATAAAGAAAACGTTCGTTTGTTCAATGTTTTTTTTCTTCATGAATAAAACTTTTAAAATAAAAAAAGCCGACACCACTGTGCCGGCCTTCGTCATCTCTTTTCACAAAGTGGTGGCGAAAGATAGTTATAATAGTTATTTTCTTTAGTATTCAGTATTCAGTTGACGAGTTGACAAGGAGATTTGCATTGTCAGTTGACTGTTGTCAGTTCTCAGTTGACGAGTTGACAAGGAGAGATGTCTTGCTGCTGTGAGCAAAAGAAGAGCCTCCTCATTTAGAAAGGGTAATCTCCTCGTCCCTTGTTTACTCGTCTCTTGTCTACTATTTCAAAAGTTTCCACACGCAGCCATCTTTGGTGTCTTTCACCTCAAAGCCAGCCTCTTTCAGGGCGTCGCGTATCTCGTCGCAGGTAGCCCAGTCTTTATTTGCGCGTGCTTTCGAGCGCAGTGCCAGCACCATGTCTACCACCTTACCGAAGGCCTCTTCGCGTCCGCAGCTGTCGGCTTGGTGGTCGTCGCGCAAGCCTAATATATCGAAGGCGAAGGTGCGCATGGTGTTTGCCAGCGTGTCGATGTCTTGCTGAGTGGCCGACGCCTTATGGTCGGTGAGCTTATTCACCACGGTGCAAGCCTCAAACAGGTGACTGATAACCTGTGGTGTAGCCATATCGTCGTTCATGGCGTCGTAGCACTTCTGTGGCAGAGCCTGAATGAAGCGTGCCGTTTCGTCGTCGGTCTTCTCTTCAGCCTTCACCCTTGCCAAGTCGCTGATGCCGTTGAGCAGTCGTTCCAATCCTTTTTCGCTGGCTTCGAGTGCCTCGTTTGAGAAGTCGACGGTGCCACGATAGTGTGCCGAGAGGATGAAGAAGCGAATGGTCATCGGTCCGAAAGCCTTTGTCAGTGCGGGGTGGTCGCCAGTAAAGAACTGGTTCAGCGTAATAAAGTTGCCCAGGCTCTTACCCATTTTCTGTCCGTTGATGGTCAACATATTGTTGTGCATCCAGTAGTGCACCATAGGTTTGCCTTGAGCCGCCACCGCCTGTGCTATCTCACACTCGTGGTGTGGGAACACGAGGTCCATGCCTCCGCCGTGGATATCAAATTCGGCGCCCAAGTATTTGCGACCCATCGCCGTGCACTCGCAGTGCCAGCCAGGGAAGCCATCGCTCCAGGGGCTGGGCCAGCGCATGATATGTTCGGGCTGTGCCTTCTTCCACAGGGCGAAGTCGGCCTGACTGCGTTTCTCGCCTACGCCGTCGAGGGCGCGTGATGCGTCTTTCACGTCGTCGAGGTTGCGTCCTGACAGCACGCCATAGCGATAGGTTTCGTTATATTTATGTACATCAAAATAAACGCTACCGTTGCTTTCATAGGCAAAGCCGTTGTCCAGAATTTGCTGCACCAGCTGCTCTTGCTCAATGATGTGTCCTGTGGCGTGCGGTTCAATGCTGGGTGGCAGCACGTTCAGCGCCTCCATGGCGGCGTGATAGCGGTTGGTATAATATTGTGCTATCTCCATGGGCTCGAGCTGCTCCAGGCGTGCCTTCTTCTCTATTTTGTCGTCGCCCTCATCGGCATCGTGCTCCAGGTGTCCTACGTCGGTAATGTTGCGCACATAACGCACCTTATAGCCTTGGTGCTTGAGGTAGCGAAACAGCACGTCGAAGGTGATGGCTGGACGGGCGTGGCCCAGGTGTGGATCGCCATAAACGGTGGGTCCGCACACATACATGCCCACATGCGGAGCGTTGATGGGCTTAAACAGTTCCTTCTGTCGTGTCAGCGTGTTGTATATTATCAACGGTTGTGTTGTCATTGTGTTTATAATTTAACTTCTGAACTTGCAAAAGTTCAATAATACTCATGTTTAACTGCAAAGTTACTATTTTTATTTGGGAGGCAAAGCGTTTTTTTGTTTTTTTTCATTTTCGCTGCATGAAGGCCTGATATCTGTTTCCGGGTCGATCGCTGCGAAAGCTTACGTGCAGCCAATAAACGCCCGGTCGTCGTTCCAGGATGAGCTGGTCGTAGGGCAGGTGCGTGCGTATGTAGTGATACATTTTTTCAGATGTTTCTTTTCCGCCAGTATGTATGTCGGCGGCCTCGCCCAAGGTGTGTTGCGAGTTAGGCACCCCACCCACACGAACATTCAGTTCGGGCGAGCGATACCCGCTGGTGATGCGTATCACGCCGAAGCGTCGGCGCAGCGGCTCCAGCACCTGCTGGCACAGCGCTTGCAGACGTTGCACCTGCTGTTCAGATGGCTGATTGCTAATGCCATAGCGTATGGCTGTGGCCGAGCGGGTAAACTCGCTGAGGCAGAAGTGCTTGGTGAGGCGCAGATCGGTGGTGGTGTTATCTATCTCGGTGGTGTTATTATTTATCATAGTGTTATTCATTGGTGTTATAAGATGATTATTAAAAAATGGTGTTATAAGACAGTTGTTAGGTTTATAAAAGCAGAAAAGGCTTTAGAAGCCTCTATAACAAGAACCTCTAAAGCCTTTCTTTTTTTACTGTTGATCCTGTACCTTCTCAGGCTTAGTATAGTCGGCGGCCTCTTGTATCTTCACGTTCTTGAGGAAGGTGCGCTCAAAGTTGCCGTTAGCGACATTGCGAGAGCCCTGCGGAATGAAGTTGACGTGCAAGCCACGCACATTCTTCAATACAGTCCAGTCCTTAGCCGAGTCGGCGGGAGCCGAGTTCATGCCCATACGGAAGGTGCCGAAGCCATCGAGCTTCACAATCATCGAGTTCTGCAGCTGGTCGTTCATCACCTCCACCAGCTCAGTCAGCACTGCTACGATATCGCTCTCCTTCACGGTACAGTTGCGTTGCATGATGGCTGCCAACTGTTTAGTGCCGATGGTGCCGTTGTGCTGCACGCGTCCGTACCATTTGCCGTTAAACTTGTCGCTACGTTTTGCCTGATAAAGTTTGTAATTTACTGCCATAATGTGTTTTCCTTTCTTTAAAAATTTAATGGTTAAATATAAAATAATTATTAAGGTGTGCGATGCAGAGAATGTAAGCGAGGTATGATTGCCGGCGTTATCACCCCTTCTTCCCTTTCGCTGATGCAAAGGTACTATTGTGTGCAAGCGAAAGCAAATATGTGTGGTATCAATTTTCATATAAAAATGAAAAAAACAATAAAAATCATTGACATATGCGCCCACTTACGGGCATAACGATATAAAAACGACAAAATAATGCTTACCTTTGCAAGCAACAATAAAAACAATCAATTTATGAAGCGAATTTTACTATTCATGTCACTGATGGTTGCCTTCTTGAGCAACGCACAGGCACTTTTTGCTGACGACAACGCCAGCACCGAGACCACCGATCCCACCAAGCAAGGTGTGATTACCACCCCGCCCGCGGGCGACGAGCGCCATTATTATCTCGACCTGCTGAACCTCGACCCCTATGATGGCGGTATGGGTTATATGAGCGAGAACCACTCAGAGCTTACCATGGTGTATGCTGCCAATGGCGAGGTGTATATGAAGTGTCCGCTGGCCACACGCACCATGCCCGCATGGCTGAAGGGCCAACTGTCGGCCGATGGCAAGACCCTTACCTTTAAGAATGGCCAAAAGGTGTTTCACGCCGTAAACACCAACGACGAGTATATCTTTGTTTCGGCCGACGAAGAGGGCAAGGGCGGACTGAATGGCAAGACCGATGCGCTGTACGAGCAAGACATCGTGTTCAACATCGACCCCGCTACGGGCGTGCTCACCCCCGAAACCACCCTTATCTGCCCCGATGTGGCCATTGTTAGCAAGACGGCCGTGGGCACCATGTATCAGCAGGGCCGCTTTGTGCGCATCATCCCTGTGGCCAATGTTGATAACAATGTTCAATACTTCACCCTCACCTGTCGCGACACCGACACCAATAAGAAAAAAGAGGCATCGGTAAAGGTGAGCCTTGAAGACGATGGCAACACCTTATATATTAAGGGCCTCTACCCCACCTATGCGCAGGCTTGGGTGAAAGCCACCAAGGAGAAAGACGGACAATACTGGGTGGACACCGAGGTTTTGGGCTACGACTTCAGCGAGTATCCTTACTTCACCGTGTGTGCAGAGAAGAATCTTGACGAGAGCATCTCGCTGAAGCAAAGCTTCCCCCTGGCCTTCAACGCCGCCGATGGCTCTTACACCTTTAACGACCCCGTGCAGACCATGTCTGTGGGCTATGTGCCAGAGGGCGAAACCAGCGTTTCAGTGCTGCAGAGCTATAACAACGTAAAGCTTACGCCTGCCACACAAAGCACGCTGAAGCCCGTTACACCGAAGATATATACTGGCGCTGATGGCGAGATGTCGTGCTACACGGTGACAGACAAATATGACGAGTTTATCTTTACCGCCGACCGCAAAGACCTTGATGGCAACGTGCTGAACGAAGACGACCTCGCCTTCCGTATCTATGTTGATGGTGCCCTCTACACCTTCACCACCACCGACTATCCTGGTCTGAAGGCTGGCAAAGACCTTACCGACGTGCCGTATAAGTATCACGACTACAACTATTTCTATAAGAGCAATACCAAGCGCTACATCTATTTCAGCAAGGCCACAGCTCCGAAGAGCACCATTGGCGTTGAAATGGTGTATAAGGTTAACGGCGAAGAATATGTTTCTGACCGCCTCGTCTACGACATTGCCACAGACAAGGATAGCGTAATATCGGGCATCGGCAGCACCGAGGGCGCTCAGAAGGCTGTCAGCACCGAGTGGTACGACCTCACGGGTCGACGTCTGCCCGCTGCCACTAAGGGCATCAACCTGCGCCTCACCCGCTTTGCCGATGGCAGCGTGAAAACGGTTAAGGTTGTGAAATAAGAGAACAAAACTTGAAGAGCCTTGGGGCTTTTCAACAACAATATAAAATATAAAAAGGGCCGTTGAGTGATAATTTTGCTCAACGGCCCTTTTTTTGCAAAGCTTTTGTTAGGCCTTTACTATTTTAAAATTTATTGCTGTCCGGTAATACTCAAAAGAGCATAAGTCGTATCATGGTACATTTACGCTGTCACCATAGAAGGTAGCAATAGCTAATTCTTTGTTTTAAGAATAATCCAAGTTCCATCATTATCTTTGCCTTCATGCTTCACAATATCTTTCTTCTGCAAAGCAGAAAGATCGCGTTCTATGGTGCGTTGGGTCACCGACAAAGTCTCCGACATTTGTTTGCCGGTGATTGTCGGAGAATCTTTTATAAGATCGAGGATTTTCTGCTGACGCTCAGTAAGTTTTGTCTTCGACATATCTCCATCATAGTCTCCGACATTCGGGGTGTCGGAGGAGGCAAAAATGATGGTTTGAAATTGGGTCGGAGTAGATTTGAACACAGGTTTCAGTTCATCCTTATAACCATCCAAAGCTTTGGTCTCATTGCAAATGCGTGTGAGTCCACTGCCACGCTTCTCCATGTAGTCAAGTTGTGCCATTACATTTGCAAGTATAGGATTGCGCCTTTCAGAAGACACATCTTTGATGTCCAAATTCTGTATCAACATTCCATTATACATTCCTCCAGGAGATGTGACTGATAGGCGATTGTTGTAAATGTCAAGATGCACTTCGCTGCCCATCACTGTATAGTCACGATGGATGAAATGGTTTACCATTGTTTCCAAAACAGCACGTTCTGCATACTCTGGTTTATTCTTTCGCCCATCAGGTAATTTCTCCCAGCCTCTCATTGTGTTTGACTTCACAAAGTTCATAGCCTCTCGCAGCAGCATAAGCACATTGCCTGTAAACTCCGCATCATTGATGGCATCGCCCTTTTCCAGCCCATACCATCTTGTGCAATAGAGACGAGACTGCCATAAAGGACAGTCATCGGCAAACAAAGCACCAGCATTAGTCAGGTTACCCTCACTGGTCACAAGTCCAAAAGAGAGTAGAAACTTTTTGTTCCACTCTTGAGCAGTGCGTTGTTTGAATGAATTTGCCAGAATAGAGAAGGAATTGTCCTCAACCTTATAATCAGTATGCAATGAATCAAAAGTCTTGTTTGAACCTTTGAGCACCAACCTTACCATCTGCTCAGCTGTCGCTGGCATACTTTCGTCGCCAACACGAACAAAGGCTACTCGCTGCCCATCACCTACATAGTAGTAAGGAGTATAATTGCCACTGTGAACCTTCAGTTGCAAAACCTCAAGCTTGTTGATTCTATGCGGTATCATTTCTACCTCAGGAAGATGATCCATATAGTCACGAATCTTGCTACTGATGGTTTCACAAACATGTTGTATATCATCAAGTCCTTTGACAACGCCATCATTGTCAACGCCAAGGAACAAAGAGCCACCAAGCCCATTGGCAAAAGCACTTATACTCTTCAGCCAACTTTTCGGTTTCTTTTCTTCAAGCATCAGCTTGAAATCGTATGCTGTACACTAGCTGATTAGATTTTCGATTTCCATATCTCTGAAATTTATATGAGTCATGGACGAATGATTGTTTTTCCAAGTAATGCAAATTTAGATAAATTTTCCTAATTATAAACCAGTTGGGGTAAAAAACATTGCTGTCTGGTGACACTTTTTCTAACAAAATAAATTAGGGTTGACATTTCTCTGGAGCTTCGGGAAGGTTTCTTATGCTCTTTTGAGTATTACCAGACAGCTATAAATATTTATCTAAACAGACGCCACAAAAGTAGGACGGTGGCCTCCGCGCCCCGTCCTCCAGCACAACCCTATTATCTGACCCATTTGGGTTTAATAAGCCCTTAGCTATAAAAAAACAAAAGGCCTTAGGTGTTTTTTAACCTAAAGCCTTTTAGTATTTTTCTTATGAATAGCCTTATTATCTCACGGTGATGAGGTAATAGTTTTTCTTGCCGCGCTGTACCAGCAGATACTTGCCGTCGATAAGGTCTTCGGCAGTGATGGTTTGGTCAAAGGCAGCCAGCTTTTCTTTGTTCAGCGATACGCCGCCACCCTGCACCAGCTTACGCATCTCGCCCTTTGAGGCAAACACCTTCACGTCGTCGCGGGTAAAGAGCTCAACGGCGGGCTGTCCCAGCTGATCTTTCGGCAGTGTGAAGTGTGGCACACCCTCGAAGATAGAGAGCAGTGTAGCCTCGTCAAACTTCTGCAGTGTTTCTTTTGTTCCCTTACCAAAGAGTATGCTTGATGCCTCTTGCGCCATCTCCAGGTCTTCTTTCGAGTGTACCATGGTGGTAACCTCTTCGGCCAGACGCTTCTGCAAGATGCGTCGTCCTGGGTCTTGCTTATGCTCTTCAACCAGCGCCTCGATGGTTTCGCGCTCCAGCGAAGTAAAGATCTTGATATAGCGTTCAGCGTCGTCGTCGCTCACGTTCAGCCAGAACTGGTAGAACGAGTAAGGCGTGGTGCGCTTCGGATCGAGCCATACGTTTCCGCTCTCGGTCTTACCAAACTTCTTACCGTCGGCCTTTGTGATGAGGGGGCAAGTCAAGGCGAAAGCCTCGGCCTCGTTGCCCAGTGTGCGACGAATGAGCTCGGTACCAGTGGTCATGTTACCCCACTGGTCGTTACCACCCAACTGCAGCTTACAGCCCTTAGCCTGATACAGGTGCAGGAAG
>ERZ1026846.403-NODE-403-length-33950-cov-5.034872_pt1 | contig 33950 bp, 26 predicted proteins | sample MGYA00380153_ERZ1026846 | MGnify/ENA primary metagenome ERZ1026846 (study PRJEB33269, sample SAMEA4719789) | human gut metagenome | biome: human-associated habitat; feature: organic feature; material: feces | place: Cameroon | collected 2013-10 ...
TCGATTTCTCTGTAACGTGCAAAGGCTCGACTGCCATCTGTGTGTCCCGAAAGAAAGACAAGGCTGTAAAATGGTTGAAATATTATCTAATAACAGGAAAAAGAACGATATCTTTATTCACCATTTTGCATATTTATGCAAAACCGCTATTGTTTTGTATAAATATGCACTTATAAGTTTTTACATTATTTCACATAACAAAGTTTAATAATCTTATAATCTGTAAGCAAGAATAGGCTACGTGCTTACAGTTTTCAAAGTTAATACCTCTCGTATGAGAAACCCTTGGTTTCAGGCTGCGAAACCAAGGGTTTTACGTTGTGAAAGCATGGGTTTTACAACGTAAAACCCATGCTTTCAGACTGTAATTTGATGCCTTTTACAACACACTCTCAATATTGCATATTTATGCAAAAATGGAGAGTGGAAAGTTGATGGCTGTTGTGACCAAACTCGAAGCTCATCACCCCTCCACCGCCGACATCGTTACATCATTAAATTTATCCATATAGTCGATGACGCGGAGCTTGTCGGTTTTGCCACGTTTCATGCGCAGTTGCATGTTTACCTCTAAGAATTCACCCTTCGATGTGCGGCGCTCCTTCATTTCATACGACAGCACCTCCATGCCATCATGTCGCACACAATCAATGAGATGCCGAACGCTTTCTATTGACGGTGCCGAGAACGACAGTTCAACACTGGTGGTACCAAACTGTGGTATGAGAGCGTTTATCACCTCTAAGCCCAGCAACACCATAACCGTGGCAATGGCAGCCGCCACATACATGCCCGTGCCGCAAGCCAAGCCAATGGCCGCCGTTACCCAAAGTCCGGCCGCCGTGGTGAGGCCTCGCACCACATTTTTCTGAAAGATAATGGTACCAGCACCCAAGAAGCCGATGCCAGACACCACCTGTGCTGCCACACGCGACGAGTCTTTCAGGTCAATGCCAAAGCCAAACTGCGACACTACGCAGAACAGCGCACTGCCCAAGGCCACAAGAAAATGTGTGCGAAAGCCCGCCTCCTTAGCTCTATATTCGCGTTCAATACCTATCGCGCCACCAAGAGCAAAGGCAAACGCAAGGCGTATCGTTAAATCAAGATATGAAGTCTCCATAGTTAAAATGTTATAATGGGTTAAAGCATTGAGAGTTTTTTGTCGACCACTTAAAATAATACTTGAAAGGGGCGAACGTTTTATATTCGATAGCTTAAAGCCAGGCGCACATCGAAAGTGTTTGAGCGCACATCGTTATGATATACGTAACGGGTGTGCCGTAAGAAGTACGACCACGACAGCTGAGCCGCCCATCCGCCCTTGATATTCAGCACAAAGCGTGGGGTTATCACACACAGCTCAGCATTGCTTTTATCACCTTGCACGTTATAGTATAGCGGTTCCCTATTTTCCAGGTTCTTCGTTTCGTAGCCCTTCCAAGTGAAGATGCGGAAGTAGTCGATATCAAGCGCGAAGGTGCCCGCGTGTTGAAAGTCGAGCCGCGTGCGTGTTTTCAAGCTATATCCGCTGCCCATATTATAGTCGCGGTCAATCACGTTATAATAGTCGCTTTTCGATCCGCCCAAGATAATGCCACTGGTAAACAGCTGCTGACTGAGCGATGCCAGATGCCCCCTATCAGTAAAGCGCACCATGATGGCGGGCCCTATGCCCACCGCCTCAGAGATGCGATAAGGTACGATGTCCGACCCATCCTTCACTGGCTCAGAGTTGTAATAGTTGAAATGCTGGAAGATGCCGAAGCGCGCCTCGGTGCTGCCATGTTCATAAACAGGTGCTGCCCACAGGCGTCCCATCAGGTGCGCTCCATAGATGGTGGGCTGATTGGGCGAGAAGCCCACGTTTACCGCCGCCGTAAAATAGTCGTACGGCCTGTTGGTACGGCTGTTATAGGCATCGCCATACTCCATTGCGAGCGCCAGTGTGGGGTTATATTCGCCACGAAACAGGGCGCCATCGTCAGAGAGATAGCGCAGCCCCAGGCTCACATTTAGGTGTACGGGTATAGCGTTAAAGTCGTGATACAGATGGTGTTGTGTGCGCACCGTCCAGGCATCGCCCCTCAGCAAGCGGTTGAAGCCCTGAATGGGGTTAACCAGGAAGGCCAACGCCTCGCGAGCGAAACGCGGAAAGCCACGCCGACTATCGTCGAGCACCAGGTGCGACACCCTGTTTGTCATCTCGCCAATGCAGGTTCCACCCAGCGCCGTAGCAAACACATCGTTGATGGCGGGCGGTTCGTTCTCGCCACAAAACTCCCACATCAGGCTACCGCACAAGGCATACGGTACCGATGCCCAGAAGTTTAAGCCATTGCTTCGTGCGCTATTAAAATAAAGGTTGCCATGATAAGGATGGGCAAAAAGGTTGGTGGCAAAGGGGTCGTTATCCCACACAAAGCCCGTTTTAAAGTTATGACGAATGGTGTGCATGCTGATGCGCGAATAAGAGGCGTTAGCCACCCAGCGGTCGTACGAAAACACCAAGGCATTAACGCCCGCCACCTCAGCAGCAGCCAGCCAAGGGTGTTTGCGCGGAGCAAGAGCAAACCTATTGTCTATGCTATCACATACCACATAAGGGTCGCCCTCGGTCAAGACCTTTCGACGCTGTGGAGCACCACCCTCCATATTGCGTTTCCAGTTTACCGAGAGGCCCGCCTGTAAGATAAGCTTTTGTTCAAACAGGCGGTTGCTGCCATAGTGTCGAGTGTTGCCATACCCCACCGAGGCAAAGGCGCCAAGGGTTTTACAAAACTGATAGTCGACATTCAGATGCCCCTGCAACGAATAAAGTCGGCGCGGATTGTCGTCAGAGTGTTCTTCAAACGTTTCGATATGGCTGAAACCCAGGTCGGCACTCACCGACCACCGTGGCGACAGCGCCACATATTGTCCTAAGCGATACGAGAGGGCGCCCGAAAACTTACGGTCTAAGCCCATATAATGGGTGCCCAGCGCCACCATGCTATAGGTAGAGCGATGGCGAAAGCGCACTGCCGTGTTCAGTTTCGACGTGTTTCCGCCGAAGGCCAACACATCGATACGCGTGTTAGGGTCGATGTTAATCAGTCCCACCTTACGCATATCGGCATCACGCGTATAGTTGATCAATCCCACCTGTACGCCTCGCGGATGGCTCACCGCAATGTTTACAAGGCCCAACTGCACGCCACTCAACGAGTCGGCATAATTGTATGCGCCCAGCTGCACGCCACGCATACAGCCCATCGACACATTGGTCAATGCCGACAGCTGCAAGCCGCCACACACATCGCCCGCCATATTGTTTACCGCCGACAGCTGCAAACCTCTCATGCTGCCCGTGGCCATATTGCCCATAGTGCCTATCTGCACACCATGCAAGTGGTGCGTCACGTTGATCAGTGGCGACAGTTGCACGCCATAGGTCTTGTTGGCAGCGTTCAGCAGCGACAGCTGAAAACCGCACAACGTATCGGTAGTGGCCACAACATTCACCTGCACCGACGATGTTTTATGTTGAGCACAAACAGCCGTTGCCAGTCCGCAAAAGATGAGGGCCACAAGAAGAGAGCGCATTATTTTTATCATGACGACGTGTGTAAGAAAGATTAAAAACTACATATATCTCCTACAAAATAACATAAAAATAGCGGCAGATGCAAACTTTGTGTAAGAAAAAACATACCTTTGTATAAGATAGTATAAGAATAAAGAAAATATGAACAATGATGAAGACTTATAACATTGCTATATTGGGTGCTGGGCATATTGCCGAGAAGATGGCACATACCCTGCAACATCTGCCACGCGCAAACAGCTACGCTGTGGCATCGCGAAGCCTTGAAAAGGCACAACAGTTTGCCCAACGATGGGGCTTTAGCAAAGCCTATGGCAGCTATACCGACATGCTGGCCAACCCCGCCATCGACCTTGTATATGTGGCCACTCCTCACGCCATGCACTATAGCCATGTGTTGCAATGCTTGCAGGCGGGCAAAGCCGTGCTGTGCGAGAAAGCCTTTACGTGCAATGCGCGAGAAGCCGAAGCCCTGATACACGAGGCCGAAGCACGAAAACTGCTACTGGCCGAAGCCATCTGGACACGCTATCTGCCACTGATGCAGACGGTGAAACAGCTTATTGATAGTGGCATCATAGGTCAACCACGCACGCTGACAGCCAACCTATCCTACCCCATTAGCCACAAAGAGCGCATACAGCGCCCCGACTTAGGAGGCGGTGCCCTGCTCGACATTGGTGTCTATACCCTCAACTTTGCCGCCATGCTCTTTGGCACCGATATAAAAAAGATAGATAGCTGCTGCGAGAAAACCCCATCGGGCATGGATGCTCAAGACAGCATCACGTTGTGGTATAACGATGGCAAGATGGCCCAGCTATCAAGTTCTATCTATGTGCGCAGCGACCGAATGGGCATTATCTCGGGCACTGAGGGCCATATCATTGTTGAGAATGTGAACAACCCCTCACGCCTTACCGTGGTAAACAGCCAATATCAGGTGATAAAGACGTGTGAGGCGCCCATACAGATTACGGGCTTCGAGTATGAGGTAGAGGCCTGTCTCAATGCGCTCGACCATCATTGCATCGAGCCCTCGTATATGCCCCACACCGAAACCTTGCGCATGATGCGCCTAATGGACACGCTGCGCCAGCAATGGGACGTGCGCTTTCCTAACGACGAGGTGTAGGAAGAATTTCGCGAAGCGGTATCATCACAAAGTCGCGCTCCAGCATAAGGGGGTGCGGTATTACGAGGTCGGGCTCGTTAATGTGCATATCGTCGAAGAGCAAGATGTCGATGTCGATAGGGCGGTCGTGATACACGCCGTTTTCCGACTTACGTTCGCGCCCCAACTGCCGTTCTATGCGCTGCGTGGCCTCCAGCACTTGGCGTGGCGAGAGCAGCGTCTCAACACATATACAGGCATTAAGAAATTGGTGTTCAGACACGAAGCCCCACGGTTCGGTCTCGATAAAGCGCGAGGTGCGCACCACCTTGCCCACCGCCAACCCTATCTGTTTGATGGCCTGTTGCATCAAGGCGGCCCGGTTGCCTGTGTTCGACCCCAACGAAAGATACACTTGATGTTTCATTCTTTCTATGTGTGTGCTTAAAATAAGAAAAGCCACATCTTGCGTGTCATAGCATGAACAAGGCAAGATGTGGCTTTTGGTTTTCAACAATATGTGTTGCTCTACGAGGCTTAGTCGTTCACAATGAGCAAGGCATCGCCATAGCAGCCAAACATGTAGCCATGCTTTACAGCCAGGTTATAAGCCTCCATCACCAGATCATAGCCACCAAAGGCAGCGGTCTCCATCAACAGGGTTGACAGGGGGTGATAGAAGTTAGCAATCATCGAGTCGGCCAAGCCAAAGTCGTAGGGCGGGAAGATAAACTTATTGGTCCAGCCATCATACTCTTTCAGCATACCATCGGTGCCCACAGCCGTCTCGGTAGCCTTCACCACGCTGGTGCCCACGGCACACACATGGTGGCCCGCCTGTTTGGTGCTGTTCACAATGCGGCAAGCCTCAGCGTTGATGCTCATCTGTTCCGAGTCCATCTTATACTTGGTAAGGTCTTCAACCTCAATGTCGTGGAAGTTGCCCAAGCCACAGTGCAGGGTGATATAAGCAAAGTTAAGGCCACGTATCTCCATGCGTTTCAGCAGTTCGCGGCTGAAGTGCAAGCCTGTGGCAGGAGCCGTTACAGCGCCCTCGTTCTTGGCAAAGATGCACTGAAAGTCGTCAAAGTCGGTCTCGGTGCCGTGGTGGTTCTCACGCTTGTCGATGATGTATCGTGGCAGCGGGGCCTCGCCCAGGGCAAAGAGCTCGCGTTTAAACTCGTCGTGCGGACAGTCGTAAAGGAAGCGCAGTGTGCGTCCGCGGCTTGTGGTGTTGTCAATCACCTCGGCCACCATTGTTCCACTTTCGTCGAAGAACAATTTGTTACCAATACGTATCTTGCGTGCGGGCTCTACCAGCACGTCCCACAGGCGCATTTCTTCATTCAGCTCGCGCAGCAAGAACACCTCAATCTTGGCATCGGTCTTTTCCTTTGTGCCATAAAGGCGTGCAGGAAAAACCTTAGTATCGTTGAAAATGAAGGTGTCGCCCTCGTCAAAATAGTCGAGCACGTTACGGAAGTCAAGATATTCGCCCTCAATAGGTTCGCCCTTGGCATCCTTCTTATACATCTCTATTTTCTGCGATTTGCGGTGCAGCACCATAAGGCGGCACTCGTCACGACGTGTGATGCGGAAGGTTTCTTTCTCGCCATTTTCATTCTCAAACTCACGATAGAGGCTGTGCGGATACAGCGCTATCTGGTTTTCTGGCAGTTTGAACTTAAACTGTGATAACTTCATTATTCTTTTACTTTATTTTCGTCTTCTACTGTTACGGTATCGTTATTTGTCAAATTCAGGCCATCGAGCCAAGCATCCACTTGGTCGAGGGCCACGCAGCGGTCAATCGAGAAGTTGCCCACACGGGTTCTGCACAGCTGCGTAAGGTAGGCGCCACTGTTCAGTGCTCGGCCTATATCGCGTGCCAAGGCCCGTATGTAGGTGCCTTTTCCGCAGCCCACCCTTATCTGTAAGCGCATATTCTCGGCATCGAACGACATCACATCAATATAGTCGATACGAATGTTTTTCGCCTTCAGTTCCACCTCTTCGCCCTTACGTTTCAGTTCGTAGGCGCGGTCGCCGTTTATCTTGCAGGCGCTGTATGATGGTGGCACCTGTTCAATGTTGCCCACAAAGCGCGTCAGCACCTCGTCTATCATCTCGCGGGTGATGTGCTGGGTGGGGTATGTAGCGTTCACCTCGTGCTCCATATCATAGCTCACGGTGGTGGCGCCCAGCTGCAGGGTGGCGGTATATTCTTTCGAGTGAGCCTGTAGCTGCTCTATCTCTTTTGTTTTCTTTCCAGTGCAAAGAATGAGCACACCCGTGGCCAGGGGGTCGAGGGTGCCAGCATGTCCTGTTTTCACACGCTTCACGTTCAGGCGCTTACTGATGCGCTTGCGCACATAGGCCAAAGCCCCGAAGCTTGACATGCCGTAAGGTTTATCTATCGCAATGATTTCGCCTTTTAAAAAGTCCATCTTTACAGCAATGAGCAAATAATTGTTACGGCACCAGCGATGGCGCAATAAACGCCAAACCACACCAGCTTGCCTTTCTTCACAATGTTTATCATCCATTTACAAGCTACGCAGCCGCTAACAAAGGCAGCCACAAAGCCCACCACCAAGGGCAGAGCACTAATATCGCCAAAGGCATCGTCGCCCTTCACCATCTTCAGCACGTCGAGCAAGGCTTCGCCCAAGATAGGCGGGATAACCATGAGGAACGAGAATTGTGCCAAGCTTTCCTTCTTATTGCCCAGCATCAAGCCCGTAGCAATGGTCGAGCCCGAGCGCGACAAGCCTGGCATCACAGCACAAGCCTGTGCCAAGCCTATGATAAAGGCATCTTTCATGCTGATGTGTTCGCGCTGGCGCGGCTTAGCAAAGTAAGAGAAGATGAGCAGCATAGCGGTAAGCAGCAACATACAGCCCACAATCAGTAGGCCCGATCCAAACACCTCTTCTACAGCATCTTTAAAGAACACGCCCACAATGCCGATAGGGATCATCGACACCACGATGTTTAAGAAATACTTCGTCTCGGCGTTCATCTCAAATTTGAACAAGCCCTTCAGTATCCAGTCAATCTCTTTCCACAGCACCACCAGTGTGCTGCACACCGTTGCCACGTGTACCAGCACCGTGAAGGCCAGATTTTCTTCGCCTTCGATGCCGAAAAGATATGAACCTATGGCCAGATGGCCACTACTGCTTACGGGCAAATATTCAGTCAGGCCCTGCACAATGCCCAGGACCAATGCTTGTAACCAATCCATCGTTTTAAAAAAATTTTTCTGTTATTCTTTTTTTTCAGCGTTACGCCCATGCACGCCAATGGGCATCAGGGCGCAAAGCAGGGTTTACTTGTTCTCAGCGTTGTGGCTGTCGTCGGCATCTTTTTTCTTATACATAATGGCGCCTATCATCGACAGGAAGCCCACAAGGCAAACCACTGGAGCCACCTTGATGCGCATGGTATTGAAAATGTCGGCGTCAAACACGCTCTCGTCAGAGCCGCCTCCGCTCATCAAGCAGAAGCCAATGATCACGACGCACATACCTACGGCTAACAAGATGAAATTCATCTTGCCAAAAGCATAATTTCTTTTATCCATATTTGTTTTGATGTTCAATGCGTTTTTTAAATCTTATACAAGTCGCCAGCCTTCATGCGCAAAAACTTGTTCACCGAGATGGTGGCACACAGGGCCGTGATAATAATGCCGAAAGCAAAGACGATAGCAGCCGTCAGCGCCAGCACTTCCCATGTAAAGAAGCCTATCATGTCGGGCTCGTAAACATAGATGGCATAATAGATGCCACCCAGCGCACAGCAAGCCAGCACCGAGGCCAGCAAGCCTATGCCCACGGCCTGGCGCACAAACGGCGCACGAATGAAGCCCCACGAGGCACCCACCAGCTTCATGGTGTGTATAGAGAAGCGACGAGCATAGATGCCCAGGCGCACCGTGTTGTTAATCAACGAGAACGACACGATGGTGAGCAGCAATGCCAGCGTAAGCAGCACTATGCTGGTCTTAGCAATGGTGTGGTTTACGTTTTCAAGCAAGTCGCGCTGGTAGGTAACCTTCGTAACCTTAGGAAAAGCCTGCAGCTCGCGCGAGATAAACTTCAGCGAGTCGTTATTGGCATAGTCGGCCTTCAGCGTTATCTCTACCGATGGCGGCCAAGGGTTGGCACCGATAAACTCGCGGGGGTCTTCGCCCAGCAGCTTGATGCCTTGCTTCAAGGCCTGTTCCTTGCTTATATACTCAAGACTATTAACATAGCGACATTTCTGCACACCAGCACAAAACTGGCGCGCTTCGGTATCGCTCAAATCGTCTTGCAGCAACAGGGTCACCACAATATTTTCTTTTACATAAGCCGAAAGGTTGCGAGCTGTGAGCACCGAAAGGGTGGTAAGCCCCAACAACACCAGCACCAAGGCGGTACTGATACAAAGAGTGACGGCCTGCAAGCCATGACGGTTGCGGGCCTTTTTACGTTTCTTTCCCATTTGACAATAGGGTATAATACACCAAATTTCTTGCAAAATAACAAAAAAAAATCGTTTCCCACAACTGATTAACTACTATTAACCATAATTCGTCGTCGCCCTGCGCAATACTTACTTATATAGAAAAGAGGTGATAACAAAATATTTTGTGTAACTTTGCACCCGAAACTCGCAAGCCAAGGCCATGCCTTGCCCGAGAACAAAAAAGGAACGAAAAGAAAATAATGGATAAAAACAAAGAACAACATCTGAAGAAACGCCCTTCGGTAAAGCTATCAATCATGCCACTGGTGGTGCTGGTCATTCTGCTCATCATCACCATACGCGCCTTTGGCAGCGACTCGCTTAGCGGAGCCAGCCAGATAACGCTGCTCATAGCGGCCGCCTTCTGCATACTGGTGGGCATGGCATACCTTAACGTGCCGTGGGCCAGTTTTGAGAAAGCCATCACCAAGAATGTGGCCAGCGTGTCGAGCGCACTTATCATCTTGCTGCTGATAGGCGCCCTGAGCGGCGCATGGATGGTGAGCGGCGTGGTGCCCACCCTTATCTATTATGGCACCCAGGCCATACACCCCGACGTGTTTTTGGCCTCTACCTGCATTATCAGTGCGCTGGTAAGCCTCATGACGGGCAGCTCCTGGACCACCATCGCCACCATAGGCATAGCGCTAATGGGCATTGGCAGGGCACAAGGCTTTGGCGAGGGATGGATAGCGGGAGCCATCATCAGCGGAGCCTACTTTGGCGATAAGATATCGCCGCTGTCTGACACCACCGTTATGGCATCGGGCAGCGTGGGGGTGTCCCTGTTCAAGCACATTAAATATATGCTGGTCACCACCGTGCCCACGATGGTCCTCACCATCATCATCTTCACCATTGCAGGCTTCTTGTGCCAAACAAATAGCAGTCAGCACATCGAGGTGTTTACATCGGCCATCACGCAGCGCTTTCACATCACACCATGGTTGCTGTCGGTGCCCGTGCTCACAGGCGTGCTCATAGCCCGACGCACACCACCCCTCATCACGCTGTTTCTCTCTATACTGCTGGCCGTAGGCGCTGGCCTGATATGGCAACGCGACGTGCTGCAAGAGATCGACCCCTCACTGTTTCGCGCCTCAATGATGAGTGTGTATGGCAGCACCGCCTTGCCCACCCACAACGAGATGCTTACCTCGCTGGTGGCCACACGCGGCATGGCGGGCATGATGGGCACCATCTGGCTCATCATCTGTGCCATGTGTTTTGGCGGAGCCATGACGGCGGGCGGCTTCGTGGGCGGCATCACACGCCTGTTTGTACACCTGGTGCGCGGACGCGTGTCGCTGGTGGGCTCTACGGCTGCCACTGGCCTGATGCTCAACATTGCCATTGCCGACCAGTATCTGTGCATCTTGCTCACAGGCAATATGTTTAAAGAGGTGTTCGACCGCGAAGGATATGAACGCCGACTGCTGAGCCGAACGGTTGAAGATGCCGTTACCGTAACCTCGGTGCTGGTACCCTGGAACACGTGCGGCATGACACAGGCCACCGTCTTGGGCGTGTCTACCTTCACCTACCTACCCTACTGTTTCTTCAACCTTATCAGCCCCATCATGAGTGTGGTTGTGGCTGCCACGGGCTACAAGATTTTTCATAAGGAGCCTGAAGCTGAGACAGAGTAAGCTTGCCCAAGGCACGCGAAACTAAAACAAGATTATTTTGCACTTTGTGTAGTAATTTGTATCTTTGCAGCGTCTAACGGATAACACATCGCAAAAAAACAAAACATTATTAATATAATTGTAACAATGAAAGCAAAACTTTTAGTATTGTCGCTCACACTGGTCACAGCGCCCGTGTTTGCACAACAAAAACAGGCGACAGGCTACGACAAGGCCAACATGGACCTGACCGTGAAGCCTGGCAACGACTTCTACCGCTATGCAGCAGGTGGATGGATGGACAGCCACCCACTGGATGCCGAGCACCCTATGAATGGTGCCTTTGTCGACCTCGACGAACTGAACCAAAAACGCATACAGGCGCTTATCAACGAGTATGCCTCTAAGCCACAAACCAAAGGCTCGCTGGGACAGAAGATAGGCAGCATCTATAATATGATGATGGACAGCGTGCGCCTGAACAAAGAAGGATATGCACCACTGAAACCCTACCTCGAGCAGGTGGCAGCCATCAAAAACGTGCGACAGTATCAGTTGGTATGCGCACAGCTCGACCGCATTGGCATTGGCGCCACCATGTTTGATATGGGCGTGGGCGCCGACCAGCGCAACGCCTCACAAAACATTGTGGGCATCTCGCAAGGCGGACTGGGTCTGGGCGACCGCGACTACTATCTGAAAGACGACGAGCAAACCGTTAAGGTGCGCGAGGCTTACAAGCAGTATCTCGTAAAACTGTTTATGATGGTGGGCAACGACGAGGCCACCGCCAAGAAGAAAACCGACGCTGTGTTTGCCATCGAAACACGCCTGGCAAAGGCCAGCTACGACAACGTGAAGCTGCGCGACATCGACGCCAACTATCATAAGATGGCATACGCCGACCTCGTATCCGACTTTCCTGGCATCGATTGGGGCAACCTGTTCTTGGCCGAGGGCTTCCCTCCCTTCGACAGCGTTGACGTGGGTCAGCCCGAAGCCATTCATGAGGTTGAAAAGGTGCTGGCCGAAACAGCCCTCGACGACCTGAAAGCCTATGCCGAGGCACGCGTCATCACCAGCGGAACAAGCACACTGAGCGACGACTTCCGCACAGCAGCATTCCAGTTTAGCTCAGTGCTCAGCGGCGTTACACAAGACCGTCCGCGCTGGAAACGTAGCGTGAGCGCCGTAAGTGGCGTGCTGGGCGAGGCTATCGGTAAGCTGTATGTTGAAAAATACTTCCCCGAGAGCAGCAAGCAGCGCATGCTGCAGCTGGTGCGCAACCTGCAAAAGGCGCTGGCACAGCGCATCGACGCGGCCACATGGATGAGCGCCAAAACAAAGGCTCAAGCTAAAGACAAGCTGGAAAACTTTATCGTTAAGATTGGCTATCCCGACAAGTGGCGCGACTACTCGGGCCTCGTCATCGACGACTCGCTCTCGCTCTACGAGAACATGCGTCGCGTATCAGCATACCAAACGCAAGACTATATCAGCCGCAAGGTGAACAAACCTGTTGATAAGACTGAGTGGATGATGACTCCGCAAACCATCAACGCCTACTACAGCCCCGTTACTAACGAGATTTGTTTCCCCGCTGCCATCCTGCAGCCACCCTTCTTCGACCCCAACGCCGACGACGCTATCAACTATGGTGGCATTGGTGGCGTGATTGGTCACGAGATGAGCCACGGCTTCGACGACCAGGGCTGCCAGTTTGATAAGACTGGTAACCAAAACAACTGGTGGACAGCAGCCGATAAGGCTAACTTCGACAAGCGCACAAAGGCGCTGGCCGACTACTTCAGCACAGTTGAGGTGCTGCCTGGCGTTAAGATTAATGGTAAGCAGACACTGGGCGAGAACATCGGCGACAACGGTGGTCTGAACATCGCTCTGCAGGCACTGCAAAACGAGATGAAGGTGAAAGACCTGGGCGTAATCGACGGATTTACACCTGAACAGCGCTTCTTCCTCAACTGGGCTCGCGTTTGGGCATCAAACGCTACACCACAGGTTATCGACTATCTGGTAAAGGTTGACGTTCACTCGCCCAACAAGGCTCGCGTAAACGCTGCCCTCCCACAAATCGACGCTTGGTACAAAGCCTTCAACGTGAAGAAGGGCGACAAGCTCTTCATTCCTAAGAACAAGCGCGCTCACGTGTGGTAACACACCTTGCCTTTTAACACAAAAGGCATAACATAGCATAACAACCCAAAGGGCCCTAAAAACAACAGTGCAATGGCTATCACCAGCACAACGTTGTTTTTAGGGCCCTTTTTCCTTGATTTCGTCCCTGATAATCAATAGAAAAGCAGGGCGAAAGCATTGAGAAAGTCATCTCACACCGACCGTTCTCCATGTTCACAACGGTCGATGTAAACACGAGCAACGACCGTTCTCCATGTTCATAACGGTCGATGTGAGACGACTTGTTGCTGGGTTTTGCCCTACTTTGACTTGCTTTTCGCACAATATTCACAAGGTTTTCAGGCTGCTATTACCATAATATTGGTGAACAGATATTTTGAGTTTGGATGCGGGAGGATGGGGCGCAGAGGCCACCATCCTACTAAAGATTGCCATGCAAACCATAGTAGAACAAGGGTCTCCGTGCCCTGTTCTCCAGCAACACACTTTCTATTTTCAAACTAAAACACAAAAAGATTCTTCACAGTTTACGCTGGGAGGATGGGGCACGGAGGCCACTATCCTACTTCTGTAGCCCCATATTACGAAAAAAGCCTACACCAAAATGGCATAGGCTCTAATGATATAAGTATAGTAGAACAGAGGCTCGGGCCCTGTTATGATATCTTACCATAATTAATTTCATTGTCCAAGAAAGCGTATACGTATCCTGGACTTTGAAAATAGAGGCCACTACGGGCATCAGTAAGTTTCTCTAGTGTTTCTGAATTGTATAGAATATTAAAGGCGTCTTCCATTGAAAGATTACGCTTTTGCATAAGCATTACAATGAGGTCGCGTTCCATACATTCTACCATATAATTAAAATCGTTCATATCTTTTTCAATAATTTTATTGCCTTTTCTGTTCCAAAGAAATATTGAAACGTTATTCCTTTCATATATTTTAAATTTTCAAGAAACGTTTCTAACGTAATTTCTTTTTCAAAATAGCGGCGTATCTGAACACCTACTCGGTCGTTGGCAATAGGTCCTATCACTATATCATAATCATGGATGCTTTCACCATCTTCAGCCTTGCGATTTTTAAAGACAAAGTCGGCCCATTCTTTTGTATATTCTTCAAAGCGTAGTACATCCAAAGAGCCATCATCTAGATATCTCTCATCAAAATCGAATACATTAATTATTGGATTTTTTGATAACTGAAAAGCCTTATATAAAGCCAATTGTTCTGCCTGTTGCCTATCGGCACTAAGATAAAATCCACGTCCGAAATCCTTATTTGGCTTTGATTTTTTCAAATCAATTTCAGTAATTTCGTCTACACTACCATGATATAGTTTCATATCAATTTACCTCCATTGCGATGACAGAATGCTGTAAGATCTTCTGTCGTGTCATTAAAGCTGAGTGTGTGCATAACCTCGTAAAAACGTTCTAACAATTTGATGCCCTCAAATCGTTGAAGATAACGAAATGCCTGTACCTCTGTCAACTGATGTCGCCGTGCAAATTCATTGATAGAAGCAACAATATATTCTGCTTTATTCTTAATAATATCCATATCACATAATTTTATGTTTACAAAGATAATGCAAACGAGCGCAATGTAAGCTTGCTTACAAATTGCCGAGTGCAGCTTATCTCATGCAAAGATACACTATTTTTTTGCTTCAGCAATTGTTAAGCATCCCTTTTATAAATTGTTAAGCATCCCTTTCATAAGCACACTATTCAACATACACCTTACTTCATCTACTTCTCTTTCGGCATCTTCATCGTAAAGGCGAGGGCTGAGAGGAAGAGAAGGGTGAAGGATATGGTGGACGTATATTGGGGCGTTAGGGAAAGCAAAAACTGTACTCCCACTTTTGATTCGAATATACTAAGCCACGGTATGATATTAGGTACTTCGGGGTATACTAAAACCAGCAGCATGCTTGGGAAGACAGCATAGCGCGCCACTAAAAGGGCACGATTGTTCTTGCATTTGTTAACAAGCCAGAAAAGCATGAAGGCTACAGAAGGGGCAAAAAGCCACGAAGTGACGGTCGTAAGTGTGCGTTCTATAGCTTCATAATACAAATAAGAATCATAATAGTAAGCGCTCTGCCAACGACCACCTATGCTTACATGAATAATTATAGCCAATGCCATTTCCGCCACAAGCACCAGCGCACCCCGCTTGATGTTGGCATCCTTCCACCAACGTTTAAACAGTTGCCATGCCGATGCTCTGCCGCTATCAAGGCCGAAGGCATAGACAGAAAGAAAGGCTAAGAGGAAGAAGAGGTGAAAATAGTTGACACCCGTATAGTCGGTTGTGCCACCGGGATGTCCTATGCTATAAATCCAAAACCAGCAAAGTGGCATATAATTGATAGCGATGGGCACGATGGCATATCGAGCACAAAACAGCACCCATTGCTTCGCGCGGTATCGTTTCACCACCCAGCACAATGCCATGAGAAGAAGCAAGACGACGAGATATGCGCCAAGGCCAGCATAATAATAGGTAACGTGACTATCAGGGTTAGGTGCGAAGCCTGACCCAGTGATAAAAATCATCTGAAAAAAGTTAGCGCCAAGGACATAATAATCCCTCTCAGCAACCGACTTTAGTCCAGGCCCCAAAAAGTCGTAAGAAAGACTATCTATTAGACACATTGACACGAAGATAACGACAAAGGCCGCCAGGGCACGCTTGTAATTAAAGCCAAGGCTCTTACCGACAGGATTTTCTTCCTTAGGCTGAGGAGCCGTAGGCTTTTCTTCCTTAGCTTGAGGGGCAGAAGGCTTTTCTTCCTTAGGCTGAGGAGCCGTAGGCTTTTCTTCCTTGGTTTGAGAAACAGAAGGTTTTTCAACCTTAGGCTGAGGAGCCGCAGGCTCATGTGCGATGACCGTAACCTCTTCGTCTACCGTAGGCTGCATGGGCACAGTAACGCTTGGGACAACCTTTTCGTCGAGCATAGCGATAAACGCCTCAACGGTTTGGGGCCTGCCTTTGCGTTTGGGCTGCATGGCCGCAGCGATAGCAGCCTTGGTGGAGGGCGATGCTGATAGGCGCGAGAGGTCGAGGTCGGCATCGAGCAGTGCCGTAGCGTTGGGCGGCGTTTGCCCCGACAGCAGTTTATACAGTGTAGCCCCCAGCGAATAGATGTCGGTGGTGGGCGAGAAGGTGCTCACGCCGCCAGGCTGATACTGTTCGAGGGGCGCAAAGCCATGACTGATGCCCACGGGTGTGGTGCTGGTTTGCGAGCCAGTTTCGTCGTAACGTTTCGACAAGCCAAAGTCGATGACAACAGCATTGCCGTTGCCATCAATAAGCACGTTTGAAGGTTTAATGTCGAGGTGGTTGATGTTGCGCGCATGAATATAGCTGAGGGCATCGGCTACCTGACGAATGTAGCCAAGGGCTGTAGCCTCGGCCAAGACGCCATCGCGCTGCACGAGGTCGGATAGCGACCCACCGCTGAGATAGTCCATCACATAATAGGCCGTGCCGTTCTCTTCAAAGATGTCATGAATATGAATGATGTGCGGGTTGTTAAGGGCGGCGATGGTTTGCGCCTCCTTCACAAACTTGGCACGAAACCGAGCTACGGTGTCGACACTGCCCATTGATGGTACCGACACCTGCGAGGTCTGTTCATCGCGGTTGCACAGTTCCTTCATAAAAAACTCTTTGATGGTGACCTTACGGTTTAGCGCCACCTGAGAGGCCAGATAGGTGATGCCGAAGCCACCTTGCCCCAGCACCCCTTCTATGCGATATTTGCCGTTTTGCAGCACGGCGTTGGTCTTCAGTGCGTTCATATTGTTTTTTATTTCATGCCTTTGCCAGGCGCGTCGGCCGCATGGTTGTGTTTATTGAAACCCTCACGAAGTTTATCAACAGCGCTATGCTCGTGTGCCTCAGCAGCAGGTGCTGCCGAACTGGTGTGCGCACCATGTTCGGGAGCAGCCTCGGCAGCGGGCTTATGAGGAGCTGCTGCGGGCTTATTAGGAATATTTATTTTTCCAGGAGTATTGAGTTTACTGGGGTTACCTGACGCTGCGCCCTCAGTAGCAGTTGCGGCCTGAGTGGGTGTAGCGGCCTCGGTAGGTTTGTTGGGGGCAACAGCTTCGGTAGCCGTTGCTTCTTCAGGCTTATTGGCAGGTGCAACAGTGGTGGTGCGACGCTTGTTTGTTTTCTTCTTTTTATCCTTTTGCTCAACGTTAGGTTTGTTGGGCTTAGCAGGTTCAGGCTTATTCTTTAGCAGCATGGGCACAATGAAATAGGCGGCTGCGGCCAGCAACGTAATGACAAGTGCCAAAACAAATTTCATCATACCCTTGGCCTTACGGTTACTGCTTGCTGGTGTGGGGCATGGCGTGTTGGCCGGATTATTCGGCGCCACAGGCTGTTCATCATCAATAGCATCGGCCGTAAACGTGGGGGATGAAGCAGCCGACTGAGCAGGAGCTACTGATGGCGCTGGCGCCCCTTCGGCCTCGCCCTCAACATCAAGAATATGAATGATGAGGGCCGTGTGGTTGTCGCGGTTATCGATGGTGGCGTTGGTAAGCACCTGCACCTTGTTTTCGTCGTCGCCATTCATGTCAGAGAAGTTGAAGCGTATGTTGGCATCCTCCATCTCTTCGAGCATACCGTCAGAACAGAGATAGAAATAGTCGCCAGGCTTGATATCGGTAACATGATGAATGTCGACCTTGGGCTGACGCTCCATGTGCGGCTGCATGGCACGGGTGATGATGTTCTTTTGTGGCGACACCTTGGCCTCTTCGGGCGTGAGTTCGCCTATCTTGATGAGGTCGTTCACCAGCGAGTGGTCTTCGGTCATAAACAATATCTGCGTGCTGTCGGCATCCTTACCAGGGCGGATGTGGTACACCCTACTGTCGCCCATGTGTGCAATGGTGGCACCGCCCGCATGCAGTTTTAAAAATGTCATGGTGGTGCCCATCTTCTTTGAGGCGCCATTATCTTTCTGGTCGAGGGCATGGAAGGCATCGGCCACCGCCTTCAGCAACATATCGTCGGTAAACAACGCCTCGCTATTAGGCACGCTGGCGTTTACGCTCTGGCTCATGGCCTCGCACACAGTGGCGCTGGCCACCTCGCCAGCATCATGTCCGCCCATGCCATCGCACAGGATGAAGAGGCGGTCGGCATCGGTCTGCTTGCCATGCAAGGGGTATATGCTGTCTTCTTGGTGAGGGTTGCCTTGCGCATCTTTGCGCTGTCCAAACTCTTGTATGCTATATGCTTTTAATTTAAATTTCATCATTTTTTCGTTCTGCGTTTTTGTTATGATGTTTATAATAGGAGGGGTGCATTGGAGGGCACTGAAAAAGTCCCCATTTTTAAGGACTAAAACGGAAAAATGTTACGATTTATAACTTCATTTTCTATAAATCGCCTTAATAAGGCTGTATTTGACAGAAAAAGAAGGATAAAACTACGATTTATCTGTCATTAGCTTTCAATCTGAAAGTGGATTTTACTTTTTCAGTGCCCTCGTGCATTGAGGGGTGCATTATGAGGTCGAAGCGTTCGCCGACGGTTAGAAGACGGTTTCGTCTTCGTCAGGACTAACGATGCGCAGTGTGGCGTCGGGCAACTGTATGAGGTCGTTCGACTTCAGCACCACCTCGTCGCCAAACATCAGCGGCTGGTTGTTCACCATGGTGGCATTTACCTGCTGCTTATAGAGCGACACGGTGTGCACATAGCCCATGAGCGGCGAGGCAGTAACATTGATAACGATGTGCTCGCGGCTCATACGCTTCTGGCCATGAGTGTCGATTTGTATGGTGGCTTGCGATGCCTGTGCCTTTCGACCAATCACGTTGCGCCCCTCGCGCAGCAAGAAACCCTTGGGCGAGCCCGCCACCTTTACAGAGAAGAGGGGCGTCTTTGTAGACATACCGTGGTTCTGATCATAGTCGGTCAGTTCGGGGTCGTTGCCACGCGGCTGGCCACCCATACCTTCGGGCAGGTCGGTGCCAGGGTCGACCTGTGGCTGATTGTTTTGTGGCAACACCTTGAAATTGAGGAATGGCGACTTTTGTTTACAGATGGGGCAAGGCACCACCTTGGTTTCAATATTAGGAATGTTTTTTACCGCGAGCACGGCTCCGCAATGCGGACATTTTATTTTAAGAATATCGTTTGACATTTTTTATTACGTATTATATTTTAGTTTCGTAAGTTTTACCACTTTATCACAGGCATATCGTTAGAAAATTTGCCCCACATGACAGGGTGCTGCATGTTGCGCGACAGCTTTATTACGCCCGAGTGAACATAGGTGAACAGCTCTTTGGCCGTGATGGTGCGGTCGCGGTTGGCATCGGCGCCACCGCGCAAGCCTTGCACGAGATAGGTGGTGAAGAAGCCGTTCTTCATATCTCGACGCTCGATAGACATCTCGTTGCTGCGCGACGAGAGAAAGAGCATCACGTTGGCCTTCTTGGCCGATGCCATCGAGTTTTGACTGTTACGGCCGTTGGTGCGTATCTTTCCCGCATAGCAGGCATCGGCAAAGATCATTTTGTTCTTACAGTTGGTGCTGGCCATGGCTTTGCGTATCACCTGATAGTCGAGCATGGCATCGTGTGCCACGAAGCCGCCAGGATAGCCGTGTCCGCTAAAGAAGAACACCACGATATCGTTGGCGGTAGCCTCGCTATACAGCTTGCTCATAGCCTTTACAATGCGGTCTTTGGTGGCATCGCTGTTGAGCAGCAACGAATATTTTACATGAGAGTTTTGCGAATAGAGCCAAGCAATGGTCTTGGCATCGTTAGCAGGCAGTGTCAGGTCGTTGGCCACGCCTGGATAATCAGAAATACCCACTGCCACGAGGTATATCTTGGCTTGTGCGTTGGTGGCAAAAAGCATGGCCAACGCCATAAAAAGGCACAAGGCAACGCACCGTGCCATGCTGGCGGGTGCGCTGCTGTTGCATTTTCGTTTTTTATCTTGCATTGTGTGGTTTTGCATCATAAAAACGGTTAAAGAGTAATGTGAAATAGAAGATTATACCATCAAGCTACCGTCAGAGAAGTCGGCAGTGGGCTGTTCGCTGAGACAGTCGTTTTCTAAGTCGACGGGGAGGCTGTCGTTGGTGGTACCACAATCATATTCGCCAGATGTAGTGCCCACTTGAGGTGCTACTTCGTCGTTCTGAGCCATTACCTGCGGTTCGTCATGTTCAACAGGGCTGGTTGCGCTATCATCAGTATCGGTGTTCGGCGCTTGGTTTATTGCAGCCATCTGTTGAGCATACCCTTCAGTGATGTGTCCTCCAGAGATGTCGGCATATTCATTGTCTTCAAGCTTGCCATTGTCGTTGAAGTCGACAGCCAAGACATCAAACTCGTGGTCGCCATTGATGTCAACCATGATGGCATCGTGGTTATCAACAGAAAGCTGTGCAAAGGTATAACCCGTTTCGTCGTCGTGGGAAACACCCAGTATCTGCACTTCGCTCTCTTCAGATACCGTGTGTGGTTCGTTAGACGCTACTGGCTGTGGCTGAGGGCCCTGGTTACCAGTTATATAGTTAGGCTCGTCGCCCTGAGGGCCTTGGGCTACGGGTTGCGCCTGAACGGTTTCGGTTTGAGCCGTTTCGGTTTGAGCCGTAGCATGACCAGCGGTGTGACCAGCGGTGTGACCAGCGGTGTGGCCAGTGGTGTGACCAGCGGTGTGTACATTAACCACCTCTACCTCGTCGTTCTGAGCCGTTGCCGAGCCCGTCCAGCTGAAGTGTTGTCCAAAGGCAGCTTTATCTTCGGCCGACATGTTATCCCACTCATCCTTATTATAGGTATGGTATATATTACCGTGCCACTCGAAGGCGCCACCAGGGCCTACCTCGGTGCGAGCCGTGTTGAAGGCTTCGGTAAACGACATATCGTCGTTAACGCCATGCGCCACTGGCACCTCGCCATCGCTCCATGTGGGCACCTCTTCGCCGCCATTTGCTTCGGCACCATCAACAGGAGTGCCGCTGCTGAGCACGGTGGCAGCTGCGCCAAGGGCTACGCCTGCTGCGGCTCCGCCAAGGATGCGTCCTACCTTCGGGCCCTTCTTAATGGGCTGTGCCGGCTGTGAGGGCGCTGCGTTGTTGTGCTGTTCAGCGTTTTCGGTACGCTGGGTGCGCTCGGTATTGTCGATCTGGGTGCGCTCGTCAAGATTGGCATCATATTGAGTGCGCTCGTTATCTATATTATTTGTATTCATTGCTCAGTATTTTAAACGGTTATTAAAGTATGTATATATAATATGGAGTGCTTTTGTATTGTTTATGCCATATAATCGTCAACATTGGCATTGTTCTCATAGTCGCTGTTATAAGCGTTCTGCGCCATGACGTTGGGGTCGGGATCAGCAACGGTTTCGTGGTTTGCCGCTGCCTGAAGTTCAGACATCGAGAGTTGATGCATAGAGATATCCACTACCTCGTCGTTGTCAATCTGCCCGTTATTGTTTGCGTCAGCAACAAGCGCATCGGCCACGCCATCACGGTCGGCATCAACGATAAGGGCTTGATTGCCACTAATGTTTACCAGTGCGGCATCCATCTGCTGTCCGTCGGCGCCAGTAATGGTTTGATAGTCGAGCACCTGCACATCAGGGCTGAGCGTAGAAGCAGGCATTACGTTGGGACCAGGAGTAGGTTCAGGCTCGGGGTCAGGACCAGGAGCGGGAATGGGGTCGGGCTCAGGAATAGGCTCGGGGGCAATGGGTTCAACATTAACGGGGGTAACGTGCGAAGTGGTAGCGGCCACTGTGGGCTGAGAAGCGGTGCTATGGGTGGGTGCCTCAACATCTACGATGGGCACATCGTCAGTGGCTTGGGGGTCTTCAGGAAGAACGGGGTCTTCCACTTGGGCTGCATGTATCTCTTCAGACAGCAATGTTCCACCTACTACGCCAACGGCTGCACCAAGTGTTGAACTGGCGGCTGCTGCCATGTTAGCCTTCACGTTCTCGTTCTTCTTTGTATTCATAATTATATGTGTTAAAAGGGTTTATACTGTGTTTTGTTTTTATTACACTGCAAAGATAGGCATTATCCCCTACCCCTCCAAGTGTTTTTCTTCATTCTGTACGAAACGCCCCAGTTAATACATAAAATGTTGATGCTGGCACGTCATCCTGCGTTTCGGCCGTTTTTCTTTCTTTTAAAATATAAAATACAAGCAAGCCCTAACGACCGATTTGGGTTAAAAAAACAAATTTTTTACTATGAGTTTAGGTTATTACGTTAATTATGAGTAAATTTGCACCTCAAATTGCATTGTTGTGCCTATCGGGGTAGGAGCCAGCCAGAGCCATTGCCCTCGTGCAAAGCAATGCCACCGCCCATCATGGTGCATAGAAACGAAAAGAATATAATAACATAAAATAAAGAAAACTAAGATGAACATTTCATTTGAAAATCCGGAGAAGGTGAACGGTTTGCTCACCATCACGGTAGAAGAAGCTGACTTCAAGGCTGATGCCGAGAAGACCCTGAAAGAATATCGTAAGAAAGCTAACTATCCTGGTTTCCGCCCCGGCATGGTGCCCATGGGCTTGATTAAGAAGCAGTTTGGCACACAGGTTAAGATGGAGGCTGTAAACAAGGTTGTTGGCGAGCAGATGTACAAATACATCAAAGACAACGAGATACAGATGTTGGGCGAGCCCATGCCTTCAGAGAAGCAGGTGCCCGTTGACATTGAGAAGGATGCTCCTTATACCTTCATCTTCGATATTGCTGTGGCTCCCGAGTTTAAGATTGAGCTGAACGGCAAGAACAAGATCGACTATTATAAGATTAAGGCCGATGCCGACCTGATTACCAAGCAGCTTGAGATGCTGCAGAGCCGCGCTGGCGAATATGTAAAGGCTGAAGACTTTGACGCTGAGCAGAACGATATGCTGAAGGGCGACCTGCGCGAGCTCGACGCTGAGGGTAACACCAAGGAAGGTGGCATCACTGTTGAGGCTGCTGTGCTGATGCCCCAGTATATTAAGGTAGACGAGCAGAAGCACCTGTTTGATGGTGCCAAGCTGGGCGACATCATCACCTTCAACCCCCGCAAGGCTTATCCCGAGGGCGAGGCTGAAATCTCTTCTCTGCTGAAGATTACACGCGAGCAGGCTAAGGAGCTGACCGCCGACTTTAGCTATCAGATTACAGAGATCAACCGCTTCAAGAAGGCCGACCTGAACGAAGACTTCTACAAGAAGATATTTGGCGAAGAGACCGACGTTACCACCGAGGAGCAGTGCCGCGCGAAGATTGCCGAGTCGTTGGTTCCGCAGCTCGAGGTAAACAGCGACTTCAAGTTCCTTGAGGACGTAAAGAAATATACCGAGGAGAAGGTAGGCGAACTGCAGTTCCCCGAGGCTCTGCTGAAGCGCATCATGCTGGCCAACAACAAGGAGCGCGGCGAAGAGTTTGTTGAGAAGAACTTTGCTGCCAGCCTTGAGCAGCTGAAGTGGCACCTCATCAAAGAGCAGCTGGTGAAGGCTCACGACATTAAGGTTGACGACAACGATGTGAAGGCTGCCGCTAAGGAAGGCGCTCGCATGCAGTTTGCACAGTATGGCATGGACAACGTGCCCGAGGAGTATGTTGACCGCTATGTTGACGAGATGCTGAAGAAGCGTGAGAACATTGACGGCTTCGTTGACCGCGCTGTTGACAAGAAGCTGGTTAACGCCCTGAAAGCTTCAGTGAAACTGAACGAGAAGGAAGTGACGCTTGACGAGTTTAACAAGCTGATGGAAGAAAAGTAATCCTGCCGAAAAGAGGGATTTCTTGAAGTTTTTGCCAAAAACTTCATAATTTCATTTAACTTCTGAACTGATTAAAGTTCAAAGAAAAAGAAAAAAACTTCTTTAAATAAAAGAGGTTATCGACTTTTTTGCCTATCTTTGTAGAAATAATATCGCAAACGAGGGGCAGAAAGCCGATAACCTCTCTTTTTTTGTTTAGTAGATAACAATAAATTGTATGAACGATTTTAGAAAATTTGCCACACAACACCTTGGCATGAATGGTATGGTGATTGACGATGTTATCAAGTCAGAGTCGCAATACCTCAATCCGTATATCCTTGAAGAGCGAAAGCTGAACGTAACACAGATGGACGTGTTCTCGCGCTTGATGGCCGACCGTATCATCTTTCTCGGCACTCCTATCGACGACTATGTAGCTAACACCATCATGGCGCAGCTGCTGTATCTCGACTCGGTAGACAACTCGAAAGACATCTCGCTTTACATCAACTCGCCTGGCGGTAGCGTTACCGCTGGCCTCGGCATCTACGACACGATGCAATATATCTCGGCCGACGTGGCCACACTGTGCTCGGGCATGGCAGCATCAATGGGCGCCGTGCTGCTGGTAGCAGGACAAGAGGGCAAACGTAGCGCGCTGAAACATAGCCGCGTGATGATACACCAGCCGCTGGGTGGCACACAGGGTCAGGCTTCAGATATCGAGATTGAAGCCAAGCTGATAGGCCAGATGAAGAAAGAGCTGTACAACATCATCTCTGAACACTCGCACCAACCCTTTGATAAGGTGTGGGCAGACAGCGACCGCAACTACTGGATGACAGCACCCGAGGCGAAAGAATATGGCATGGTAGACACTGTGCTGGAGAGAAAGAAATAGGTTAGTTAATTAGTTGACGAGTTGACAAGGAGACAAGGAGACAAGGAAATATGCATTGCTTGCTCTGGGAGAGGCAATGACCTTGTTAACTATAATAACAAAGCAAGCAACTTGTCAACTATAACAACAAAAGCAAGCAACTTGTCAACTTGTCAACTCGTTAACTATAAAAATAAAGACAGAGAATGAACAAATGTAACTTCTGCGGAAGACCAGAAAAAGATGCCGAACTGCTCATCACAGGACAGAACGGATACATCTGCTCTGACTGTGTGCGACAGTGCTACGAAATACTCAAGTCGATGAACCTTGAGCTCGAGCCCGAAGCACGTCGCAACAAGAAGGACGGCCAGCACCACTTCAACCTGAAGCAGGTGCCCAAGCCTACAGAGATAAAACAATATCTTGACGAATATATCATTGGCCAAGACGAGGCAAAACGTTATCTCTCGGTGGCCGTGTATAACCACTACAAGCGTCTGCGTCAGCCACACGACGAGAGCGGCGTAGAGATTGAAAAGAGCAATATCATTATGGTGGGAAGCACCGGCACAGGTAAAACCTTGCTGGCACGCACCATCGCACGCCTGCTCGACGTGCCCTTCACCATTGTCGACGCCACGGTGTTTACCGAGGCTGGCTATGTGGGCGAAGACGTTGAGAGCATCTTGTCTCGACTGCTTCAGGTGGCCGACTATGATGTAGAGGCCGCACAGCAGGGCATCGTCTTCATCGACGAGATTGACAAGATTGCCCGTAAGAGCGACAACCCCAGCATCACCCGCGACGTGAGTGGCGAGGGTGTGCAGCAAGGCTTGCTGAAACTGCTTGAAGGCACCATGGTAAACGTGCCGCCTAAGGGAGGCCGCAAGCATCCTGACCAAGACTATGTGCACGTTGACACACGCAACATCCTTTTCATCTGCGGTGGCGCCTTCGACGGCATCGAGAGCAAGATAGCACAGCGCATGAACACCCACACCGTGGGCTTCAACGCCATACAGAACGTGGCACGTATCGACAAGGGCGACCTCATGCAGTATGTGTTGCCACAAGACCTGAAGTCGTTCGGACTTATTCCAGAGATCATCGGTCGTCTGCCCGTGCTCACCTACCTCAAGCCCCTCGACAAAGAGGCCCTGCGCCGCATCTTGTCAGAACCTAAGAACAGCATCGTAAAACAATATATCAAGCTGTTTGAGATGGATGGCATCAAGCTCAGCTTCCCTGAAGAGACGCTCGACTACATTGTAGACAAGGCTGTACAATATAAGCTGGGCGCTCGTGGCTTGCGCTCGATTGTAGAGTCGGTGATGATGGATGCCATGTATGAGATACCCAGCAAAAAGGTTAAGAAGTTTGTGGTATCGCTCGACTATGCCAAGGCACAGCTGGAGAAATCAAATCTTAACCGCATGGAGGAGGCGTCGTAGCCCCCTCCACCCCACACCCCAAAACCTAACAAGAAATGCTATGACCAAGGACGTAAATCTTAACGAACAACTAAAACGCTACTTCGGCTTCGATAAGTTTAAAGGCGAACAAGAAGCCATCATACGCAGTTTGCTCGACGGAAACAATGTGTTTGTGTTGATGCCTACAGGCGGCGGCAAAAGCTTGTGCTACCAGCTGCCATCGCTGCTGATGGAGGGCACCGCCATCGTGGTGTCGCCTCTCATCGCCCTGATGAAGAACCAGGTAGACGCGGTGAACGCGCTGAGCGACGAGCCCGCACTGGCACACTACCTCAACTCGTCGCTGAACAAGGCGGCCGTGATACAGGTGATGAACGATGTGCGTAGCGGACGCACCAAGCTGCTGTATGTGGCCCCCGAGTCGCTGAATAAGGAAGACAATATCGCCTTCTTCCAATCGTTTAAGATTTCGTTCTACGCCATCGATGAGGCGCACTGCATCTCTGAGTGGGGACACGACTTCCGTCCCGACTACCGCAACCTGCGTCCCACCATTAACCGCATAGGCAATGCCCCCGTCATTGCCCTCACCGCCACTGCCACCGACAAGGTGCGCAACGATATCAAGAAGAGCTTGGGCATCAATGATGCCGCCGAGTTTAAGAGCTCGTTCAACCGCCCTAACCTATATTATGAGGTACGGCAGAAGAACAAAGATATCGACCGACAAATCATTAAGTTTATTCGACAACATCCTGGTAAGAGCGGCATCGTTTACTGCCTCTCGCGCAAGAAGGTAGAAGAACTTGCGGCCGTGCTATGTACCAACGACATCAAGGCGGCGCCCTATCATGCTGGCCTCGACTCGGCCACCCGATCGCAAACGCAAGACGACTTCCTCATGGAACGTATCGACGTGATTGTGGCCACCATAGCTTTTGGTATGGGCATCGACAAACCCGACGTGCGCTTCGTCATACACTACGACATACCCAAAAGTCTGGAGGGCTATTACCAGGAAACAGGACGTGCGGGGCGCGACGGTGGCGAGGGTGTATGCATAGCCTTTTATGCACACCAAGACTTGCAGAAGCTGGAGAAATTTATGGATGGCAAGTCGGGCGCTGAGCAAGAAATTGGCCGACTGCTACTACAGGAGACGGCCGCCTATGCCGAATCGTCGGTATGTAGGCGCAAGTTGCTGCTGCACTACTTTGGCGAAGAATATTCGGCCGACAACTGCCACAACTGCGACAACTGCTTGCACCCAAAGGTGAAGACAGAAGGACGAGAGGCGCTGCAAGCCTTTCTGAGCGTGATGGTGGCCGTGAAGCACGAATATCGTCAAGACTATCTGATCGACGTGGTGAAGGGGCGCGCTACCGACGAGGTGGTGTCGCGACATCACGACGAGATTGTAGACTTTGGCGCGGGCGAAGATATGCCCTCGAAGATATGGAACGCTGTGGTGCGACAGGCTATCTTGGCAGGATATATCGACATCGACATTGAAAACTATGGCACACTGCGCATCACGGCAGCAGGACGTAGATGGCTGAAGCAGCCCGCATCATTCATGATTGTTGAAGATACCGACTTCAGTGCCTACGAAGAAGAGGGCGCCAGCACTGAGGGGGGCGCGCTCGACCCCGAACTATTCTCAATGCTGAAAGACTTGCGTCGCAAGGTGGCTCACAAGCACAACTTGCCCGCATGGGTTATCTTCCACGACATCTCACTGGAACAAATGGCTACCATGTATCCGGTATCGATAGAAGAGCTGCAAAACGTGCAAGGCGTGGGCGCTGGCAAGGCGCGTCGCTATGGCAAAGAGTTCTGCGATCTGATAAAACGCCACTGCCAAGAAAACGAGATTGAACGCCCCGAAGACTTGCGCGTGCGCACCGTGGCGAAGAAATCGGCAAAGAAGATATACATCATTCGCGAGATTGACAAACAGATACCACTCGACGATATTGCCAGTGCACAGGGACTCGACTTCAGCGAACTGCTCGACGAGATTGAGGCCATCGTGTATAGTGGCACAAAACTGAACATCGACTATTTTCTTGAAGATGTGATGGACGAGGATAAGGTTGACGACATCTACGACTATTTCTCTTCAAGCGAGTCGGATAGCCTTGAAGCCGCCCTTGACGAGTTTGATGGCGAAGATGTGAATGAAGACGAGATACGACTGGTGCGCATCAAGTTTATTAGCGAGCAAGCTAACTAATTGTTTAATTCATAATTTACAATTCGTAATTCATAATTCGTAATGGGGAGGCGCTTGGTTCAAAAATCGAGACTCGTGATGCTGTGCGTGGCTTTGTGCAGCATCTTCTTTTCGTGCGGTTCGGGAGCCGATGGCAACGACGAAGCGCATGAGCAGGCACTGATGGCCATTGACGACTCGATAAAGCGGCGTAGCCCACAAGCCTTCAGCCTTATTTCTGAAGGCATGAAGAGCGCCACCGACAGTCTCACCTATTATGAATATTGCGCACGTATGGGCACATGGTATCTGCTCTCGGCCACACCCGACAGCATGCAACCATACGTTGATAAAACCTTGGACTACGCCCTTCGGCAGCCAGCATCAACACGTCGCGATGCCCTTTTGGCATTAACCTATTCGTGCAAAGCTACGCGGCTGCACAACTTTCATCAGCAACCCGACTCGGTAACGGCGTTCTACACCCAGGCTTACCATTATCTTATGTCGTCGGGAAACCTTAGCACGTTGCCCGACTTGTGCGGCAACTTGGCCGACGCTTATTATTTTAAAGACAACTTGCCCGAGGCGGCCCATTGGTATCGCCGAGCATTGTTTCTTGTCGACTCGCTCGCCTTGCCTAAAAGCAAGGACATCACACTGTATCTGGGCTTGGCTCGCATCTACATGAACCTTAACGACTTTTCGTCGTCGCGCAAATATTATGAGCAAACGGAACGCCACTTTAAGGAGATGCAAACAGGCATGCAAGCCTACTTCTTAAACGACTATGGCTCGTATTTTTATTATGCCAAAGATTTTAAAGCGTCGCTCGAACGGTTTAAAACCTTAGAAAAGATGTTGCTGCAGAAGGGCATGGAGCACAACTTCGATATGTATCTATGTCGCACCAATCTGGCCGATGTGTATCTCAACTTGGGACAGCTTGACGAGGCACGACGCTATCTGTCTATGACCGAGGGCTATATGCGCCGCATGAACGACCCCGTGGCCAACTATTATATCAACACCATAAAGATTGGTATCGCACTGCAAGAAGGCGATATGCCTACGGTGCAACGCATCTTAGCCACCGAACCCGCTGGCGCCTGCACCGTATATAATATGGTGCATATACGCAATGGCTATCTGCAACAATATTATGCACGCACAGGGCAGTATCGCCAGGCTTATGCCGTAACGGTAGCCGACATGAACATGACCGACAGCATGAACAGCAGCCGAAGCAATATGCGCGCCACCGAAATATTAAACCGCTTTACACAAGACACGCTGCGCCTGCACCACGACTTGGCCATGCAGCAGAAAAATGCTTACATCTATCGCACCAACACACTGGTTACGGTGCTGGTATCGGTGGCCATCGTACTGGTGCTGTTGCTGGTACTGTGGATTGTTATGTCGCGCAAGCAGTTGCTGAAAGGGCGCATGGATATTATGCAACTGAAGCTGTCGAGCGCCCGAAACCGCATCAACCCCCACTTTGTGTTTAACGTGCTAAACAATAATATTATTAATGTGCGCAACGATGCCGCCACAGCAGCCGTGGCCGACCAGCTACAAGACTTGGCTCGGCTCATTCGTGCCAACCTCGATATGTCGCTGTGCATGACAGTGACATTGGCTGAAGAACTGGCTTTCGTTGAACGCTATGTGGCGATAGAGCAACGTATGATGGGCCCCGACTTCCACTTCAAAATCGAGGCCAACCCTCAGGTGTCGCTCAACGAGGTGCGCATACCCTCTATGTTCTTACAGATATTAACCGAGAATGCTCTGGTACATGGTCTGAAAGGATGGGATGGCACCAAGCGCCTTACCATTGCCGTGCAGCACACCCTTGGCGCCACCACCATCACAGTAACCGACAATGGGCGCGGCTTCGACATACGGTCAGCTCGCCCCAAGAAACGCACGGGCCTAAGCATCATCACACAAACCATAACGGTGATGAACGAACATAACAAACAAAAAATGCGTTTCAACCTGCGTAACCTTACCAACGACAGCGGAAAGGTTATCGGATGCCAGTCGGCCTTAATCATACCCGATGGAATGAAACTCAGTTTAGGAAGCTAAAATAGAAGTGTGAAGGCAGTAAACAAAAAAAGAAAATATATAAGTGAAGAATAATAAAATATATGAAAGCAGTAATTATTGACGATGAGAAGGCTGCGGCCCTCGACTTAGCTCGCCGCCTCGAAGCCTACCCCGACATCAACGTGGTGGGAACAGCGCAAGGTGGCATTGAAGGCCTTGAACTATTGGCCAAACATAACCCCGACGTGTTATTTCTTGATATCGAGATGCCCGACCTCTCTGGCATCGACTTCCTTGAACGTATGGACCGTCAAAGCAATGGCCGCTGTAAGGTGGTCATGTTTTCGGCGCACGACAAATATATGCTATCGGCCTTCCGCAATCAGGCGTTCGACTTTCTGATGAAGCCTATCGACGATGCCGACCTACGCACCGTGCTACAACGTGTATATGCCTCGCGCAAATATGAGCCCACACCCATCGTGCAGCCCTCGCAAGACGAAAAGTTTTTGATGTACACGGGCGCCGCCGACTTCCGCTTGGTAAACCTTCGCGACATTGGCGTGTTTCAATACAACTCGTCGCAACGTGTGTGGGAGGCCGTGTTAGCAGGCGTCGACCAGCCCGTACACCTCAAACGCACCGTAAACAGCGACTCGCTGCTCACCGCCAGCACCGACTTTATTCAGGTGCACCAAAAATACATCATCAACATGACTTATCTTATCGAGGTAACAGGTAACCAGTGCCACTTCTTCCCCCCATTCGATAACATCGACTATGTAAAGGTGGGACGCCTCTATCGCCGCAAACTCATCGAACGCTTCAGCTGTTTGTAGCGGCCACTGCTGCTGAAGTGTGACGATTTATCCGTAATGGAAACCATTTTTGTTCTTCTGAGGTTTGCCTAAACTAATAGTTTTCGGTAACTTTGCATACGTAATTAAAACAATCAATGCTAACATAAATTAATCAAAGAATGAACAAATCTTCTTTTATCTACCAATGCGCCTTTGCAGCAATGGGCTTCTTGGGCTTTGCTACGTCACAAAGCTTTGCTGCTACAAAGGGGCTTGCTGCCACACAAGGGTTTGCAGCATCGCAAACTCATGACACGGCGAAAGCTATTAACACCGACTATACAAAGTATGTTGACCCCTTTGTGGGCAATGCCGATAATGGCCACACCTTTCCTGGTGCGTGCAGCCCCTTTGGCATGATACAGGCCAGCCCTGTAACGGGCGGTGTGGGCTGGCGCTACTGTGCCGAATATGTTTACAGCGACTCTCTCATCTGGGGCTTCACACAAAACCATCTTAACGGAACAGGTTGTATGGACCTTGGCGACATTCTTGTCATGCCGTCAACAGGCCAGCGCACCCGCTCGTGGGATGGCTATCGCTCACGCTTCAGCAAGAAACAAGAGTTTGCCTCGCCAGGCTACTACTCGGTATATCTCACCGATGCCAAGGTGAAGGCTGAACTTACCACCACGCCCCACGTGGCGTTCCACCGCTACACCTTCGACAGCGCCGACTCTACCTCAGTGCTCATCGACCTGCAGCACGGCCCTTCTTGGAACGAAAAGCAATATCACTCGCAAGTGAACCTTTGCGAAACCCATTGGGAAGATGCACAAACGCTGGTGGGCCATGTGCAGAACACGGTGTGGGTGAAGCAAGACTACTTCTTCGTACTGAAGTTTAACCGCCCCGTGGCCAGCCACATCACCCTGGCCAAAGCTACCGACACCGAGAAGGGCGACCGCATTGTGGCCACCTTTGAAGGCATTGACCAGGGCGAGCAGCTGCTGATGAAGATTGCCATGTCGACCACCAGCATTGATGGCGCCAAGAAGAATTTGGCTGCCGAAGTGCCTGACTGGAACTTTGCTGCCACGCGCCGTGCCGCTCACGACGAATGGAACGCCTACCTGCAGCGCATTGATGTAGAGGGCACCCTCGACCAAAAGAAAAACTATTATACCTCGTTCTACCACGCCCTCATTCAGCCTAACCAGATTGCCGACGTTGATGGTATGTATCGCAACGCTGCCGACCAGATTGTGAAGGCCGAGACGGGCAAGTTTTATTCTACCTTCTCGTGCTGGGACACCTACCGCGCCGCTCACCCCTTCTACACCATCGTTATGCCCGACCGTGTTGATGGCATGGTAAGTTCGCTGGTAGAGCAAGCCGAGGTGCAGGGCTTCCTGCCCATCTGGGGTTTGTGGGGCAAAGAAAACTATTGTATGGTGGGCAACCACGCCGTATCAATCGTGGCCGAGGCTTACCACAAAGGCTTCCGTGGTTTTGATACCGAGCGTGCCTACCAGGCCGTGAAGAAGACACAGACGGTGTCGCACAAACTGAAGAGCGACTGGGAAACCTACATGAAGTATGGCTATCTGCCCACCGACCTCATCAAAACCGAGTCGGTATCGTCGTCGCTCGAGTCGATGTACGACGACTATTGCGCTGCCGACATGGCGCGCCTGATGGGCAAGAAAGACGATGCACAATATTTCACGCGCCGCGCCCAGTTCTATAAAAACCTGTTCGACAAGTCGACAGGCTTCATGCGTCCTCGCCTTGCCGACGGCTCTTGGCGCACACCCTTCGACCCCAGCAATCTTGCTCACTCAGAGAGCATTGGCGGCGACTATACCGAGGGCAACGCTTGGCAATATACCTGGCAGGTGCAGCACGACGTGCCAGGACTGATCAAACTGTTTGGCGGCAACAAGCCGTTCATGAAGAAGCTCGACCAGTTCTTCTCACTGAAGCTTGAAAGCAATATTGCCGACGTTACGGGCCTCATTGGCCAGTATGCCCATGGCAACGAGCCGTCGCACCACGTGGCCTACCTCTACACCTTGGCAGGCAAGCCCGAGCGCACCCAAGAGCTGATACGCGAGATATTCGACACCCAGTATCGCCCCACCGTCGACGGCCTTTGTGGCAACGACGATTGTGGCCAGATGTCGGCTTGGTATATGCTCTCTGCCATGGGTTTCTATCCCGTCAACCCCGTCAGCGGCCAATATGTGTTTGGTGCTCCGCAGATGAAGAAGATAACCGTGCATCTGCAAAACGGCAAAACCTTTACGGTGATAGCCGATGGTCTGTCGGCCGAAAACAAATATGTTGAAAGCATCACGCTCAACGGCAAGAAGCTAAAGACCAACTACATCAACCATGCCGACATTATGAAGGGCGGCACGCTGGTGTATAAAATGAGAAAATAAATTATGAATTAACTTTGTGGTACCTACTACCACTTAACGAGCTTACCATTCCGCTCATTTCTAACTGAAAGAGCAGGGCAAGCACTTTATTTACAGGAAGACCTGCACGTGTGGCAATAATGTCGATGTGCAGGTCGTTTTCTTTTGTTAGCACATCGAGCACACCCTGCGCCCCATTGGGCACCTTGGCGGTAGAGGCCGACGTAGCCCCTAAAACAGAAGAACCCATTGAAGAAACAGCATTTGAAGAAGCACCATTTGTAGCAGCTGTTTCTTTCATATCTTCCTCCCACGCCATTGCTTTCAAGATATCTTCGGCCGAGGTT
>ERZ1026846.404-NODE-404-length-33937-cov-9.486955_pt1 | contig 33937 bp, 24 predicted proteins | sample MGYA00380153_ERZ1026846 | MGnify/ENA primary metagenome ERZ1026846 (study PRJEB33269, sample SAMEA4719789) | human gut metagenome | biome: human-associated habitat; feature: organic feature; material: feces | place: Cameroon | collected 2013-10 ...
CGATGCCATTGTGAAACGTGGCGTTGACAAACTGATAGACGCTATCGCGCATAGCGCGGAACCACAAAGTAGAAACGCCGAAACGCCTCAGCCGCAAAAAAGCATGAGCAACGACACTGACTACGCAGCGCAAACAACTGGCAACACTATGAACTGCGGTCTGACAGAACAAGCCATTGCCCCTATGGACGAACGGTATGTCATTCGCTATAATGTGCTTGACCGCACGCCCGGAGTACAACGGCGCGACCTGGCGGGCAAAGGGCTTGTGTCCGTTAGCAAACCGTATTTGAGGCCGCTGAAAAACCCGCGGGACGCGTCGCCCCCATTAGTGCTTGCGCTTTTTACCAACTTCATCACTTTTTTGTGCCGTTGAATGGCGCATGCTGAAAATCAGTGAGTTGCGCCATTTGTTTGGGTGACGCATTGACGAGGCCAGGACGGGGCCACTTTTGCGTTTGTTACGCTCTGCATCACAGTGTTCAAACGCGTATAGGTGGCAAAACAATTGGGCATGGGACCTCCAGTTTTGCAGCTGTAACACAACAACAAAGGCTGCAAACCAACAACACTTAATTGCCAGTTTGCAGCCCTGTTTTGGGGAGAATCGTAACCGAATGCTTACAGTTACATTCCTATGCTTTGTTAATCCAATCAACAATCCAAGCACCGACTTCTTTAGTGCCATACTTTGAACCATCGGCCACTTGAATTTCGGGTGTACGTACATTGGCATCAAGACTCGCATCTACCGCTTTACGCACCAAAGCACCTTCCTCTATAAGATTGAAGTATTCAAAGAGCATGGCCACAGACAATATCTGCGCCAAAGGATTGGCTATGTTCAATCCCTTAGCTTGAGGCCATGAGCCATGAATTGGTTCAAAAACTGGTGTGCTTTCACCTGTCGAGGCTGACGGGAGCAGGCCCATCGAGCCCGTAATACAAGAGCCTTCATCGGTCAGAATATCGCCAAAGGTGTTCTCCGTCACCATCACGTCGAAGAAGGTAGGCTCCTGTATCATGCGCATCGAAGCATTGTCAACATACATAAAATCTGTTGTCACATCAGGATACTTGGGCGCCATTTCTTGGGCCACTTTGCGCCAAAGACGCGATGATGCCAGCACATTGGCTTTGTCTACAACCGTAAGGTGCTTGCGGCGACGTTGCGCATAAGCATAGGCTACCTTGAGAATGCGTTCAACCTCCTCACGCGAATAGGCATTGGTGTCGTAAGCATAGTCATCGCCTTCTTTTTTCTCACCAAAATACATGCCGCCAGTAAGCTCGCGAATGCACACAAAGTCCGCGCCACGCACTAACTCGTCCTTTAATGGCGACTTGTGAATGAGGCAATCAAATGTTTGCACCGGACGAATGTTGGCAAAGAGTCCCAATTTTTTGCGCATGGCCAACAATCCCTGTTCGGGGCGCACCTTGGCATTCGGGTTATTGTCAAACTTAGGATCGCCTACTGATGAAAAGAGTACGGCATCAGCCTTTTTGCATATTTCATAAGTATCCTCGGGGAAAGGGTCTCCCACTGCGTCAATTGCCGCTGCACCAACCAAGGCTGGCGTGAATGTGGCTTCGTGTCCGAACTTCTGACACACGGCCTGCATCACAGCCACGCCTTGTGCTGAGATTTCGGGCCCTATACCATCACCGGCCAATACAGCTATGTTCAGTTTCATATTGCTCTATTTTTGATTTGTTTTCAAGTAAAAAGTCTATATCGTCAAGTGCATTTTCGAGGCAATACTTTTTGTAGCCATTTATATCAAAATGCTCGCTTTCGCCTGTAGCCTCGTTGGTAATGGTTTGGTTGGGCAGGTCCACCTTCACCTTTGTTTGATGGTCGGCCTCAATGCTCTTGAATAATTGTTGCAAGAAAGGCTCACTTACCACCACCGGCAACACGAAATTGTTCAACTCATTCTGCTTGTGTATGTCGGCAAAGAATGAGCTCACCACAACGCGGAAGCCATAACCGGCTATGGCCCATGCAGCATGTTCGCGACTCGAGCCGCAACCAAAGTTTTTGCCTGCCACCAACACCTCGCCCGAATACTCAGGGTCGTTCAGTACAAAATTCTTTTTACTGCCATCAGGATTGTAACGCCAATCACGGAACAAATTATCGCCGAACCCTTCCTTGTCGGTAGCCTTTAGAAAGCGAGCAGGAATAATCTGGTCGGTATCTATATTTTCAAGCGGAAGAGGCACGCAAGTGCTCTCTATGATATTGAATTTACGTTTCATACGCTAATTGCTTACATTAAGGTTCGCGGATCAGTTATCACACCCGTCACAGCAGCCGCAGCAGCCACCATTGGCGATGCCAGGCAAGTACGGGCCCCAGGCCCCTGACGCCCCTCGAAGTTGCGGTTGGAAGTTGACACACACAACTTGCCAGCGGGCACCTTGTCGTCATTCATGGCCAAGCAAGCAGAACAACCAGGCTGACGTATTTCAAAACCAGCCTCACGCAAAACTTTATCAATGCCCTCTGCTTCAATCTGGCGCATCACAGGCCACGAGCCTGGCACAAGCCAAGCCGTTACATTAGGTGCCTTGTGGCGTCCTTTGGCTATTGCGGCAAATGCACGGAAGTCCTCGATGCGGCCATTGGTACAAGCCCCGAGAAAAACATAATCTACCGGTTTGCCTATCATTTTGTCGCCTGCAGCAAACTGCATATAAGCCAAAGCTTTCTCGTCCGATGAATTTTGCGCAGCAGGTATCGTGTGCGTTATGCCTATGCCCATACCCGGATTGGTGCCGTAGGTTATCATGGGTTCAATGTCGGCAGCATCAAATGTCACCTCTTTGTCAAATATCGCATTATCATCGCTTTTCAACTGTTTCCAGCGCGCCACAGCCTCGTCCCAATCCTCATCTTTAGGCGCATAGGGCTTGCCCTTCAAATAGGCGAACGTCACCTCGTCGGGAGCTACAAATCCACCACGGGCTCCCATTTCTATCGACAAGTTGCAAAGCGTCAGACGTCCTTCCATGCTCAAAGAGCGAATGGCCGAACCGGCATACTCTACGAAATATCCCGTGGCACCACTTGTTGTAAGCTTGCTCATCAGGTATAGTGCAACGTCTTTAGCCGTCACTCCCTTACCAAGTTGGCCCTCCACATTGATGCGCATCGACTTTGGTTTGGCTTGCAGTATGCACTGCGATGCCATCACCATTTCCACCTCCGACGTACCAATGCCAAAAGCTATGGCCCCAACTGCTCCGTGGGTCGAAGTGTGCGAGTCGCCACACACAATGGTCATACCGGGCAATGACAAGCCTTGTTCAGGCCCTACCACGTGTATGATGCCATTGTTAGGGTGCATCATGCCCCAATAGGTCAGCCCAAAATCCTTGGCATTTTGGGTCAACGTGTCAACCTGCTTGCGCGACACGGGGTCGGCTATGGGTTTATCCTGGTCATGCGTGGGCGTGTTGTGGTCTGGCATACAATATATATGGTCAGGACGGAAACAACCTATGCCCCTCTTTTTAAGTCCGGCAAAAGCTTGCGGGCTTGTCACCTCATGTGCATAAAGGCGGTCAATATATAATTGGTCGGGACCATCAGCCACATGCTGCACCACATGGGCGTCCCATATTTTGTCAAAAAGCGTATTCATGTGCTTGTCCTTGAGTTACGAATTACTTTCTGAAATTGTTGATAGCGTCAATATAAGCCTCAACACTTGCGGTCACAATATCGGTGTTAGCACCAAAGCCATAATAGATGGCGCCATCATTTTCAACCTGCATGTGCACCTTGCCCACATCGTCCGAGCCCTTATTGATAGCTTGAATAGTAAACTCCTTCAGCGTCATTTTGCGCTTGATAATGTTTTTAACTGCATTGATGGCGGCATCAACAGGGCCATTGCCTTCAGCTGCGGCATTAAACTTCTCACCAGCAATATCAAGTATGATGGCTGCCACAGGACGCACACCGTGTCCGCTTGTCACCTGCAGATAATCCAACTTGATGCTGTGCGAGGCAGAGCGCTCTGCACCTGCCAACACCAAGATGTCATCATCGGTAACCTCTTTTTTCTTATCGGCCAAAGCCAAGAAACGCTGATAAATGTCATTCAGTTTCTCGTCGTCCACCTCTACGCCAAGCACTTCAAGGCGGTGCTTGAGTGCGGCATGGCCAGAGCGCGCTGTCAAGATGATAGAATTATCGTCAATACCCACATCTTTAGGATTGATAATCTCGTAGGTCTCAACATTCTTCAGCACACCGTCCTGATGTATGCCACTTGAGTGTGCAAAAGCATTGCGGCCGACAATAGCCTTATTGGGCTGCACCGGCATATTCATGAGTGAACTTACCATGCGCGACGTGGCGGCAATCTTCTGCGTGTTGATATTGGTTTGGATATCAAGGTGGTGACACTTCAGTATCATGGCTATTTCCTCCTCGGCCGTATTGCCGGCACGTTCGCCTATACCATTGATGGTCACCTCCACCTGTCGAGCACCATTCAGCACACCCTCAAGTGTACAAGCTGTGGCCATGCCCAAATCGTTGTGGCAGTGTGTTGACAGTATGGCTTTGTGCACACCGTCTACGTGCTCCATCAAATACTTGATTTTGTTGCCATACTCATGGGGCAGACAATAACCCGTTGTATCAGGAATGTTCACCACAGTGGCACCCGCCTTAATCACGGCTTCTACCACCCTTGCCAAATATTCATTGTCAGTACGGCCTGCGTCTTCCGCATAGAACTCCACGTCCTCAACATAACGTTTGGCATATTTTACAGCAGCAACTGCACGCTCAATAATTTCCTCGCGCGTCGAATTGAATTTGTATTTAATGTGGCTGTCGCTCGTACCGATGCCTGTGTGAATACGCTTGTGCTTGGCATACTTCAGTGCCTCTGCTGCACAGTCAATGTCTTTTTCAACGGCTCGGGTCAATGCACAAATAGTAGGCCATGTTACAGCCTTCGATATTTCAATAACCGAGTTAAAGTCGCCCGGACTTGAAATAGGGAAACCGGCCTCTATCACGTCGACGCCGAGTTGTTCAAGTTGTTTGGCCACCTGTATCTTCTCTACCGTGTTAAGCTGGCAACCAGGTACCTGCTCGCCATCACGCAACGTTGTGTCAAAAATGTAAAGTCTGTCACTCATTGTATTATGATTTTTGTTTGTTATTCAAGTGTGTATATATTGCAAGAGCCTCACTTCTGCTTGCTGCGGTAGTGAGGCTCTTGTTTGGTTTTTAGGCTATGATACAACACCAAGTATTTTTTGGCGGCGCCGTATCCATGCACCATGGTTATACCCATAACTCTCACTCCCGCGTACCCAATGTACGCAAGCTAAGCACGTTGCAAAGTCGGAAGTAAGATGTATAAGTCATGTTATTTCGTTTTGTGATGGCAAAGTTATAAATAAATTACAAAATGCAAACAATTATCCGAGATTTTTTACAAGATCGGCATAGAGATGCTTATTTCCTAACCGATCTACCATTCCCAGACACCCAACGAGCGACCATTCAAGCCACTGGCAATTACAGCAAAACCCGGAGCGACGCCCCATCAAGGGCAACCGTTCCGGGTCTTGTTCAACTGTCAGTTGTTTAGTCTACCGCTTCATTATCGAATGAAAAGGAGTTCACGATATTTAGGCAGCGTCCACATCTCGTCCTCTACAATGAGTTCGAGCTTGTCAATGTGGTAACGGATAGCATCAAAGTAAGGTGCGATTTCGTCATGATATGCTACAGCCAACGTGCGTATATCGGTGATTTTGTTCACCACCTTGCGCTTTTCAACCATAGCCTCCACATTTTCAGCTACGAAACTAACGTGCTTGTTGATTTTCTCAATCAAGTCGATGTTATACGAGGTCAGATCCTTCACCTTTGCGGGGTCGGCAAAAGCCTCCTGTATCTTATGCACATTGTCTACCAGTTCGCTCTGATACTTCGTAGCCACAGGAATGATATGGTTCATGCAAAGGTCGCCGAGCACACGTGCCTCAATCTGTATCTTCTTCTGATAAGTCTCCCACTTGATTTCGTTACGAGCTTCAAGTTCGGGCTTAGTCATCACGTTCATGCTCTCAAACATCTTGATGGTAGCATCGTCAAGGTAACGATCAAAGATTACAGGGCAACTTGTCTCGCAGTCCAAGCCGCGGCGTGCAGCCTCAGCCTTCCACTCATCGCTATAGCCATTGCCATCAAAATGAATAGGCTTGCAAGTCTTGATATCTTCGCGCAACACTTCGAGTATGGCAGTAATTTTGCCTTCGCCCTTGGCCATGAGCACATCTACACGTGTCTTAAAGTCGGTGAGAGCCTCAGCCACAGCTGTGTTCAACACAATCATTGCGCTGGCACAGTTGGCAATAGAACCTACTGCACGGAACTCAAAGCGGTTACCCGTAAAGGCGAAAGGCGAAGTACGGTTACGGTCGGTATTGTCAACCATCAACTCCGGAATTTGCGGAATATCAAGTTGTACGCCATGCTTGCCTTCAAGCGTAAAGAGTTCGTCCTTTGTAGAGTTCTCCACCTTTGACAAGAATTCGCTGAGTTGTTTGCCAAGGAAGCTTGAGATAATTGCGGGAGGTGCCTCGTTTGCACCAAGGCGGTGAGCATTGGTAGCACTCATGATAGAGGCTTTGAGCAAACCATTGTGCTTGTACACACCCATCAAGGTTTCAACTACAAACACGAGGAAACGCAAGTTGTCCTCAGGCGTCTTGCCAGGTCCATGCAGCAATGCGCCAGTGTCGGTGGTCAAGCTCCAGTTGTTGTGCTTGCCCGAGCCATTGATGCCAGCAAAGGGTTTTTCGTGCAACAAGCAGCGGAAACCATGTTTGCGGGCAATCTTGCGCATCAACGACATGATGAGCATGTTATGGTCAACAGCCAAGTTACACTCTTCAAAGATAGGCGCCAACTCAAACTGGTTGGGGGCTACCTCGTTGTGACGAGTCTTGCACGGAATGCCGAGTTCAAGAGCCTGAATTTCGAGGTCGCGCATAAACTCCTGCACACGTTCAGGAATGGCACCAAAGTAGTGGTCGTCCATCTGCTGGTTCTTGGCAGAATCATGTCCCATCAAGGTGCGTCCTGTGAGCAGCAAGTCAGGACGTGCGGCATACAAGCCCTCGTCAACCAAGAAATACTCCTGTTCCCAACCCAGGTTAGCCGTTACGCGGGTCACATTGGGGTCAAAATAGTGACATACAGCCGTTGCAGCCTTGTCTACAGCAGCAAGTGCCTTTTTGAGCGGTGCCTTATAGTCAAGGGCCTCACCAGTGTAACTTACAAAGATGGTTGGAATCATCAGCGTGTCGCCTACAATAAACACAGGCGAAGCAGGGTCCCAAGCCGAATAACCACGGGCTTCGAAAGTTGAACGGATACCACCATTAGGGAACGATGAGGCATCGGGCTCTTGCTGTACAAGTTCCTTACCCGAGAAATCCTCTACCATGCCGCCTTTGAAGTCATGCTCCACAAAGGCATCATGCTTCTCAGCAGTACCTTCGGTCAAAGGCTGGAACCAGTGTGTGCAGTGTGTCACACCCATTTCGATGGCCCATTGCTTCATGCCTTTAGCCACATCGTTGGCTACAGACAATGGCAGCGGCGTGCCTTTTTCTATTACTTCACGAAGCTGCTGGTAGGTATTCAACGGCAGATACTTGAACATCTTTTCCTGGTTGAACACATACTTGCCAAAGTATTCAGACGGGCGCTCAGCTGGCGCCTTAACTTCGAGAGGGCGCTTCTTAAACGCCTCTTCCACGACTTTGAAACGAAGGTTACTCATTTTGTTGTGGTTTAGTGATTATGTTTGCTTTTGTGCGATTCTGTTATTGATGTATGCTATTTGTAAGAATTGAAACACTGAAAGTTCAAAGCTTGAGTCGCATAAAAAGTGCACACATTTTTACCGACCGCAGCCTTATTGCTACAAAGTTAAGTAATAAAACCTACAAAACCCCGAAATACCTCACAAAATGTTTCAATCATTGACTGATTACTTCAACCAGTTCTTCAGTCGGCGCATGGCTTCCTCGCAGTCCTCACGTTTGCCAAATGCCGTCAAACGGATAAAACCTTCACCCGCAGGACCAAAGCCCACGCCTGGCGTGCTTACCACATTGATTTGGGTGAGCAGCTGTTCAAAGAACTCCCAACTGCCCACACCCTCAGGTGTTTTCAGCCAAATGTAGGGCGCGTCTACCCCGCCGTACACTTTCAAGCCCACCTCGGTCAATGCCTCGCGCATGATGCGCGCATTGGTCATATAATAGTCGATAGTTTCGCGCACCTCGCGCTTGCCCTCTTCACTATAAATGGCCTCGGCCGCGCGCTGTACGATGTAGGCTGTACCGTTAAATTTGGTGCACTGACGGCGGTTCCAAAGTTGATTAAGCTGCACGTCTTCACCACGCTTGCTTTTGAACACGAGTTCTTTGGGTACAACGGTGTAACCGCAGCGCAAGCCTGTGAAGCCTGCCGTCTTTGAATATGAGTGGAACTCCACTGCACACTTCTTGGCACCCTCTATTTCATAAATAGAATGGGGCACACCTTCGCGTGTGATGTATGCTTCATAAGCGGCATCGTACAGCAGCAGACTGTTGTGCTTCAGTGCATAGGCCACCCACTTTTCCAACTCTTCACGACTGAGTGTCGTGCCTGTCGGGTTGTTGGGGTAGCACAGGTAAATCATGTCTGTGGCATGGTCGGGCAGTTGCGGCACAAAGCCATTGGCCTCATTACAGGGGCAATAAGTTATCTTGCTCCACGAACCATTTACGATGTCACCGGCACGGCCGCCCATCACATTTGAGTCTATATATACGGGATAGATAGGGTCTGTTACACAAATGCTGTTGTCTGTGCCAAGTATGTCGCCAAAGTTTCCCGTGTCGCTCTTGGCACCATCGTTAATGAATATTTCGTCCTTATCGATGCTTATTCCACGCGGTGCGAAATCATTTTCAACAATGGCCTGACGCAAAAATTCGTACCCATGTTCCGGGCCATAACCTCTAAAGGTGTCGGCACAGCCCATCTCGTCTACAGCCTTGTGCAACGCCTTGATTACGGCCGGAGCCAGCGGACGTGTCACATCACCTATGCCCAAGCGTATAATGTCTGCCTCGGGGTGCGCTTCCTTATAGGCTGCCACCTTTTGGGCTATATCAGCAAAAAGATAGTTCTTTTGCAGTTTTAAGAAATTCTCGTTTATCGTAGTCATATTATAGTAATGTTGTCAAATATTTGTGCAGGTACAACCCACACCACCCTTAAAAAGTTGCCTCTCCCCACCCGCTCGTTTTTGTGAGAGGGAGAAGGGAGAGGCTATTATTCCATTATGGCAAGTCAATTTTTCCGTCAAACACTTTGGCAGCTGGTCCGGTCATCAGCACCCGGCCGTCGGACTCTCGCCATTCAATGCTCAGTGTGCCGCCGTCCATTACAATATGGCTATGTCGCAAGGCACGGTGCGTCAGTGCTGCCGCCACTGCCGTAGCACAGGCTCCTGTGCCACATGCCATGGTTATGCCCGAACCGCGTTCCCACACACGCATACGTATGCTGCCATCGGGGCGCACCGTAGCAAACTCTATGTTACAGCGTTCGGGAAATATGGGAGCGAACTCCAACGTTGGTCCTACTCCGGCCACATCAAAACTTTCGGCATCGTCGACAAACACCACGAAGTGCGGATTTCCCATCGACACAAAAGTGCCCACATAGGTTTTACCATCTGTGGCTGTCACCGTGCCCTCTGCCATCGAACCGTCGGGAGTAGCCAACTGTGTGGGTACGGCCAAACGGGGTTCTTCCATATCAACCGTCACACTGTCTACGTGGTTCGTGTCATCAACATGCAGTTTGAGCACCTTTATGCCCGACAGGGTTGACAAGCGGATTTCTGTTTTGTTTGTCAAACCATATTCGTAAAGGTACTTGCCAATACAGCGCGACGCATTTCCACACATGCGTGCCTCCGACCCATCGTTGTTGAATATGCGCATCGAAAAGTCGGCACCCGCTGCCCCCTTGCCTATCAGCACCAGGCCGTCGCCACCTATTCCTTTATGGCGGTCGCTCCACAGCTCCGACAGATGCTCGGGATTATCAATCGGGTATTTCAGGGTATTGACATATATATAGTCGTTACCCGCACCATGCATTTTTGTAAATTCTATTGTTGTTTGCATCGCTGCTTTGTGTTTGAATCCTTAATTCGGGTGCAAATATATAACATTTCGAGCAAATACCAACGTCACTACGAACATTTTTCTTACAAAAAAGCTTTATTGTTTTCGTTTTGCCATTTTATACATACTTATCCGCACATAAAAGTCTTTAATTCATTACAATAATTACAAATAGTCATATTATTCAGCATTACGGAGTTATTTGTAAATTTGCAGCATTCAAAGCCAAACGAATGACACATTTATATTTAGCGCGCCACGGCGAAACCGAAGAGAACGTGGCCCAAATACTTCAAGGGCTCATGCCCGGCCACCTTACTGCACGCGGACGCGAGCAGGCTGCCGAACTGCGCGACAAGTTGGTTGCCGCACACACTGCTTTCGACGTCATGCTGACGAGCGATCTGCAACGCGCGCTCGACACGGCCAACATCATCAACGGAGGATTGCATCTGCCACTCTCCCCCTGCCCCTTGCTGCGCGAGCGCGATTGGGGGAGTTTTACAGGCACACCCATCACCATAGCCCGCAGCAGCCAGATGCCCGATGATGCCGAAAGCGTGCAAGCCATGTTTGAGCGTGCCAAGCGTTTTATCACCTATATATATAAGGTGTATCACAATCAGTCGGTGTTGGCCATAGGCCATGGTTTGTTCAACCGCACCATACAGGCGGCCTTTGCCCACTGCGAAATACGCGACATTCCGCGCATGCAGAATGCCGAGGTGCGCCACATCGCCATAGACCACCTGCCAGCACAGTGGAACAGTTCGACACAAGACGCTATTTCTGCCGACTGACCTCTTTCTCTCCCCAAAAACAAAAGTTTCGGATTTAATCAAAGCTGACCTAAAGTCAAACCTTGATTAAATCCGAAACTTGTATAGAGATATATGTGCCGTATTAGAAATCGATTTCGAGTCCCAAACCGAACACGTCGTTGCTGCGGTGGAAGTTGTCAGAGCCTACCGTGCTGTAAGTCGCCAACCCCGTCTGAATGTTCTGCAAAGCTACTGCCTCTGTCTGTATTTGTCCCAGTCGGGCCTGATATGCAGCTCGCTGCTCAGCAGGCAACTGCGGGTTAGCCAACGCTGTACCAATTTGCGTAGCTGCGGCATTCAACTGGTCGCCCATGGGCTGAAGCATTTTGCCAAAATTACCCTTGATGTTATAGAAGTCACTGTGCTGACGTTCATAATGCTTGTAGAAGGTCTTGAAGTAGGCAATATTCAGAGCCACCTTTTTGCGCAGCTGGAAACGGGCACCAATACCCAGTGAGTTAGAGTTGGTTACAAAACTCATGTCGCTGATAAACTGGCTGTTATCGCCAAGGCCATAGTTGGTTGTTTGCCAACCGGCACTCACTGTCCAGCGGGGTGCCACATCTACCTCGGCACCGGCCAGCAATTCCCAACCACCCTTTTTCAGAGAGTTGTGTCTGTTGTTGTGTTGTGTAGCTTGCTTGTCAAAGTAATAATGGAAGCCTGCGTTCAATCGCAAGTTGTCAAGCACTTCGTAGCGTGCGCCCAATGCCAGTATGGCCGGAATGTCAGCCTTTACCTTGACCCCGTCGTCATACTCGTCAAGGCCGCTGGTGTTCATACCCGTTTGATTTTTAAGGCGCAACTTTGTCTTAAATTCATAACGTGCCGAGAGGTTTACCTTGCCCACCTTGTAGTCGGCACTGATGATGGGGGTAAATCCCCAACCGCTCTGGTCGCAGTTAAGTTCCTTGTCCGACACAACCGATGCAAAGTCGGGCATATTCTGAGATTCAAAGAACTTGGTTGCAGGTACTACACCCAGGCCCGCCACATTCACACTGATGTTACGCACATAGCCATAATAGTTACACTGTGCATAAATCACACGTCCACCCACGCTTACGTTAAAGTTGGGAGTGATTTTGTAGCCCACACCAAACTGACCACCAAAGTAATACTGGCGTCCTTGCATGTGGGTGTCCATGCTATAACCTGTGGCAGCATTGGGATTGCCAGCTACAGCGCCAATCAAAACGGGCAGCATGGCCACTTGGCTCTCAAATGAAGGCAAACCATCGGCAAACTTACACTTGCCACCGCCACCGGTAATGCCAAAGTGGAATGACGCAAACCACTTTTCGCCCACACGGGCCAAATCGAACGAAGGGATTACAGGCGCCTTGGCCTTACCCTCAAATTTCTTAAAACCGTCACGACCATTGGCCACACCGTTTACGGTGCCAAGGGCAAATGGCGCAAAGTATGTATTGTCGCTACGTGTTTGGTAGGCACTCTGCAGGTCAAAGCCCAAATGCCAGCCTGTCGACATAAATCCCAAACCTGCGGGATTGGCATAAGCACCGTCTATGGCAATGGCGGCATCGCGTGCCGGATTGCGGAGAAAGCTCACACTCTGGTTGGTGTTTGTCAGATAGCCACCAGCCTGAGCTGCTGTGGCGGCGCTCAGTGCAAGCGCAGCTGTAAGGATTGATTTTTTCATTATTTTCCTTTTTCTTGTTCTAAACGTCGGCAAAAGTACAAACAATTTTGCACACAAACAAGAATTATGCGCATTTTGTGAAAAATCCTTGCGCACACGGCTGTCGCAGCTGCTGCCTCATGCCTTCTAACGGCGCCACCTGCAAATTTCAGGCCTTACACTTAGGGGCGTTCAAAATTGCCATCAAAAGCAACATGCTTCACGACAAAGAACTCGGCTTGCATCTGATGAGTGATACATATATTGTGAACGATTTAATTGAGGATTTGAGAAGAAAACAATATAAAGGCATTGGCAAGCCCAAGGGATTAACAAAGCTGAATAATCTCGCAAACAACTTGTAAAGGTATTAGTAATTGTGGTGTCATGCCCCATCTGCACTAAGTGCAAACAAGCGTGTGCACTTGTCTGCACACGTTCTATGCACGCCATATTTTTAATTATGTAAAAAGTGTCTGCACTCTGCACTTTTTGCTTTTTCTACACTGATAATCAAGCACTTAAGCAGTGTATACACATCTACACTCCGTCTGCACTGGCATCTGCACGCACCTTGTTCCCATACCACCACCTACGTTCAAATACACTGCTTGCACCCCCTTTCATTCGTTCACGAACAGAGATACGAATCGGCATAGGGGGAGAGATTTTTCAAACGGAGCAAGAGTCCTTTCTAACTCCCGCAACTGTATTTTCGCCCTCCCATAACAATGTTTACGACCATTCTGCACCCATTTCACCATGCTTGCATAAAGGCTCGCATCAAAGTGCAGACAGTGCAAACAAGTGTAGACAAGTGCAGATGGTGTCTACACGCCTAAATATTTGATTTTCAACACATTACAAACAATAGTGCAGAGTGTAGACAAAATTGCGTTTTTTCTCTGTATAGCACGAACTCTGCAATAAGTATTCAGCGGAAACACGTATTTTTTTGGGGAGGGGGATTACCTCAGATGGCAAAGATTATGTAGCACGCCCCCCCCACACAAAATCACTAAAGTTTGCCCATATAAGAATATATTTCATTAAATTTGTACCATTACACATTCAGTACATTCACGGCTAATCATTCTTTCATGTATGAGTGACTTCAATGAAAACACAAGAGTTCAAGTGCCTGCTGCTTTACATTTATGCAAATTAGGATATACCTACTTGGACGATAATGATATTATGGTTTACGACCGCAAGACGAACATTTTGCCTGATGTATTCTTGCGATCTGTGAAGCATATCAATCCCAACGCTTCGGGAGAGGAAATCTCAACACTCTTTTCTAAAATTGTAAATATCTCAAACAATGAAGATTTGGGACGTGAGTTCTATGCCCTATTATCCTCTAACTGTGGCATCAAGCTGATTGATTTTGAAGTTCCAGAAAACAATGAATGGCACGTAACCACTGAATTTACTTGTCACAATGATGAAACTGATGATGAATTCCGCCCTGATATCACTTGTTTTATCAACGGCATGCCGTTGGCTTTTATTGAAGTGAAGAAACCCAATAACCACGAGGGTATATTGGCTGAACGTGATCGCATCAATGTGCGCATGAGTAAGAAGTGCTTCCGCAGTTTCTTCAATATCACGCAACTGATGATATTCTCCAACAATCAAGAATATGACAACATCAGCCGCGTGCCCATTCAGGGTGCATTCTATTGCTGCGCATCTTTGTCAAAGGCTTTCTTCAACGTGTTCCGTGAAGAGGATAAGAAGTTTGTATCACAATATCCATATCTACCCATAACTGATGACATTGAGAACAAGGTTCTCAAACACCGCAACTGTATTGTTATCAAAAACCTGAACGAATATCATACAAACAAACAGGTTGACACACCGACAAACCGTATTCTCACTTCCATGCTGAGCAAAGAGCGCATTTTGTTCTTACTTCGCTACGGCTTTGCTTATGTAGAAAAGAAAGTGGAATTGGAAGATGGCACAATGGGCACTGTACTTCAAAAACACGTCATGCGCTATCAGCAACTCTTTGCTTCGTATGCCATTCGTCGCACGTTGGGGCGTGGCATCAAGAGTGGCATCATCTGGCACACACAAGGTAGTGGTAAGACTGCCTTGGCTTATTATTCGGTGCGCAGTCTGACAGACTACTTTGCCAAACAAAACGTGGTGGCAAAGTTCTACTTCATTGTCGACCGCATCGACCTCATGGAACAGGCGTCTGATGAGTTCGCAGCTCGCGGTCTTGTGGTACACAATGCCAAGAGCCGTGATGAACTGATGGCCGACATAGCCAGCAACTCTCTTACCAACAACAGTGCGGGGAAGTTGGAAATCATGGTGGTGAACATTCAGAAGTTCAAAGAGGATAAAAAACAGGTACAGTTGAACGATTGTTACAGCACGCAAATGCAGCGCATTTTCTTCATTGACGAAGCACACCGTGGTTACAATCCTAAGGGTAGCTTTCTGGCAAATTTACTCGAAGCGGACAAGAATGCTATCAAAATAGCCCTTACAGGTACACCTTTGTTGAAAGAGGAACGTGAATCTTGGCGTGTGTTTGGCGACTATATCCACACTTACTACTACGACAAGTCAATAGCCGACGGCTACACCTGCAAACTCATGCGTGAACCGATCGAAACGGTTTACAAAGAGAAGATTGAGAATATCTTGGACAAACTCGCCGGACAGACCGAAGTCAAGAAGAGCGATATTGATCGAAACAAGATTATCGAACACGAAAGTTACTTGAACGCTCTGCTTGACTACATCATTGCCGACTTTCGCAAGTTCCGTTTGCAGCAAGACGATGATACGGTGGGAGCTATGATTGTGTGCAAAACCAATCCTCAGGCGCGCAAGCTCTTTGAACTTTGGCAGCAACGTTTTGGCTTTGCCCAACATATCGAAAGCAAGAAAGAGGAGAAACTCCTTCAAACGGCAGCTGACCCTATGATTGGGTATGGTCACCAACTGAAACCGCTCAAAGCTTCTTTGATTTTGCATGACGAGGGTGATAAGTTGGAACGAAAAGAGTACATCGAAGAGTTCAAAAAACTCATGAATGTGGATGTGCTCATTGTCAACAAAATGCTCCTTACTGGCTTTGACGCTCCACGTTTGAAAAAACTCTATCTCGGTCGTTCGCTCGACGGGCATGACCTTTTGCAAGCCTTAACACGCGTCAACCGTCCTTACAAGGACTTCCAATATGGCTACGTGGTTGACTTTGTCAACATCAAAGAGAACTTTGACCAGACCAACAATCGCTACTTGCGCGAGCTGAACCGTACTACTGACAGTGACGGCATACCTTTGGAGGGTCAGCACATTGCCGAGGACATTTTGGTTACACCTGAAGAGGTGGCTGAGAAGGTAAAGCAGGTAAAGAGTTTGCTCTTCAACTTCTCTACCGACAACATGGAGGAGTTCCGCAAGCAGTTGGACGATATTGACTCTAAGGAAACGCTCTATGAATTGCGTAACTCTTTGGCTGATGCCAAAGCGGTTATCAATCAAGCACGTGCTTTGGGTGACGAGGAAACAAAAGAAAAATTGGCTTCATTGCCAACGATGGCTTTCTCCACGATGATGACGGAGGTAACGCACCGCATTGAGCGTATCAACTTGCTCAGCAACACGGAGCATAAGGCGGACGTTTCGGGCATCATCAATGTGGCGCTGTCTGAAATGGAATTTGAGTTCAAACGTGGTGTGCCTGAAGAGTTGCGCATTTTGGTCAACGACATTCGCGACCGCTGCGAACGTGTGCAGCGCGAGTTTGAACGCAACTTCGACCAGAAGGAAGAGAAATACGTGTTACTCTCTGACGAATTCCGCGAATACTTCCGCAAAAAGGGCTTCATTCCCAAGGACACGCAAGATGCTAAAGAAAGCATTGACTACATGGACGAGGTGATGAAGAAAATTCGCGAAATCAACCAGCGTAACGAGATATTGAAGAAGAAGTACCAAAAGGACGAGCGTTTCGTGCGCATTCACAAGCGCATTCGTGAAGCGAATACTACACGTCCCGACCGCCCCATCATATCGGCTGAGGAATATGAGATAGCCGAAAACCTGAGCAAGATGAAGCAGGACATTGACCACCGCTTGTTCCTCAACATTCACATGCTCGACAATGAGGATAGTTTCAAACAAGATGTGTTGGCTATCATCGGTCAAGAGTTGCGCAACATGAAGATTCGTGCCGACTTGAAGGATCGCAAGTACATTAACAATCTCATCACCGCTGAATACTTACAACAATACAACAACGCCTAATTTGAAATGAACGAAAGCATCAACATATCTGAGGCCACCATTGCCCTCATCGATTCGCTGAAGGGCACCACCAATGCCTTTGGCTTGGCTGGCACTGGCAGCGAATACCGCATTGTGACCGAAATGTTTCTTTACAAGTTCTTCAACGACAAGTTTGGCTATGAAGCCAAACGCGATGAGGAATATGGTGAACGTTTGCGTAATGCTGAGAAATGGGACGAGGAGTATGACAAGTTTACCGATGAGGAGGTGGAAGACCTTTTCAGCTATCTGCCTGCTTCTGTGCCTAAGATGCGACCTGAACACACGTTGTCGCACCTTTACAATGCGTCTTCACAAGGTGATTTCTCTACCTTGCTCGACCAAACTTTGGTGGACATTGCCAACCTCAACGCACAGAACTTCTCTGTCGTGACTTCGGGCAAGAGCAAGGTGAACATATTCAACACTATAACGAATTATGTGACCGACACGCAGAAACGTGACGAGTTCGCACGTTCGCTCATGAGCAACGTGGCCTCGTTCAACTTTGAGGGGGTGTTCGACGAGAAGTACGACTTCTTCTCACGTATCTTCGAGCACTTGCTCAAAGGTTTTAACAACGCTGGTGGTGGCAAGTATGCAGAATACTACACACCGCGTGCTATTGCTCAAGTAATGGCGCGCTTGTTGGTGGGCGACGGTGCAAACCTTCGCGGTGTTACTTGCTACGACCCATCGGCTGGTACAGGTACTTTGCTCATGGCATTGGCTCACCAGATTGGCGAGGAGCGTTGCAGCATCTATAGTCAGGATATTTCTGAAAAATCGAGCGAAATGCTTCGCCTCAATCTGATTTTGAACAACTTTGCTTCTTCATTGCAGAATGTGGTGCAAGGCAACACGCTCACCGAGCCTTCGCACAAGGAGAGCAACGGTACACTGAAGAAGTTTGACTTTGTAGTAAGCAATCCTCCTTTCAAACTTGATTTTCCTGAATATCGTGATACGCTTGCCAATGATTCTATTCGCTTTTGGGCTGGTGTGCCCAACGCGGTGAAGAAGATTGACCCGATGAAGCCGAAGATGGCTATCTACACATGCTTCATTCAGCATGTGCTCAATTCGCTGAAGCCGAACGGCAAGGGGGCTATTGTTATTCCTACAGGATTTATCACAGCCAAGAGTGGTGTGGAAAAAAAGATTTTGCAGCGTATTGTTGACGAACATTGGATATATGGTGTAGTTTCTATGCCAAGCAATGTATTTGCCACTACTGGCACCAATGTTTCTGTGCTTTTCTTCGACAAGTCGGCTCAGGCAGAAAAGGTGATTCTCATCGATGCCAGCAAGTTGGGCGAGGAATACAAAGAGGGCAACAACAAGAAGAGCCGTTTGCGCGACTTTGAGGTGGAAAAGATTGTCACTACTTTCCGCAACTGCGAGGCTGTTGATGACTTCTCGGTGGCTGTCACTTACGATGAAATTAAAGAGAAGGGCTACAATCTCTCTGCTGGTCAGTACTTCGACATCAAGATTGATTATGTCGACATCACCGAAGAGGAGTTTAACCGTCGCATGGCAAACTTCCAGCAGACACTTACCGAACAGTTTGAAGAGAGTCATCGGTTGGAAAAGGAGATATTGGCGCAACTGCAAAGCTTGAAGTTTAATGAAAACGTGGGGAAAGACAATGAGTAACGAAATTCAGTTCCTATTATACACCATGCCCGAAGCTGATGGCAAGGTGCAAGTGGTCATTAGGGACGAAACGCTTTGGTGCACGCAAAAGGCTATGGCGCAACTTTTTGGGGTTGATAAATCTGGCATAAGCCGACATATATCAAACATTTACAAAACGGGGGAACTCCAACAAGATACGACAGTTGCAAAAATTGCAACTGTCGTAAATAGAGGAATTCGTGGTGAAGTTGAGGAGTTGGTTGACTTCTATCATCTTGACATGATTATTGCAGTGGGTTATCGCGTTAATTCTCTCAAAGCCACTAAATTTCGTCAATGGGCCACTAAAATTTTAAGTGAGTACATCAAGAAAGGCTTTGCCATGGACGACGAACGTTTGAAGCAGGGAACGGCTGTGTTTGGTAAGGACTACTTCCGCGAATTGCTTGAGCGTGTGCGTTCTATCCGTACGAGTGAACGTCGTATCTGGCAACAAATAACAGACATCTACGCTGAATGTAGCACCGACTATGACAAGGACTCACCGACTACACATGATTTCTATGCGATGATACAAAACCGCTTTCACTATGCCATTACTGGGCAGACTGCTGCGGAGATTATCTATTCAAAGGCAGACCATACGAAAGATCACATGGGACTTACCACATGGAAGAATGCACCAGATGGGCGTGTTCTGAAATCAGATGTCAGCATTGCCAAAAACTATCTACAAGAAAAGGAGATCCGACAATTGGAGCGTGCCGTATCTTCTTATTTCGACTATATCGAAAACCAGATAGAAAGGCATAATGCTTTTAACATGAAACAGTTCGCAACCAGTGTCAACAAGTTCCTAACGTTCAACGACTACAAAATTCTACCCGATAAGGGCAAAATCTCTGCGACACAGGCTAAGAAGAAAGCGGAAGATGAATACGATATTTTCAATAAGACACAACGCATTGACTCTGACTTTGATAAAGAGGTGAGGGGGATGTTGGAAAAGAAATAAATTACTAATTGGCTCCCATAATTAGAAACAACCTAACATATAGCATTCCATGACAGAAAAAAATGGCGAAATTCCTGCAATAACGAATTTATCAAAGAAGGAAAAGGCCATACTTAATGACACTCTTGTCAAATTCCATGTTATAACCAATGTTCTTGATTATCTTGCTTTCAATAAGTTCGCTAATGGGAATTTAAAAGTTAGTTATGCGAATGTTATCGATTGGCTTGATAAAAGGGCTACTGCAGCCTACGATGATTCATTCTGTGTAAAAATCAAATTATGGATTTACGAAATGGTATGGTTAGACTTGATTTCAATTGATGCACAGGAACAGAAAATATCATTCACAGAAAATGGATTGAAGGCATACAAGAACCAACAATTCCATTTAGCCTATGCGAATATGCTTCAAGCTAAAAGTTCAAGTAATCTTGCAAGAGCAGCTCTTTGGATTGCCGTTTCGACATTCGTAGTTACAGCATTTGGCATTATAATCACTCTAATTCTGAAATAAATGAACAATTCAGCATATAAAAGTCTAAGAATAAGAGAAATAGTACAAACTATATCTTTGACACATAACTTTGATAAGGATAAACTCATTGCCATCAATACATCTGACGTTTATAATGGTGTTATGGGCAAAGGTACGCTGACTCCAGTTGAAGAACTAAAAGGACAATTTAAGAAAACCATACAGAAAGATGATATTCTTTTTAGTGAAATTCGTCCAGCAAATAGAAGATTTGCTATAGTCACAAAATCTGATTGCTCAGACTTTGTTGTTTCCACTAAGTTAATGGTACTGCGCAAATTTAATGAGAAGGTTGATTCCAGCTACTTCTATTATTGTTTAACCAATCAACCCTTCTTGGATATACTCCAACGAAGGGCTGAGAATAGAATTGGATCTTTTCCACAAATCACATACGATTTACTTGCGAACTATGCATTTCCTATTCCACCTTTAAAAGAACAAGAACGTATTTCTAAGATAATCGCTAATATAGACCGAAAGATAGAACTCAATCGTCAGATAAATGATAATTTAGAGGCGATGGCTAAGCAGCTCTACGACTATTGGTTTGTGCAGTTTGACTTTCCGAATGAGGAGGGCAAACCGTATAAATCAAGTGGTGGGGCTATGGTTTGGAATGAGAAACTGAAACGTGAGATACCGCAGGGATTGGGTACCCCAAAGATTGGAGATATAGAAAAGAACATCATAACAGGCAAGACTCCTTCATGTGCAGATGAGGATAATTTCGGAGGAGATATACCTTTTGTGACGATAGACGATATTAGAGGCAATCTATTTGTTTTTGAGGCACAACGCACTCTTTCTACAAAAGGTGCAGATAGTCAAGAAAAGAAATATTTACCCATAGGAAGTCTTTCTGTTTCATGTATTGGAACTATTGGTGTTATGGGATTTGTTGCAAAATTAGCGCAGACAAACCAACAGATAAACTCAATTGTTTTTGAACATGAATATAACAAAGAATTTCTATATTTTTCTTTGAGATTGTATTTTGAAAATGCAAAAGCTAAGACTGGGAATGTTTTTGCAAATATGAGCAAGGAAGAATTTGCGTCAATAATCGTGGCTTATCCCCCAAAGCAAATTTTACAAGCTTTCCATAATAAAGTTGCTCCAATATTCGATAGTATAAAGAACAATATAGAAGGAATCAATAGTCTCACTAAGCAACGTGACGAACTTTTACCCCTCTTAATGAACGGTCAAGCATCGGTAAATTATCATTTATCTGACGATTAAGAGCAATTTTAGCATCAATATCAGACATAATACGTCCTATCTTCTGCTGATTTTCATACGTAGGTATCCAAACGGTACAATCTTTGATTTTATTAGGGGAGGTATGACGTATTTTTGTTTGCTGTGCGCCAGCACTCAATTGCTGACGAACTGTAGCTGAAGAAATCAGATAGTAGCAAAAATTAGGGTCAAGAAGTCCCTCTTTGCATCTTACAAGTGCAACATCTTGGCTTTGAATATACTTACCACTTTCTGGAATACGCGCAGTTGTTCCCAATAGACCTATTGACTGCTCAGTAAGAGGGGTAATAATGTCTCCCTCATTAAGTATAAACTCGTCCTTTACCGTACCTGTAAAGTACAAATCACTCTTGGAAGTGTTTTCCTTGAAACCACCTCCATTCATATTAAAATTGCCGAGAGTTAAGCGAACATACTCGCCACTTTCTGAATAATATTGTCCAGAAAGACTTGCACCGCGAGTGACTTCAACCAATTCTCCAAGTTTATATTTCTTCAAATTCATTTCTGCTTGTTTCGTTTATAGCGCAAAGTTACCCAAAATCAAGCAGAAACGTAAACAGAGCGACTTAATTTATAAACTTTCGGTGCGCAATCTTTACATTGGCTTGGTTCACCATGGCGTAGTGCATGGTGGTATCTATCTTGACGTGCCCCAACATTTTCTGCACTTGTTCTATGGGCATGCCCTTATCTATTGCCATCGTTGCCAAGGTGCGACGAAACTTGTGCGGGTGCACCTTGGTGGCAATGTTGGCTTGTGCGCCTAACTTGCGTAACCGCACTTCCACCCCATTGATAGTCAGACGGTTGTAAGGACTTTTTAGGCTGACAAACAAGGCAGGATTATCGTCCGTACGCTGCTCCAAATACTTCTTCAAGTGTATTTTGGCACGCGCATTAAAGTATACCTCACGCTCTTTGTTGCCCTTGCCAAACACCACACATTGGCGTTCGTGTAAGTCAATATCTTCACGATTGATGCGCACCAACTCGCCCACACGCATTCCTGTGCTGAGCAACAAGTCAATCATGGCAATATCGCGCAACTCGTGGCAACTGTCACGCAGCACTTCAATATTTTCATCTGTCAGTACCTCTTTCACCAGAGCATCAGTACGCACTTTATGGATTCTGCGCACAGGGCTTTTGGTGATATAATCCTCATCTTCAAGCCAAGAGAAAAAACTTGAATAAACACGACGCAAGTTGTCAATCGTAACCTTGCTAAGTCCTCGTTGTTCCTGTTGCTCAGCAAGATAGCAACGAATGTCATTAGTGGAAATATCGCACACATTCTTCTTCACAGTTACTATCAGTTTCTCAATGGAAGACTTATAATAGTTGATTGTCTTGTCAGAACAACCCTCCACTTTCTTTGAGGATATAAAAGCCCCAAGAAGTTCAGCGTTTTCCTTGTTGCGCTGTTCTTCCTCTGTTGCCTTTGGCGTAATCTCACACTCAGATAGTGCCTTTCGGGTCATATCTGTCAGCATTTCCAACTGATTTTCAGTCAGGACCGTTCGCATACCATCTAAAACGGTTTGTATAATTGTTTCTTTCATGTCATAAAACTTGTATTGGTCTCTATATAATATAAGGGAAGAAAGAAACAATGCCGATAAATGATAATTTACCGATGCTTGACCGTTCATTAAAAGGGGCAACAACTCGTCTCGTTGCTTAGTTAGTGCTTTGCTCTCTTTTAAGCAGTTAAGCATACGAGCAAATATTAATTCTATTGTTTTATTGAAGTTATCAATAATCTGTTTTTCAGGAACAATAATATGTAATCCTTTTAATGTATCTTGACTAACATTTTGTAAAATAGATCCGCCAGAGGTCGTTGCATTTGTTCCTTCTAATTGTTTTAAGCAATACACCAAGTAATTGCGCATACGACTATCATTGGGAGAGCAACATATAATAAAACCACAGAAAAGAGTGTTTGCTGGCGATAAGAGTAATCTCGTTGAACCTGGGCAACCACTTCGAGCTATTATTATATCATCAGGCTTTAATACATAATTTTCCGCTTTTGATGTCGGCACTGTTATTACATCAAAATCTTCTCCATCAAGTAATATTCTCGAAGAAGATATATTACGCACATTTACAATTTGATAATTATTGCCTGTTTCATCTTTAGAGTAATTTATGCCATTCCTAAAATCGCATAAATTCCCCAGATTAACAACTTCAAAGCAAGAGGGTATCTCACGCTTCAGCTTATCATTCCATACCATAGCCCCGCCACTCGATTTATACGGCTTGCCCTCCTCGTTAGGGAAGTCAAACTGCACAAACCAATAGTCGTAGAGCTGTTTTGCCATCGCCTCTAAATTATCATTTGTATGTCTTTTCACGCACACATTTTACCTTGCTCCTTTGCCCCCAAAAAGTACAATACTATGAACGATATTAAAAGAGAAGGTGTGTATTGGTTCTAACTTGCTTTTTTCTCAAATTAGATGCTTCCATACTTTCGCGGTATGAAAGCATTTTATATATCCCCGCCCAAATCATGGTCGGAACTGTTGTATATTCTGAAGCGTGCGTTAATATGTTTTAGCCTTGTAGGCATTTCTTCTCCGATATTTCGTAACTTTGCACAGATTATGTGTTGGCGGAATTTGTTGACGTGAACTAAACTGAATGCACGTTCGATTTCGTACCAACAGACGCACTATACATATAAGGTATTGAAATAGCATGTCATCACTACACAATAAGAAAGCAGCTTACCACACACTTGGCTGCAAACTCAATTTTGCCGAAACATCGTCACTTCGCGACCAACTGGAACGCGAAGGGGTGCAAACCATACAAAAGGGCGAACATGCAGACATCTGCATTGTAAACACTTGCTCCGTAACCGATGTGGCCGACCACAAATGCCGACAGGCCATACACCGCTTTACACGCGAACACCCGGGTGCCTTTGTGGTGGTGATGGGTTGCTACGCCCAACTCAAGGCCAACGAAATTGCCACCTTTGACGGGGTGGACCTTGTGCTTGGCATGGAACAAAAAGGCGATGTGCTGCGTTACATTGAGGAACGTATGGCACAAAAGGAGGCCCTGAATGGCGGCGACGCCTGCCACGAGGCTATCAGTGTGCCTACCAAGGACATTCGCACCTTTGTGCCATCATGCTCGCGCGGTGACCGCACACGCTATTTTCTAAAAGTGCAAGACGGCTGCAACTATTACTGCACCTACTGCACCATTCCCATTGCACGCGGCCGCTCACGCAACGGCAGCATTGCATCGCTCGTTAAACAGGCCGAGCAGGTGGCCGCCGAAGGAGGCAAGGAAATAGTGCTGACGGGGGTCAACACGGGCGACTTTGGCCGCTCGACGGACGAAACTTTTCTGCAACTTATCAAGGCTCTCGACCAGGTGGTGGGCATTGAACGCTACCGCATATCGAGCATAGAGCCAAACTTGCTCACCGACGAGATTATTGAGTTCTGCGCACAGTCGCGCGCCTTCATGCCCCACTTTCACATACCGCTACAATGCGGCTCTGACACAGTGCTGAAACTGATGCACCGCCACTACGACACGGCCCTGTTTGCACAAAAAATAGCACGCATCAAGCACATCATGCCCGACGCTTTCATAGGGGTGGACGTTATTGTTGGTATGCGCGGCGAGACGGACGAGTGTTTTGAAGAGTCATACAACTTTATCAAGTCGCTCAACATCTCGCAACTGCATGTGTTCAGCTACAGCGAGCGCCCAGGCACCAAAGCACTGGAAATACCCTACGTTGTGCCGGCACAGACGAAACACGAGCGCAGCCAGCGCCTGCTTGCGCTGTCGGAGGAGAAACGACGTGCGCATTATGCCCAATTTATTGGCACCACACGCCCTGTGCTGTGGGAGCACGCACGCGACAACGAACCCATGCAGGGCTTTACCGACAACTACATACGCGTGAAGCAAGCTGCCGGCGACCATGCCAAAGACAACCATGTGACTTTGGCCAAACTGGGTGATTTTACAGCCGACGGCGAATGCTTGACTGAAGTGTTGGACCAAACTACATCTGCTCATGATTAAGACTGACAAAATAGCCATCGTCATACTTAACTGGAACGGACGCGACATGATGCGCCAATTTTTACCCTCGGTTGTAAAGCACTCCAAAGACGAGGGTTGTGTGATTGTGGCCGACAATGGTTCGACCGATGGCTCGCTCGATATGCTGAAGGAGGAATTTCCCGAAGTTGAATTACTGCCATTGCCGCAAAATTATGGTTTTGCCGAGGGCTACAACAAGGCACTCGACCTGGTGGAAGCTCCCTACTACTTGTTATTAAACTCTGACGTGGAGGTGCCAGATGGTTGGTTGCGCCCCATGCTCGACTATATGGAGCAGCACCCTGAGGTGGCTGCCTGCCAGCCCAAACTGCTGAGTCAGAAAGACAAGCAATACTTTGAGTATGCCGGAGCTGCTGGTGGATTTATGGACCGCTACGGTTATCCATTTTGCCGCGGCCGCATATTTGCCGATGTTGAACGCGACGAGGGGCAGTACGACACCACAGCACACCTGCTTTGGGCCACTGGCGCAGCCCTGATGGTGCGCAGCAAGGATTGGAAGGAGAGCGGCGGACTTGACGGCCGTTTCTTTGCCCACATGGAGGAAATTGACCTGTGCTGGCGACTGCGATCGCGCGGCAGAGGCATTGTGTGCGTGCCACAGAGTGTGGCCTACCACGTGGGAGGGGCATCGCTTGCCGCGGGCAATCCGCGCAAGACCTTTCTCAACTTCCGCAACAATCTGCTGATGCTCTACAAAAATTTGCCGGCCGACGAGCTAAAGCCTGTCATGCGTGTGCGCAAATGGCTTGACATGGTGGCGGCCTTCAAGTTCTTGATTACAGGCGATGTAGCCAACTTCAAGGCAGTATACAAGGCACGCAGAGAGTTTAGGCGCATGCTGCCTGACTTTGAGAAAGACCGCCAACACAACCTGCAGTTAGCCGTCGATGGCGGACACGGACTGCCCGAACGTATTGACCAAAGCTTGCTGCTTTTGTACTACGCGAAAGGCATTAAAAGGTTCAGCGCTTTGCATTTTTGATATTATTTCATATATTTGCAAACAAAATAACAGTATAGTTGAAACGCTTACGCTACATATTATCCACTCTCATGGTATGCTCGCTTGCAATTTGTATGGCAGCATGCCAGTTTGACCGTAACCTTATTAAAGAGAATGCTGGCAAGGACTTGCACATCATTCGTTACGACCGCATGGTGGACGACTATGTCAATACGGGCAATGTGGCTTTGTGGCAACGAATGAACACGGAGTTTCCACGCGAGACCCGTGCATTGATTGAGGACGTGCTGCACCTCGGGCGCGCCGACAATGAGGACATTGACGACAGCTTGATAGCATACTACAAAGACCCCATTTTGGTGCAGTTGCGCATGGACATATCGCGCAAGTTTGAGGACCTTTCGGTTTACGAAAAAGCTTTGTCTTGTGCCTTCAAGCGCCTTGAAGCCGAAGACAAGAATTTTGTAACACCCAAGATTTACGCTCAAAACTCGGCCTTTAACCAAAGCATTGTGGTGGGCGACAGCCTTATTGGCATCAGCCTCGACAAATACATGGGGGCTGATTACCCCGCATACAAAAAGTATTTTTACGAAAATCAGCGCGCCACAATGGAGCCCTCGCGCATTGTGCAGGACTGCTTATACTTTTACCTGAACCAACAGTTCCCTCCCACGAGACTGCGCATACGCCACACTTTGGGGCAGTGGCTTATACACCAAGGCAAAATTGCCTGGGTGGTGGCACAGCTCACTAATAAGAGTGCTATCGACATAGCAGCCTGCCAACCGGCCACCAAGGCATGGTACAAGCTGAACGAACGACGCGTGTGGAACACGCTGCGCAACGAAAAAATATGGAACAGCTATGACTCGTTGTTGCTGCACTCCATTTTGTATTCAAGTGATGCACACCCTTATTTTGTCGACCCGCACTCGCGTGGCGTGGGATTGTGGATTGGTATGCGCATTGTAGAGGGCTACATGAAACATCACCCTGAAATGTCATTTGACGCACTGCTCCGTTATAACAACTATGATTTGATCAAGAAGGAGAGTAATTATTGACTCAAGTTTCGGATTTAGCCCGCCCGTGTTAAATCCGAAACTTCAATTATTGAAATATACACTATGGCTTCATTGTACCTTATACCCGTAACCTTGGGTGATACGCCCTTGTCGCAGGTGCTGCCTGCCTATAACAAGGACATCATTCTTGGGTTGCGGCATTTTATTGTAGAGGAGGTGCGCACAGCACGCCGTTTTTTGAAACAAGTTGACCGCGACATTGATATTGACAGTTTGACATTCTACCCCATGGGCAAGCATGCCGATGCAGCGTTGTTCTCGAAATACCTCGACCCGCTGCGCAAAGGCGAGTCGGTTGGTGTTATAAGCGAGGCTGGCTGCCCAGCAGTGGCCGACCCCGGAGCTGACGTGGTGGCCATAGCCCAACGTGAAGGACTGCATGTGGTGCCATTGGTCGGCCCTTCGTCCATTCTGTTGGCCGTGATGGGTTCGGGATTTAACGGACAGAGTTTTGCCTTTCATGGTTATCTGCCCATTGCACCAGGCGACCGTGCCAAAAGGTTGAAACAACTCGAAAGCCGCTCTGCTGCTGAACACCAAACACAGTTGTTCATTGAAACGCCCTATCGCAACCATAAGATGATTGCCGACATCTTGTCTACCTGCAACCCGCGCACACGACTGTGCATTGCCTCGGGGCTTACTACCACACAAGAGTTTCTGCAATCGAAAACGGTGAAAGAGTGGAAGCAGACTCCCCCACCCGACTTGAACAAGATTCCTACCATCTTTGCCATTTACGCTGGTTAACGCTGGCATTTTGTTTGCCGCAAGGCCCGCGTGCTAATTTGGTCAATAAATACGAAAGTGTCCGATAAAATGTGCTGTTGCACATTTTACCGGACACTTGCCATTTACGCGATATGCTAAAGGTGCTTAGAGCACAACTTTAACTACTTGGCCATCGGCCACAACCACATAAGTGCCATGGGGCAGCGCAGTGCTGTTGTTAACCTGTTGGCCAGCTGCATTATAGATGCTGTATTGGTTGGCATTCTCAACAACAATGCCGCCAAACTTGGTATACACCTTTGCGGCAGAAGTTTGGTTGTTGTTAATTGAAGTTACCTCACCAAAGTTCTTGACAGAGCTGTCGCCCTGACCAGTCAGTTCGGCAACCTTGCCATTCAGCACCTCTACGCCGTAAGCCACATCGTTGGCTGTAAGGTACGGATAGTCGAGTTCGCTTTGTGCCAAGGCAATAGCTTGCTTGAGAGCCTCAGCCTTTTCGCCCTCCAAAGTGGCGAGCGCCTGCTGCGCACTGCTGACAGCCTGCTGCAATCTGTCGGTCTCAGCCGAAGCGGGAAGCGGCACCAAGCGGAAGGTGAAGGCGTTCTTTGCCACCTTGTTGGCTATGGTGAGCGCTGAACCAGCTGCATTGGGTGCAACGAACGAAAGCGTGTTGCCGCTCTTAGCATCGGTGGTGCTGCCGGCATGAATGGCCAGGTGCGAATCGAGTGTCCATTCGTCCTCGTTGAGGAACAAGACAAACTTTGATGCTTCGGCTGTAGTAGCAGACTTTACAGCGTTTCCGTCAACCGTTACATTGGCGCCTGATTGCGGCAGCGTGAGGGTGGCAACGCCTTCATCATTTGTACTAATGAGCAAGCGCGAGCCTTGGTAGGTGTAATCTGTGCTCAACGAGGCATTGCCGTTGGCATCGAACGACACGAAACGTCCCTCGCTATTGTAGTTGTAGTCGGGGAATACACTAACTGCCTGAATGCAATAGTAACCATTGGCAACGGCATTGGCCAATGAAACGGGCTTAGCCTCAACCAACTTGACACGTACCGCGCTGGTCTTGTCCTGGAAAGTCATGGTGCCGTCTGCATTATAGCCATAGCACTTCTCAGCGTTTTCGAAGGGAACCATGTAATATGAGTTGTCATCAGCCTTCTCAAAGGTCCACTTTTGGTTGTCGCCACCACTTGTTTGCCACTGCAGGAGCTTGTGATAGTTTGCATTGTTTGGTGCAGAGGGGTTGTCGATGTTGACATTGCCTACCGAGCTCTTTATGGTCCAATAATTTCCCGAACGGTTTATTTGCCATATCTGTCCTTCGTCTTTTACATCAAAAGGCTGCATGGTCAATATGGTGTTATTGGCCGTTGAACCATTGTTGCTTAATGCTGCCGAAGTGTCGAATGTGCAAATTTGGTAGTAGTTGCCGCTGGTTATGCCATCAATGGTAATGACGGGTTCAACATACTTGACCAACTTGACACGTGTGTCGGCACCTTTGTCCTGAAATGTAAAGTTGCCATTGGCATCAAGCGCATAACATTTTGCGGCATTTTCGAACGGAATCATATAATATGAGTCATCGTCTGCTGCCTCGAAAGTCCACTTCTGGTTGTCGCCACCACTTGTTTGCCACAAACAGAGTTTGTTCTCGAATTTTTTGTGTGCCTCGGCAGGATTATCTATATTGAATGCCCCCATTGCCGAGGTTATGCCCCAATAGTCGCCGTTTTGGGTCAGTACCCACACCTGGCCTTCTTCGGTGTCGCTCAAGGCGGTAAGTGTAAGCCTGACATCGTTTTTGGCCACTTCGCCACAGCTCAATGCTTTTGTGCTATCGAGCGTTACTATTTTGTACTTTTGACCGCTCACAATGTTGTCGGCCTGCACATTAAATGCGAATGCCAACAATGCGAAGAGCGTTAGAAATATCTTTTTCATAAATCTGATGTTGTATCGTTAGTAATGTATGTGCGGCCCTTTTACTGCAAGTCGATGTATTCGGTAGGCATTGAGAAGGTGATGCCGCGATGCTGAAGGTCGAGCATCAAGGGGCGTGAACGCTTTAAGAAGCCCTTCCACGAACGGTTCTTTTGTGCGCTCCAACCTGCCTCAGCCAATATCAGCGAACGTGGGTAGGCCTGGTAGAATATGCGCTCTGGCGAATTGATAGATTCGCTCCACAGAGTGCCGGCCACGCCAAAGAGATTGTTCTTTTCAAATTCCTCACCTTTGCCCCAACCTGGGTCGAACTGGTAAACAGTCTCGAACGTGCGCACGGGCATACCCCAGTTTATCTCGGGCATATCGCCACTTGCCATGGGATAGTCGAAATAGCAATAGTCGCCAGGGCACATCATGATTTTGGCATTATTGTCGATAGCCGCCTGCACTGCAGGTTCTGTCAGACCATTACGCCAAGCAAATGTGACACAGCCCTCTTGTATCTCCTTAAAGTCGGTTTCATACCAGAACATGGGTATCTTGTCGTACTTGGTGCGCAAGGTGTCAATAACACGGTCGAACATGTACTTTTGCAACTTCCAGTTTTCCGAACGGTCGGTAGTGGTGATGCCAAGCTCTTTCTTGAGTTTCTTGTCCTTCTCGCAAGTGGTCCAACAGTCGAGGGCGGGATTACCGGCCTCATCGCCACCAAGATGAACATATTTGCATGGGAACACGTCGGCCAATTCGCGGAACACGTTGCCAAGGAACTCATAAGTAAATTCGTTGCCCGGGCAGAGCAGTTCGTTCGACACGCCACAAGTGGTGCGGATAGGCACTTGCTTTCCACCACAAGTAAGTTCGGGGAAAGCATGAATGGCAGCCACTTCGTGGCCCGGCATTTCGATTTCGGGCACAACCATAACATGGTATTGTGCACAGTACTTGACGAAGTCCTTCATCTGCTCTTGTGTGTAGTAGCCCGAAATGGGTATCAGCATGTCGTCCATGCCCACACGCGAGGTGCTTTTCTCGATAAGTTGCGGATACTTCTTTATTTCAATGCGCCATGCTTGGTCATCAACCAAGTGGAGGTGAATACTGTTAAGTTTGTAACGTGCCATTTCGGGCACAATTTCCTTCAGGCGTTCGTAAGGAACGAATATGCGGCAAGGGTCAACCATCAACTCGCGTACATGGGTGCGCGGTGCATCTTCGATGGTGATAGGGTTGGTTTCGATGCAACGGGCCGAGGCATTGTCATCTATCATGAGTTGCTCCATGGTCATGATGCCATAGAACACACCCGCAGCCGTTTTGCCAGCAATGTTTACGCCGTTCTCGTCGATTGAAAGCGTGTAAGCCTCATCGTCGCTGAGCAAAGTATCGATAGAGAGCGTTATTTGTGCTGTGCCATTGTCGTTAAGAGTGGTTATGCCTGCACGGTCGGCAAGAATGCGCAGCAAGTGCGCCTTTTCGTTGGCCAACTCGTCGGGGCAGTTGATTTGTCCAACATTCTGCCATACAAGCGGCTGGCCCTGTGCTGAGGCCATTTTCAAAGGGATTGGCACCAAATTTTGTGCGGTGGCAACTGTTGGGGCCACCCAACTTGCTGCACAAAGCAGTGCGATGGAAAGAAATATCTTTTTCATAAATATTGTGTCTGATTGAGGGTTAGTAATTTACTTTGAATGTACGATTGTTAACCTTGACAAGGTAAGCGCCTCTTACCTGTAAGGGCAAAGCAATTTCACCCTCGCCCTGCAATGACTGCAAGAGCTGGCCTTGTGCATTATACATCTGCACACGGCTGCCCTGAGGCAAATGCTTGAGCCATACCTTGCTGCCTTCGACAGTGGCAGTAACTTTGGCTAATGCCTGCTGGGTGCTGACTGTGGTGACAGTACCGATGTTGAAGTTTTTCCACACCTCGGCCGATTTATAAGCCTCTTCGCTACCCTCGGGCACCAACAGGGCTACATTGGCGCAGTCTACCCCGGCAAAGGCTGTGGCATCGACTGCTGCGGGAGTTTCGGCATAAACCTTTATGGTTTTTAGTCCGGTACAACCGGCAAACGCACATGCTTTGAGTTCGGTGAGTTCGGCAGGCAGAATGACGCTTTCTATGCCACTGCAACCTGAAAATGCGCCTTTGCCAAAATACAAGATGCTGCCCGGAATGCTTACCTCGCCACGCAAACCGCTACAATTCATGAAAGCGGCATCGCCTAACTGCTGCAGGGCTCTTGGCATGCTGATGTGTGTGAGGCTCTTGCACTCGGCAAAAGCTGAGGCACCTATGCGGGTTACCATCTTGTCGAGATTGATGTCGCCCGAAAGACTGGTGCAATTAAAGAAGGTGTTGTTGCCTATCGACTGCAAAGTAGAAGGCAACTTGATGCCCTCGAGACTGCTGCAACGCGAGAAAACACCATCGCGCAACACAACAAGGGTTGAAGGTATGCTGACAGTGCCCGCCAAACTTGTGCAACCCTCGAAAGCATACGAGCCAATGTTTACCAACTGACCCGAGCCAGCGAACTGAATGCCTTGTAACGACTTGCAGCCTGCAAAACAGCTGGCACCTATGCTGGTTGTTGTTCTCGAAAATGTCAGTGTGCCTGCTAAAGAGTCGCAAGCGAAGAATGCCTGCGAGCCAATGGTTGAAAGGTTATTGGGCAACACAAGGCTCCGCAAGTGATGGCGCGAATGGAGCGCATTTTTAGGAATGTTCGGACAGTTGGCCGCCGACAGATCGAGCGTGGCCATTGAATAGCAAAGGTCACGCAGTTGGCGAAAATCGCTGTTGCCTGTGGTGGTCAACGTTCCCGTGAGTTTGACATTTACCAGGTTAGGCTGGTCTTTTGCCGCCACACTGGTTATGTTGCCAGTGGTCACATTTTGTGCCCAAGCGCATGCGGGCGAGCCGCACAACAATGAGCACATGAGCATGAATTGTAGACTTCTTCTCATAGAATGATGATGGGTAAAAAAGTTTGTATTCGCAAGTTTTATTAGGTCGTATATATCATCAGTTATTCATTTCAGAATAACTACCGGTAGCAAATGTACATAAAAATTATGTAACTGTGCAGAGTTTACTTGCAAAATGGGACATTTAACCAGTTAGGACGCCACATTCGCGCATAAAAATGATGTGCCAAGGCCCTCCTGACTTCGTCAATGCGTCACACAATCAAATGACGTAACGCTTCGTTTTTCAACATGCGCCATTCAATGGTACAAAAGAGCGATGAAGTTAGGAAAAAGCGCAAGCACTAATGGGGGCGACGCGTCCCGCGTCGGGTTTTTCAGCGGCCTCAAATACGGTTTGCTCACGGACACAAGCCCTTTGCCCGCCTGGTCGCGCCGTTGCACCTCGGGCGTGCGGTCAAGCACATTGTAGCGCATGTCGCACAGTTCGTCCATCAGGGTGATGGCTTGTTCTGTCAGACCGCAGTTAGTCGTGTTGTCAGTTGTTTGCGGTGCGCCGTCAGTGTCATTGCTCTTGCTTTTTTGCGGCTGGGGTGTTTCAGTGTTTTTAGTTTGTGGTTCTGGACTATGTCCGATAGCGTCTATCAGTTTGTCAACGCCACGTTTCACAATGGCATCGG
>ERZ1026846.408-NODE-408-length-33811-cov-21.079216_pt1 | contig 33811 bp, 27 predicted proteins | sample MGYA00380153_ERZ1026846 | MGnify/ENA primary metagenome ERZ1026846 (study PRJEB33269, sample SAMEA4719789) | human gut metagenome | biome: human-associated habitat; feature: organic feature; material: feces | place: Cameroon | collected 2013-10 ...
TTCTGAAAATCTTGGAATTTTCAGGGTTGCATTACTGTTTATTTGTCAAAGATCAGTGATTCTTTTGTTGCTGTTGTTCTCAGCGGCAACTCTGATATCTTATCATGACCGCTTTCGTTTGTCAACAACTTTTTTGATTTTTTCAAATCTTTTTTCCAACCGAAAAACCTTCGTTTCTGCGGTGGATTTTCATACTACCATATTGTTTCCTGCTTTGTCAACAACTTTTTACATTTATTTTTCAAAGCATTTACAATGGCATAAAAGGCGTAAAAAAAGAAATCTCAATCTCTTAAGATTCTTCTCTTACTTCCTATTGGTAGTAAACGGAGAAAGAGGGATTTGAACCCTCGCGCCGGTTGCCCGACCTACACCCTTAGCAGGGGCGCCTCTTCAGCCTCTTGAGTATTTCTCCATAATCTGAAAATCGTCTCTACCAATATGTTATTGGCGTCATTTCGTGACGCAAAAATTATTATACATAAGGTCTATGTGTTTGTCAATTGCTTTTTTTATTAATTGTAGATATTGTTTATAAATATTCTTTAATAGCTTCTTCAATCCTGGATTTTACAAGATCTGCAATTTCCGGAGTCTTTAATTGTTTATATTCTTCATAGCAGATTGGTTTCAGATAAATCAATTTTACAGTTACCGGGGCTATGGACTTTTCATCAAAAGGTTTGTATGAATCAATCAGAGCACAGGGAACAATGGGGCATTTAGCCCTGACCGCACTTTTGAATGTTCCTCCCTTAAACGGAAGCAGCTGATTCCCCATGCGACTTCTGGTTCCTTCCGGGAAAATCAGAAAGTTTCTTCCCTTCTTTACTTCTTCGGTCATCTGATTGATTACCTGAAGAGACTGTTTAATGTCTTCTCTGTCTATTGCAATTGCATGCAAAGCCTTAAATACCTGCTTTAACAGTATTACGTTACTGACTTCCTTTTTATATACCACAGAAAAAGGAACCGGACAGGATTCCAGAAAAACAAGCGCATCAAACATTCCCTGATGATTCGGGAAAAAAATAAAACCATTTTCTTTGGGAATATTTTCCAGCCCATAGCTTTCTATTTTTACTCTTCCGGCCCGATTGGCTGCCTTAGTTACTTTTTTAATAAATGCATAGTTTTCTTCCAGATTGAAGTTCTTCCGGGTTCCCAACCACCAGATACGCATCAGATAATACGGTACTTTATAAAAAAGTCTTACTACCATTAATATAATTCTGTACATATGTTATCTCCAGTTGCCTCACTCCCGGCAATACTCCTTCGTCGCCGTCTCATATAGATTATTACCCTGTGCATCAATGACTACGATTACCGGGAAATTGTTGACCGTCAATCTACGAATAGCTTCTGTGCCCAGATCATCATAAGCAATCACTTCCGACGAGGTAATTGACTTTGACAATAATGCGCCTGCGCCTCCTACTGCAGCAAAATAAACAGCTCCGTTGCGAACGATCGCATCCGCTACTTCCTTTGACCTTTTTCCCTTTCCGATCATTCCTTTCAGTCCAAGATCAAGAAGTCTCGGTGCATACTTATCCATTCTGCTGGCTGTGGTCGGTCCTGCAGATCCTATTTGTCTGCCCTCTCTGGCAGGAGACGGTCCCATATAATAGATCACATTATTTTCCATTTTCAGCGGAAGTTCTTCTCCTCTGTCCAGAGTCTCCTGCATTCTCTTGTGCGCTGCATCTCTTGCCGTATATATTGTGCCTGTTAAATATACATAATCCCCCGCCTTTAATGAGTGGGCATCTTTCTCACTAAGTGGTACATTTACGTATCTGTCCATACTGTTTTCTCCATTGCTTTTTCATCCGGGATATCAGATTTCTCTGACTGCGTGTCTGTTCACATGGCAACATATATTTACCGCAACCGGTAATCCGGCAATATGGGTTGCATATGTGTTAATATTTACCGCAAGTGCCGTTGTTGTCCCTCCCAATCCACCGGGACCTATGCCGGTTCTGTTGATCTTCTCCAGCATCTCTTCCTCCAGTTCTTTTACATAAGGGATCTCAGAGTGTTTATCAATCGGTCTGGTCAGAGCCTCCTTCGCCAGCAAAGCACATTTTTCAAAAGTGCCGCCGATACCCACTCCCACCACCATCGGCGGACAAGCATTCGGTCCGGCATCCTTTACGGCTGTAAGGATTGCGTTTTTCACACCTTCTATTCCATCCGCCGGCTTCAGCATAAACACCCGGCTCATATTTTCACTTCCAAAACCTTTCGGTGCAACAGTGACAGTAATGCGGTCTCCGGGAATAATACTGTAATGAATGATTGCCGGTGTATTATCCCTGGTATTTTCACGATAAATCGGATCTCTTACCACCGATTTACGCAGATATCCATCCACGTATCCGCGGCGAACTCCCTCGTTCACAGCATCTTCCACATTTCCGCCTACAAAATGAACGTCCTGACCTACTTTCAAAAACACCACGGCCATACCGGTGTCCTGGCAGATAGGAATCATATCTTTCTCTGCAATTTCCATATTTTCCTGTAGCTGACTCAGAATCTGTCTGCCTAAAGGAGCCTGTTCCCGATTTTGTGCCTCGGTAAAAGCAGTCTTCATATCTTCCGACAGATAATGATTGGCCTCGATACACATTTCACTGATATTTTGCGTTAAAACGCTCACATCTACTGTTCTCATACTCTCACCATGTTATTCTGTAATTGTTCTGCGAACCTCTTCCAGTTCTTCCGGTGTGCTCTCTCCCGGTGTCCATAAAATCTTCTGTCCGTCATTCACATAGCGGGGAATCAGATGCATATGAAAATGCTGTACTGTCTGTCCAGCTGCTTCTCCATTGTTCTGAACAATATTCAAACCGTCGCAGTTCAGTTTTTCCTTCATTTTTATCGCAAGCTTCTTCGCAAGGACAAATACTTTCGATGCTGTCTCATCCGGCAATTCATATAAGTTATCCGCATGCTCCTTGGGTAAAATAAGAGCATGACCCTTTGTTGCCGGTCCAAGGTCCAGAATTACTCTGAAATCTTCGTCTTCGTACAATGTTTTGGAAGGAATATCTCCATTCGCAATTTTACAGAAAATACAATCCTCTTTTTTCATCTTTCTCGCTCCTATCTGTTTATCTATCCTTTTCCTCAAAGGGAAATGCCTGATCCAAGGTTCTCAAAATACGGAAATCCCCTTTCATGCGCTGCATAACGCCGGACATAAATGCTCTCTGAAAAGTCATTCTTCCATTTATAATATCTTCCATTGCAGCTCGGTTCATAGACATCTCAACATCGTGTTTTTCGGTTTCTCCGTAGCCGCATTCCACAGAGGTCCCATTCACTGCAATCCACATAGGTGCTTTCTTTTCTTCTATTATAATAGTATAAATCGCTTCAAAACCCGGTTGTGGAACAAATGCCTTCTTAAATTCACTGAGATATTCTTCTTCACCATCTGCTCCGTTATTATCCAGCATTCCACGGAACATGCTGGTAAGCTCCTGAATATCCTCTTTCTGCCTCTGCACATAACTGTCATCCGACACATACTCCGACAGCTGCTCCGTCTCCTGCGGCGTAAGATTAATGGATTTCGGAATTGTAATTTTCTGTCTCATCACCTTATTACTGGCCGGAAAACTGGCCAGTTTCTGATTGATGGTGCGATACATGTTCTCCGCTTTTTTCTCAATAATATGGCCATACTGCTCATTCATTTCCAAAGACACAGTATTCTCTATATATCCGCAGATTCCACTGCAGGGCAGTCCACCCAGGATCTCCCATGCCGTAGCCAGGTTCAGTTTACCTTCCCTCTCTCCATATGTAGTAGACATTACTACCGGACACATATAAATACCGGCAATGGCTTCCTTATCACCATATAGCCAGCAGGCATCCAGAAATTGCTGCATATAGCCGCCAATACCGTACCATTCCACCGTAGTTGCCAGGATAATACCGTCTGCTTCTTTTAGCGTCTGCGGCAATGTTGTAATGTTGGTCTTACCGTCATAGAGGTTATACCGCTCCACGTGTACACGCAGTTCCTCCAGGACTTCCTGCATTTTGTTGATGACATAAATGGTAGGATCATCAATAATCCCCCGTCCTCCGTAATAGATATTGATATTCAAGTCTACACCTCTCGATTTCTTTTTTGCTTTCTTATCATACAGAGCAATGCCCCTGCCAGGAAACCGGTCAAAAGCCCGCCCACATGCGCTGCATTGTCCACGTTCTGCGCCGTGAATCCATTATAAAGAGATAACGCGATCATCAGTATTACTCGTTTGGGTGTAACATCCGGCATAGATCTCCGATCCAGTAAAATCCATGCCAACAACACTCCGTCCAAGCCGAAAATCGCACCGCTCGCCCCTACCGAAGCAATTCTTTCCATTGCTATCACCTTATAAATCAGAGAACAAATATTGGCGCCGATCCCGGATAATAAATACAGAATCAAAAACTGTAAATGCCCTGTTACTTTTTCTATCATTGCTCCCAGAAAAAACAGGATTACCATATTATTAAAAAGGTGCTCTATGCCCGCATGTAAAAAAGTGGATGATAAAATTCTTCCATACTCCCCATACCGCAACACAGCTACTGCGTCCAGTTCGCCTATATTATATAACAGATCCCCCGTAAAAGTACATATCAGATACACAATAACGTTGATTACCACAAGTGTTCCGCACACAATAGGAAGGTTCTGTCTTTTTTGCATCTATCCTGTTCCTCCGGAAATGATCATCCTTAATATCAATATCTAAAATGTACCACTGTTTCCGGCATTGCGTCAACCAAAAGGATGTCATACTTATATCAACGGTATATCAATGTCCTTTTTCCAAAGGTTATCTCATCACCCTCTTCCAATTTTCTTTTCTCATAAGGCTGCATGCGCAGTCCGTTTTTGAAAGTTCCATTCGTAGAATTCATATCTTCCAGATAATATCCGTCTTCTTCTTTTACAATTCTGGCATGAAGTCTGCTGATCGACAGATCCTCCAGTACCAGATCCGCCTCTCCCCTTTTCTTGCCTATTGTATAAGCTTCCTGGTCCAATGTTGCGATCAGTGATCCTTCTTCCGTCAGCAATCGATGTTTTATTTCACGCATTGCCGACTGTTCTCCCATATATACAGTCCGACCCATATCTTCCTCTTCATATGCCGTTTCCTCTGCTACCGCATATCCGTTCATGGTCAGTTGCAGATTTCTGCTATAATTTTCCCTTTCTTGTTTCTCTTTCTTTTTGCGGTTTTCCCATAATGCAAATAAACTCTTTTTCTCACCTGTCGTTCGATTTTCTTCCCGTTTATTCTCTATTTTTTCTTCTGCCGGCAAAATATCCTCCGTCTTCTGTTGTATCATTTCCTCTTTTGTATGTTCTGTTGGATCGATTCCGGAGATCCGCAGGCATTCCGCATCTTCATAAATTTTCTGCTGCAGATACACTTCTCCGGCCGTCTCATACTGTTCATATGCCTTATACAAATATTCCACCATTTCTTCATCCTGGTAATCAATATGTTCTATCAGGTATTCCAGTAATTCATGAAAACCGGTCTCCTGCCTGCAATAAGGAATGTATATGAAATAGAAATCATTCTTTTCCAAATCCTGATAGATATGATTCGGAAACCATACGATATTGCTCTCCTCCAATAAAAAGCGGGACATTTCCTGTCGGACTCTTCTCATGCTCCACAAAAAATCAGTCAGCCACTGTCTGTTTATCACCTTTTTATCAAAAAGCTGTGCTATATTCTGTCTAGATGTAATGTCATAATACAGATAGGCATTTCCATCAATATATCGCAGGCTGCATGGGAGCAATCCCTTGATTCCTCCCCGGCTGATCATACAATATTGATATCTTTTTTCCTCTGGCTTTTCTCCCAGAGCCATTCTTTCATAGTTTGCATTCAGGCTTCGAATATATTCTGTATTTATCATAACTAAACTTTCCCTTCTTAATTATTTTCTTCCGTATTATCCCTTTTGTTCTGTACATTTCTGCTTCTTCTCAGCCAAAATACCGGCGAAATCCTATCTGCTTGAAAAGAAGCTTTGGCACTCCAATATTTTTCTTGCGTTCCCATACCGGCAAAAGGATATCTGAGTCGTCCTGCTTTTTCAAGAATGACATCGTTTTTTTCCAGATTCCACAATGGGTCCTCATTTTCCCACGCAATATATTTCTCCTCGTCAAAATGCAATGCTTTCTTCTGCATATAGTCATTCAGCTGCTCTTTTGTGAGTGTCCACTTACTTCCGCTGAGAACGGTCGCTTTTCCTATATCCTGTTCCAACAGGCATCTGTCATATTGAAAAAGTAACAAATAGGTCATTAATAAAATAACTGACAGAATTATCGGGTAAAGAATTGCAGCTTCTACTGTAAAATACGCATTAGATTCTTTTTTCATAATTACATTTCCTCCGGTTTTATATCATCCAGGTGGTTAAATAAGCCAAAAATAAAAAAGGAATGTACGGAATACGCCTTTTTCGATCCCGTCTAAGCATATAAAGAATCATAGAATACAGAAAAATATAAATAAGGCTCAGACAAAATATAAGCAATGCCTGTCCATCTCTGCATATACTTCCCAACTGGATCAATACAATGCCGTCCGCCATGCCGATTGCTTCCGTCATCTTTGTCAGTAGAAGCAATATTATCCCCGGTACCATTTCTACAATAATCCCTGTTTTCCAGCCCATTATGCAGATATCTGTTATGACAAGTAAGCTTCCTAAAAACAGCAGCCATACCGGAATTGTTCTTTTCCGAATATCACACAGGCTTATTTTTCCGAGATAAACACTCCATATGATTTTTTCCACCCAAAATACCATTTTGTTTTACCTATCTTTCGAATTGTTTCCCCTGCATCTGCTACACACTTCATATTTGAAAGCTTCCTCTTTGGGAATTTTTTGTACTGTCCGTTTTAATCCGGGACAATCCCGCCGGCTGTGATAACATTCTCCGTTTTCCGAAACGAAAAATAGCAGTCCTCCTGTCGGATGCGGTATTTTGTCTGTGCATTTTTCACATGGTCTGTACTCCCGCAGAGCCTCTGTCGCTTCCACCACACGGACGGATAGCCGAATGTGCGTACATTCTCTGTTCGTATGATATACTCTACCGTTTTCCGTAACATATATATACTCTTCGTCTTCCGCCTCCGGAATTTCATACCCGTTCCACATATGACCATAATAACGATTGGCCATTCGAAATTTTTTGAATCCTGACAGTTGAGATATTCCCGCAATCCTATAAGTCATATTGATTGTATAAATGTCACCTTCAATATCGCTCTCCAAGAACTGTAATCCATCACTTCCTCCGTCCAAAGGTGACATTTCCAGATATTCCTCTCCCAGCTGTTCTTCGATCTGTTCCTTGACATAAGTATAAGATACGGCAACTGCCTCCAGTCTGTGATCTGCAGAACCCTGCTGTCCCTCCGGTAATGCACCGTAGACACCGATCTGCCGCCCGGCATTCCACAATGCCACTTCCAGATTTCCGTGCAGCCTTATGATTTCTATGGCATTACCCATAGAAATCACAAAAAAGCAAAACAGGGGCAGCACCAGCGCTGCTTCTACCGTCATACTTCCCCTGACGCAGGTCCTTTGGAGCATGGGCAGTGATATCCTCTTTATGTATTCAATGACTAATGATAATTTTGCGGGGAGAATTTTTTTACATGGGTTAAGAATATTTCTTATTTTCGGAGAAGGTCTCATGTGTTTTTGTTTCATAGTTGTCTTGCATTGTTCCCATAAAGAGGACATCACCGCCCACCTCCTTTTTACTCCGACATACCCGTCGCCGCTTCGAAGGACGTTATATAGGATTTCTGGCGTTCTATCTCAACACTATATCCATATCGGCTCTTCACCTTTACATTCATTTGAAGTTCCGCAATACATGCATCCAGACAAAAGTTCTGATTCCCGGGGGTAACTCTGATATCCTGCTCCACAATATTCATTGCTCTGTAGGTGACGGTTCTTTCATCACAAAGCAACAAAAATATTCTCAGATAGTCCTCATAACCCAGATCCGTCACAGCATCCGCATCTCCGGAACGTCCCTCATCCGTCAGGTTTCCCTGTAATATCATCTGTAATCCACAGTGCCAGGTGCTGTCACTTTTCAGTAAAGGTATTTTGTCTCCGGCAAGCATTGTTCTGACATCATACACGCTCTCCGCAAATGCCCACCCAAGTATCAATGAGATTGTAAACAATTCTCCTATTTCCGGAACCATCATAACTGCTGCCAGCGCTTCACCCAAAACTTCCGCAACCGCATATTTTTCTTCACTTCCGAACAAATAAGCGGCATTTGCGGCTTCCCTGATCGCAAATATCCTGTTTATCACATAACGAAGATTTTCCCGGTCACTTTCTTCTCCTGCGATGATATATTCCACCTGATACCACAACGGACTGGTTTTTTTCTCAGTACTATACCTTCCCATATATTTCAGCAGATACTCATGAAATAATATTCTTTCCTTCTCTTTTTCCCATTCCGTCTGGGATTGTAGCGCAACATTTCCCCGATTGATCTGATCTCGTTCCTCTCTCGCTTCTATGAATTGTTCTGTTTCTATTCTGCGATCTGAAATCTCTTCTTCGGGAAGCACCAGTGAAAGTATTCCGCTTTTCTTTTTTTCCTCCAATGCCTCTGTGGGATTTTCGATATGAATTACTTTTCCGTCAGCCGTTTCTCTTCCGTCGTATTCCCGGATCTGCGCATCCACGGTCTGTTTTTCTTCTTCTACACTGCGTTCCAACAGTCCACGGGATTTTATGGTCTTCACCCATTCTTTTATCTGTTGCAAAAGTCCGATGCCGACATCATCTTCTATTGCGTCCACCGCCATTCTGCGAAAGACTTCTCCATCCCCATCGGTCACAAAAGCAGCCTTTGTCATTTCTGCTTTTTCTGCTTCCAGCGCAAAAAAATCACGATACAGAAATTTATCGAGGAAAATATCTTCCAGCGAAAAATTGTGATTCATATATTCCAGGAGGTGTTCTTCTGTCAATTTTGTCGTCCCATGCTCGGTTCCATAGGAACAATCTACTGCGAAAAAATTATACTGGGCGAATAACTCCCTGTGATATTCCGCCAGAATACTATCCATTCCTATGTCCATAACACATTCTGTTTCCAGGCAGATCCCCCGGTACCGGCAACCTTCTATCAACGCAAGGCACAGTGAAATCATCACACCAAGTGTAAGCGCAAGATATATTGTCATGTATCCGTTTTCTTTCATAAGGTCATGCTCTTATATTTTTTTCGTCTGGTTGGTAATTTTACTGAAAATAGAATTAACGATCTCCGTAATCTTTTCCTTAAAGATCACTACAAGGCCCACCAGTACCACGATGATCAGAATCACCTCTACGGTTCCCATTCCATCCTCTTCTTTTATAAATTGTCGAAACGTTTTTAAATGATTCATATTTTTCTCCTTTTCTAAACTCCCACATTGGAAAACGCGGGAAACATAATTAAAATCATAACCACCAAGAGTAGCATTATCATTGGTAACAGTAATTTTGTAGATGCCTCCTCACATAATTTTCTGGCATTACGCATTCTCATTTCTTCTGCCTCTTTTGCCTCTTCGCGCAATTGCTGTAAAAGCATGGTGCTTCCCTTTTTTACATTTTGCGTAAGGAAAGTACTCAATCGGATATATTCCCGAACTCCTGTCCTTTTTCCAAATTTTTCATATGCCGCGCCCTCCGACACACCCATACGGATCTCACGGACTGCAATCAATAATTCTTCGTATGCTGCCTGTTCCTTTGCTCCTTTCTTCCGTGTCTGTTCATAATCTTCCGCTATCTTATTCACTGCTGCCCGTACCGTCAGTCCTGCTTCCAGATATAATGTTATTTTTTGCAGTATTTCCGGGTACTTCCTTTTTTCTTCCTGCTTCTTTTTCTCTACAAGCTCATGAATATCCCGATCTTTAAAAAAGAAGACTGCCACAATCGTCACTAACGTTCCCAACAGTAATTGAAGCTCCGTCAGATTTCTCTGTCTCCACGATACCTTTTTACCGTCAATTGACTCAGGCAGCATAAAAGCTTCATGCTCCGGATCTGATGTCTGTGCATTTTCCAGCATTATTTCCAGAACAGCTTTTTCACTTTTGTCGATTGCATCACTCTGATTTTTTACGGTAACCGACGTTTCTGTCTCCCATTGGTATTCGTCGTAAGCAAGTTCCGCTTTCAAACGTACCGTGCTGTCCTGCTCCTGAGGATATACTTTCCCCTCCGGACTGATAACATCCATGCAGTCGCTCTTCCATGTAACCGTAAAAGGGTAATCATCATATTCCTCCTGCAATTGCAGATCTTCCCTGACACAGTCCAATGATTCATTACCTCCGCAGATTAGGCCCGGCAGCTCCTCCCGGAAAGCATCAAACAATTTTTGCAATTCCTCCTGACGGTATTTTCTGGGTTGTACTGTAAGTGCAAAGGAATATTGACTTCCATCCTCTACTTTTCCGATAATAACATAGTCCTTGCTTCCGCTTCCGGAATCTGCCCTCTTCATCCAACCGTTTTTTATAGAATTTCCTTCACTTTTTCCAAGTACAACAAACAATATCAGAAGAATTCCCACGAAAAATATCATGAGGGACATTGTTAACTTCCTTACATAATACTCTGTAATGCGCTCCTCCTGATTTTCTCCGGGATATAAACGGCTCAGATCTGTCTTTACCCTGTCTCTTCCCGGAACCGGTATTTTCCACAGGTGCATTTTCTTGTATATTATGAGCACTACCGGATAGCAGATCTCCACTACACCCTTTTTTCGTTCCATAGTATTCTCCCTTTAGAGACTTTCACCGATCCGTTCCATGATCTTCTCTCCTACGATATAGGCGCACAAATAGATTGCAAGGCATACTGTCATTATGATATATCCGGTTATGTTATGATACAGCGATACAAAATAACCCGGATATGTGACACCTATATAGAATGAGATTGCAAAAGGCATCACTTCCATCACTCTCTGTTCCAGGCGTCTTCCCTGCAGCAATGTCACCATCTCCTGTGTCGTCTCCACTTTATCGCTGATCAATTCTGCAGTATTTCGTATGATCTGCGATACATTGCCTCCTCCCCTTTTCGCCACGGAGAGTATCGTCGAAAACTGCTGAATCTCCTCACATCCGCTGCGTTCTGCCAGATCTCCTATCAGTTCTTCCAATGTGATATTTACGATCATTCCTCTGCGGATCAGTTCCAGTTCACCATACATTGCGGATCGTTCGCCAAAAAGCAGACGAATATCTTCTCTGCTCTCCAAGAAAGCATTTTCCACGGCGTATCCGGTTCTGAGCGAATTGGCAACTGCCAGAAGACATTCCTTGAACTGCACGGTCAGTTCCCATCGTTTTTTCTCCCTCTGTTCTCTGACACACTTCCGGAAATAAAGAATTCCCGGGAAAATAAAGAGAATGACAGCAAACACCGAACGATAGAAGAACCAGGAAAAAAAGAGAATTCCGGCTGTTGTGCGCAGCAAAGGATTCATCAATTCACGAAAGTCCGGCCGCTTTAAGTTTCCCTTCATGAAGCAAGCCTCCCTTTTTCTGTAATTTACCAACTACATTACCTTCGCTGCTCTCCCCCAGTTCTTCAAAGCAGTACAATGGATTCAGACGGATTTCGCCGTTCTCACAACCCACTACTTCTGTAATTTCCAACACCTTTCTGCTTTTATCCCGAATTCTCCCCAGGTGCACAATAATATCCACGCCGGATGCTATCTGGTTGCGGATCGCCGGAAGCGGCAGATCCATTCCCATGAGTACCATATTCTCCAGTCTCGACAACATATCTGCTGCACTGTTTGCATGCCCCGTAGACATACTGCCGTCATGCCCGGTATTCATGCATTGCAGCATATCAATAGCTTCCGCGCCTCTCACTTCGCCTACAATGATCCTGTCGGGCCGCATCCGCAGAGATGAGCGGATAAGTTCCCGGATTCCGATCTCTCTGCATCCTTCCGCATTGCCATTACGTGTCTCCAGGCGCACTAGATTGGGAATTCCCTGAAGTTGCAGTTCCGCGCTGTCTTCGATGGTGATGATCCGCTGTTCCGGCGGAATGAATCCGGATAATACATTCAAAAAGGTCGTCTTCCCGCTACCGGTTCCTCCACTGACGAAAATGTTATATCCCGCCTTTACCAGTGTCTTCAAAAAATCCGCAGCTTCCGGAGATATAGTTTCCATCGCGATCAGTTTTTGCATGGTGATCGGTTTATCCGGAAAACGTCTTATGGTAATGATGGGTCCATTCAATGCAATGGGACTCATCACAATGTTCACACGGGCTCCATTGCTTAATCGCGCATCAACAATTGGTGATGCCTCATTTACCACTCTGTTACATCCGGCCACGATCTGTTGAATCACATCCTGGAGCTTTTCCATGGAATCGAAAGCCCGATCCAGTTCCTGCAGCTGTCCGTCCCTCTCTACAAAAATATGATCCAGTCCATTGATCATAATTTCCGTAACAGAGCTGTCATCCACAAAAATCTGCAGAATATCCAGCCGTCTCAGGGAATCAAACAATTCCTTACGCAATCGTCTCCGCAATTCCACAGAACACAATTCCAGATTTTCCTGTTCCATGAGAACTTCATCAATCGTATCCTCTACCTCTTCATCCGTATAGTCTCTTCCGTAATCCAGTCTCTCCTGCACCATTTGTCGAAGCTTTCTTCTCTGTTCCAAGTAATCCATTTTTTCTCTCCCTGTTCTAATTTTCCAGCATTGCTATTTCTTTCCTCACATACTCCGCCAATTCTCCTCTGGTAAATTGCTCCATTTCTGTGGGAAGCTTTTGAAAAAAGGGTAAAGCAAGTTTACGGGTTTTGCCTTTTACCGTGTCTTTTTCGCACAAAGCAAGCAATTGCTCATATTGATCCAGTTTCATTCGTGACATTTTATCTTCTTTGGTCAGCGTAAATACTTTGGTGCATATCTGCAGTACCTCAAACAATCCCTGTATACTTTCGCTCAGATCCAGTATGACATATTCATATTTTCCGAGTTCTTCGATCCGTTGGAAGAGGTTTCTCCACTCTTCCGGCGGGATTTCCAACAGGTTCTGACCGTTGCGCATCGGGGGAATGTAATCCAGACCGCCTTTGTGCTGGATGACCGTCTGCATCCGTAAAGAAAATTTTCCCGCATCTCCTGTCAGAAAATACAGCAGATCTGCCAGGTCTCTGCTCTGTCTCTCCGGAAGGAGTTCTGAGATCCCAATATAGTGTTCAAAATTGAGATACAAAGTGGGATGTTTTTCTGACAGCAATTGGCCCAGCGTCAGTGCAAAAGAACTTTGCAGACATCGATGTACCGGGGAATAGATACCTATAAATTTTGTCTTATACTCTGCACACAAAAACGGCAATTGTGTTCCCACCGTCTCCACATACAATTCCAGCAATTCCTTCCACACCTTGTCAGCTTCCTGGTACTTATTGATATTCGGAAACTGGTGAAAGCGAAGTGTCCCGCTTTCATTAAGAATCGCCTGGCATGCCGGCTCCAATGTACTCAGCGTATCCATGCAGGAAGATTCCGCCACTACCAGCATTGTCACCTCCCCATTTTTCTCCCGTTCCAACAGTTCCTCCATCTTTGTGTATGTATGGATCTCCCATGGCAGTTCCTTCTGCCTTCTCAAAAACTCCGAAAGAAGTCTCGCATACTCTTCTTCACGGTCGAACAGAACCATAACCGCTTCCTTCTGTTCCATCAATAAACTCCTCCTATGTATAACAGCACACTGCAAAAAACGGGACCGGCCATACAGATTCCGCTTGCCGGATGTGCTCTCTCCTCTGCAAAATACGCCTTCCAGCGTCCACAGCGGACAACATCCCACACATATTCACCCAGATAACACAATCTGTCCCACAGATTACGTGCCAGGTACATTTTGCAAAGTGCAAAAACTGCTGCGAATAGCAGCGCGAAAAATAGAAAACAGAGAACTTTTTCACCGGAAAAATATCCTGCACAGACACCCAGGAGTTTCACGTCACCGGCTCCCATGGCACCAATATAAAAAAACAGATAGAATGCCACTGTCGTCAGTAAAACATTGCAAAAATATTCCATAATCCCATAAATCCCCTGTTCCCACCATCGGAATGCCGCTCCGGCGATCAGGCAGCTCAGGATCAGGCCGTTGGGGATTCTGCGGCTTCTGTAATCATATCCGCAGGCAATACTTAATAGAAAACATAATACACCCTTTATTACTGTGTTCGTTGCATTCTCACTCTCCTTTCCTTCGATTTACAAGTGGTAATGTGGGATGACTCTATCCCATAAAAGAATTCTTTCAGATCTTATAAGATATTTGATACAACCATCGCGATTGGTTGTAAGATGGATTATAGCCGTTGTTTTTCCGTCTGACAAGTGTTTTTCCGTAAAAAAATAATCTTTGGCACATTTTAACAGTCACCTTTCTCATACGTCCTTCCAAAATCCCGCAACTCCTTGATTTTACGGCATTTTCATCTGTCAAAGCATATGATAAACTGCCAGGCCGTATAATACCAGGATTCCCGGAAAGCCCAAAATACCCACTGTCAGAGCCGTAGCTGCATTGATTCCCACTGCTACCGTAAATCCCAGGATCTCTATCCCCCAATTTAGAAAATACATAAAGATCACTCCAAAAACACTCCGCAATACAAGGTTTAAAAACCACTCCGCCTTTTTTCCCAAAAAACTTATGGCAAAGAGCAGGACTGCTGCCCCAATAATCCACAATAGATTCTCCGGATGCTCCATTGTTGTCCTCCCGATCTTTCCGCTGTTTGTTATAATCTATTCCCATTTTTCGCAAAAATGTCTTCCAGTTTTATGTTAGGCAGGTATATTTTCCCTTTCTGCTTCCTATACTGTTAGCAGAAAGGATGGATTTTTACATGAAAATCTTTTTTAGTCAGGTAAATACAAATTCCGAAATGATCGAAGAAGATCTCGCACCGTTGGATTTAAAAGAATCCATAAGAAAAACCCGCCAGGCTCTGGATATCGCCTATGCGGGTTTCGATAATGCAATCGAAAGTGATCTGATCGACAGTTATATCTATGAAATTAATGCTTTGCAGAAACGGTATCAGCACCTCACCGAACTCGCCGCTTCCCAGCCTGTGCGGCAGGAAAAAACTTTATACCAGCATTCCCCGATTCGAGCCCTGGTCAGCCATGTTTTCGGTTAACTGATTTCTTCCGTAAGTCAGTCCCGCATACACGGTCTGCGAATTATTCATCACAGGACCGGACGGATTCTGATCCTGAATCTGTCTGTAAGCATCACAGAGCGGTGCTATTACCTTCCGGATATCCTGCAGCGCCGTTCTGTCGGCTTTTGCTTCGCACGCCGCCAGTCTGCGGATACAATACAGATACAGCTTGGAAAGCTCTGTCGCCGGACTGTATTCTCTGTGAAGAGAATTCAAAAGTTCATTGATACATCCCCTGGTCCTGCGAACCGCTTCCAGAAACTGCGCATCTTCTGCTGCCTGCTCAGCATCTGCAAGATACTGTAATGTCATCTCATAGAGGATGACTACCATCTGTGTGGCATTGGCCTGGGTGATCCGCAAGGTAAATTGTTGTTTACATTCTTTTGTCATTTTGAATCCTCACTTCATCGGAATCCATTACTGCAACAGCTGTAACACCTGGGACGGTCTCTCGTTTGCCTGGGCCAGCATGGAGGTCCCGGCCTGTGCCAGAATCTGATAGGTAGTGTAAGAGGTCATTTCCTCCGCCATATCCACATCCATAATACGGGAATATGCCGCAGTCATGTTCTCACTGGTAACATCCAGGCTGTTAATGGAAGACTCCAGACGGTTCTGAAATGCTCCCAGTCTGCCGCGGACGGAGGATACATATTTGATGGCACCATCAACTCTTGAGATGGCATCCTTTGCCCCATCCTGTGTATTCACATCAATATCTTCAATTCCCATGTTCTGCAGAGTAACCGCGGGAATATTAACCTCCAGTACCTGTCCTTCGTTGGCTCCGATCTGCAGACGCATTGCTCCGATACCGGTAGCATCGATCTTCATGCCATTATAGGAATCTCCCTCTTTTGCTTCCGATACATCCAGACGCATTTCAAAGCCGTTCGTGCCGGTGATCGTCAGAAGATTATCCTTCATATCCGTCTTTAAGGGTTCTACCTCTTTAAATCCGTCTCCGAATTTAATATCTCCGTCTACTTCAAAATTTCCCTCTGCATCTTTCTTAAATTTCATAGACTGTATGGTATATTCTTTTACCGGTACATCCGGAGAGCAATAATTTACTTTAATCTCCTGCTTATCGGTGTATCCCTTGAGATCAAATTCTCCGTTCAACAGCTTCTGCCCGTTGAATTCCGTGGTATCCGAGATACGGGTGATCTCTTCCTTCAGCTGCGCTACTTCATCCTGTATGGTTGCGCGGTCATCCTCTGTCATAGTGCCGTTGGCAGCCTTGACGGAAAGCTCATTGATACGCTGCAGCATCTCACTGATCTCTGTCATTGCTCCGTCCGCAATCTCTATAATGGATACGCCGTCACTGGCATTCTGATTGGCCACGGACAGTCCCTCGATCTGAGCATTCATACGCTTGGACATTGCCAATCCGGCAGGGTTGTCCTTGGCGTGATTGATCTTCAGTCCGGAAGAAAGTCTCTCCAATGATTTGGACAGCAGATCGTCATTTGTGGATAAGGCATTGTTGGATAACATTGCCGATACGTTGTAATTGATTCTCATGTGTTACTCCTTACTTTCCGCTGCTGTCTGCGACAGCCTGCAGGAATCCTTTTGCCAGACGGTACAGCTGTTCCGTATCGATCCGACTCTCTATGGTATCTGCATTTTTTGTCTCTCCGGCTGCCATCCTTGTCATATCCCGGGAGCTGACGATGGGAAGCTTTTCCGCTTTCCAGTCTGCAGAAGTATCTGTCTGAATCCGTTCAAGGAATATATCGGAGGTCTTCTCTAATTTCGTAACCTCTTCCGGTGTATTTCCTACGAGATAGCCATCGATGGTGTCTCCCTTTACCTGTAAATGTGCCTCCAACTCCATATCTCCGGCATTCACCCGGATTTCCACAGCTCCTACAGCTCCGGCTCTCTGCTGTAAGATAAGATGGACTCCCGCCAGCTGCTCACCCAGGAACATCGGAAGAAAATATTCCTGCTTCGCCTGAAGGCTCTCCGCAAGGCGCAGCTGCTTGTGTACCAGCTGCAGCTGTTTTACATCCAGATGTTCATCCGCCTGTTCCAGACTCATGGTCTCCACATCTTCTGCCGTATTCTGAAGCATGGTCCGATAATCCTCTGCAAAATTCTGCTGATCCAGCTGTTCCCACAGTTCGGAAGTTTCTGTCCCGGCAGGCACTTCGCTGCCTGCTGTCTGCAGCATTTCTTTTTCCTGCCGATACTTTTCTCTGTATCTGCGCAGATTGCCAAACATCTCCGCCGGATCATCCATAAGTGCCTGGGCCGCCAAAAGATTCGACGCGCTGATGGAAACTTCTCCTTTTTGCAGTAGTTCTGCGACTTCCGGTGCCGTATTTCCCGCCTCACGCATCTGCTGCAGTCCTTCCCGGTCATACGCTGCTCTGCTTTCGCCATCATCTGACACCTCTGTCAGAACCTCTTTTGCCATACCCATCCGAATCTGTTCAGATATATTATTCTCGGACAAATGAATCTCCTGTGTCAGCCCGGTATCCTCCGACACTTTCCAGTCCATATGAGAAGCCCTTCTGCTCCTGGCTGCCGTCAGCAGAGTGGAAAATTGCAACTCTGCACCGGTATTTACTACCGCGCCTATCGCTGCGCCATCCTCTCTTTCGACCTGATGCACCATTCGATAAATTCCAATATACGCTTTTCGTTCCTCTTCTGTAACATCCTTTTTCCGTTCCAACTGATATAGGAAACGGCTGTAGTCCTCCACTTCTTCCTCATAGCTTTGGGGGTTCTGTGAAAAATAGGACTCCAGTTCGTCAAAGGTCTTCTCCAGAGGATTTACACCATCCCGGATCATCTGTAACACATTTTTCGGTGTCAGTCTGTCCACTACTGCGCTGACCTGTCTGTCAGCTTCTTTGACCTTCTCGATATTTTCCGGTGTAATTTCCATATTGTTATATGCCAGGATCCGGACAGCCCGCTGATTTTCCGATGTTTTTTCTAATGACATATCTGTCAGAATATCATCTACATTAGAAAATGCTGTCCGGATGCTGTCTCCCAGATCGCTTCTTGGTGCCGTCATCAGAGTCTCATAACGTTCGCCCGCTTCCTCATAGGCTTTCTGCATTGCAGCGCCTTCCTTATGGAAGTCAGAAACTGTCTCTATGGCAGCATTCTGTTCCAAGCTATAGGGTCCCAGTACTCCAGCAGGCAATCCCGGCAATTCAGAAGCCACCTGCACTGCCTGGGTATAAGTCTCATATTCCGTCACTGCCTGAGACTCACCGGGAAAATATTTTCCGGCAACCTCTGCCTCCGCCTTTCGCAGCGCTTCGATCAGCTGCTCCATGGGGACTGTATCAATAGAAAAATCACTCTGTAAAAGCTTTACGTTCACTTCTGCCGTCATGCGAAGGCGAATCTCTTCCAACTGTTTTCTTGCTGCCAGATTCTCTGCCGTGGCATTCCACTTTGCATCTGAGAACCAGTCCTGCAGCATTTTGGCTGCTTTTTCATAAATCGTATCCTGTCTGTCCAGGTTCGCATACATCGGGGATTTTCCCTCCGCAATTGCCGCCGCTGCTGCCTGCGCAAAAGCGTCCTCCGTGATGGGATAGGAAATACCATCCAGTTCCACAAGCTGCTGCAGCGTATCCGTGGTCAGCGGAAGTCCTGCACTTACCAGCCACTGTGCCTTCTGTCTGTTCTCATCGTTTACCGTCAATCCCGCATCCGCAATTACCTTGTCCATCTGCTCCTGCAGTTCCTGCGGAACGTCATTATTCTGCACTTTGGCACCGCTGTTCTCTGCCACATAGAGGTTCCAGATCTCCGGTTCCAGTCCGTTATCCACCAGGTAGCTGACAGCTCCTTCCTCCGGTTCCCTCAGGGAAGCTGCCATATCCCAGGCGTTTTTCAGTTCATTTATATTTTCCTGTGTCAAAGGAAGATCCGCGGAACGGAACTGCTCTTCGATGCTTCGGGCTAAAGTATCACTTCCTACCGCTGCCGCCAGGGTATCCATGTCGATATCATCCGTATATCCTGCGATCTGCTGTCCGGAACGCACCAGCTCTGCCTTGATCTTATCCACGATGGTGACCGCTGTATCCTGATCCAGCTCTCTAGGATCAAATCCATCCTCACAGGCCTTCGCATAATCCTCCTGTGACATGGTATGCGACAGCAATGTCATATAGTCCTGCTGCAACGCCACATTAGCATTCCCGGCATCCTGCTGCAGCTCCATCAGAGATTTTCCTTTGTTGTTCTCTTCCTTTTCCAAAGAAGACATGGGCACTGCGGCCTGTCCACTCTCGTATACCGCCCCGAAATTTACATTTACGCTTTTTTTACTGCGCCATGTCTTGTCTTTGCCCCAGCTGTTTTTCTCTGTCCGGTTACTTTCTGTTCTATTGTCATTTTCATTGATCGTCTGATTCTGAAATGTTATCTTCACGCCTGTCGTCCTTTTCTGTACAGTTCCCAGAGCCCGCCGGTTCTGAATAGTTATGAAAAAAGATGAGTGCACTTTTGGTCACACTCATCTTCTATTTCGGTTGTTTTATATGATTTCTTAACCTGACCTAGAACAGAAATACTGCTGCACCGTAGGGCGGCAGATCAAAGCTGATGGAGTAATCCTTATAATGAAAAGGCTTTTTCTCCGCCATAATCTCTGCGGGAATCTCGTTGCCCCAGCCGCCGAAACGCTCCTCATCACTGTTGAGCAAAAGCTTATACTTTTTCTTCTTAGGCACGGGAACGGTATAGTTCTCCCATTTCATCGGAGTCATGTTGAGTACAAACAGCAGATTATTCTTGCCACTGGAACATTTTCTCACGAAGCAGTATGTACTGTGCTCCGCATCATCCGCGTTCATCCATTCAAAGCCGTCCCAGTTATTGTCAATCTCGTACAGAGCAGGGTATTTACGATACAGCTTTAACAGCTCCTTTACATAAGTATGTACGCCCTGATTCAGCTTCTCTCCTAACAGATACCAGTCAAGCTCACGCTCTTCGCTCCACTCTCGCTCCTGTCCGAAATCCTGTCCCATAAATAATAATTTCTTGCCGGAATGCCCGAACATGTAGCTATACCCCACACGAAGGTTGGCATATTTATCTGCCGGATATCCTGGCATTTTATTCACCATGGAGCACTTCAGATGCACCACTTCATCATGGGATAAGGGTAAAATATAATTCTCGCTGTCATTATAACTCATGGCAAAGGTCATGGCGTAATGATCGCCTTTCCGGTACAGAGGATCCAGCTTCATATACTCGCAGAAATCATGCATCCAGCCCATATTCCACTTGAAGGAAAATCCTAAGCCTTCCTCCCCGATACCACTGGTAACATTAGGCCATGCGGTAGATTCCTCAGCAATCGTCAAAAATCCCGGATACGTTCCACGGATCACTGAATTCAGATGATGGAAGAACTCAATGGCTTCCAGGTTCTTATTACCGCCAAATTTATTCGGCAGCCATTGTCCGTCCTTTTTACCGTAATCCAGATACAGCATGGATGCTACTGCATCTACACGGATACCGTCTACATGAAACTCTCTCAGCCAGAACAGAGCATTGGCTACCAGGAAGTTCTTCACTTCATTTTTGCCATAATTAAATATCTTCGTTCCCCATTCAGGATGCTCTCCCAAACGGGGATCGGGATGTTCAAAGATGCACTGTCCGTCAAATTCTGCCAGTCCGTGTGCATCGGTTGCAAAATGTGCCGGTACCCAATCCAAAATGACTCCGACACCTGCCTTATGCAGTTCATTGACCAAATACATAAAATCCTTAGGCGTTCCGTAACGGGAAGTAGGCGCATAGTATCCGGTCACCTGATATCCCCATGAGCCATCATACGGATGCTCCGCGATTCCCATAAGCTCTACATGGGTGTATTTCATCTCTTTCAGATATTCCACGATCCGGTCGGCGAACTCACGATAATTATAAAATCCTTCCGCTGTGCCATTATTGGGATGTTTCATAAAAGAACCGATATGGCACTCATAGATTGCCATGGGTTCCTTGTTCATATCTTTTTTATCCCGGGCTTCCATCCACTTGGAATCCTTCCAGTCGAATCCCGTGATATCAGTAACGATGGACGCTGTGCCAGGTCTGTATTCCGCATAATTGGCAAAAGGATCGGCTTTGTACAGCTTTCTGCCATCCCTCGCATAGATCAGGAACTTATACATTGTTCCTTCTTCCACGCCGGGAACGAACAACCCCCAGATACCGCCCTCTCCCAGCTTCTGCATGGGATGCGATTCCTCGTTCCATTCATTGAATGTACCGATGACATTCACCTGTGCAGCATTTGGTGCCCATACCCCGAAATAGACTCCCTGCACACCATCTTCCGTCGACAGATGCGCGCCCAGTTTTTTATAAATATCATAGTGCGTTCCCTGGGCAAAAAGATACTGATCTGCTTCGGAAATAAATACCTTCTCCTTCGTCATAGCTGCGCCTCCCGCTATATGTTTTTTAACTATTCAGAACCCCATTCGCAAAATCGCATTTTCAATGCTTTCCTTTTGCTCATGTGGTTACTTCGCCCTATAAACATTGATAAATGTTCTTACAAATGCAAGCATTCGACACCCATTCGTCAATGTTTGCATGGCTCTGAATAGTTATACAAAATCTTTCTCAGTGAGGATGATCATATCCTCATCGTCATATCTCTTGGCAAACAGAACATCAAAGAAATGTTTTAATGTCTTTTTATTCGCATGAGCGATTGCTTCATCCACGATTTCTTTTACATCCACCACGGTAACTACATGATCTATCGTCTGCATATCCTCGATCCTGGTATGCAGTGCCAGAACACCCAGCTCATCGATGGAATATTCCCTCTCCCGTGCATACTGCCTTCCGAACGCTACCAGTGTATCATTGCTGAGTGCTTCGACATCCATGCGGGAAGTAAAGCTTTCCTGCAATTTCTCATACTTTTCCAGAAAACGATCTATCTCTTTCCTGGTATCTTCCAATATAATGACAATGCCCTGATTCTCCTGCTGCAGCGCTTTATACATCGTGTCCACAGTTTTACTATTCATTTCCGATGCCTTACAGATGATAAGTGCACCGTTCTGCAGTCTGTTCAGGGTCTCGGCTGCATCTTTTTTGTTCAGCGCATGGCCGGAGATTTTGGCAACTTTTCCGGAGAAATTGCTGTCGGTAGCCTGAATCTCCCGGATCATATTTTTCGCAAGAGATAAGGTATCCATGCCTTCTTCACCGGTGATGATCACATTGCCGGTATAGGCAGCCAGGCTGATATTATCAATGGCTTTGACTAACTGTTCTCTTGCGGACTTACTCTGAATAAAGGGAGCATACAGCTCGCGCTCTTCTCTGGTAAGCGCACGGACTTTTGCCTTGTCTCTCTCCACTGCGGGAGGCTCCGGGGTCTGTGGCTGCTCATCCTCATGGACTTCTTCTACCGCTTCTTCCGGCTCCTCTTCAGCCTCTGCTACGGATTCCTCCGATGCTTCCTCGGTCTCTGCTGTGGTTTCTTCCGATGCTTCTTCGATCTCTGCTGTGGTTTCCTCCGGCACTTCTGGGATTTCTGCAGCCGGCTCCTGCGTCACTTCCATATCGACGACAGCTTCCGGTTCCTCTGTTGCGGATTCTTCTTCATATTCCGCTACGGCAGGTTCCTCTTCAAGTTCTTCTACCTCTTCAGTGTCAACGATATCCGTATCAGCAGGTTCTGGCTCTTCTTCAGAAACTTCCGCAGGAGCTTTTTCTGTTTCATCGTTTACATCCGCAATCTCTTCCAGCTCTTCAACTTCATCTGTATCCGTAACCGTATCAGCATCCGCCGCTTTTTCTTTTTCCAGTTTTTCTAACAGGCCATCTCTTACCGCCTGTTCAAATTCCGTGAACATGGCACCGGTCTGCTGTAGTACATGCTGGCGGACTTCTTCTTCTCTCTTTTCAAGGTTTTCTTTCTTTTTACGCTCCCACTCTGCCAGAATGTCTTCAATATTGATCTGACCGGTAATCTGCTTCTCAATGCTTTCCGCCTCGGGCATTACCAGGCTGATCTGTCCGTCGGATTCCTGTGCCAGTACATTCGCCAGCTCCTTGGGAGGTTCCACCGGTGTAGTCGCTTCCGGCTCCACTTCTGCTTTCGATAATTCCGGCACAACATCCTGTTTCTTAAGAGATGCGGGTTCCTCCGGCAGGATTTCCTCGGTCTCTACCTCCGGAACCTGAGACAGGTCACCGATCTCTCCGGTCTCACCAAAGAACACCTCGGAACCTTCGATCTGCTCGGTCTCCGGCTCCAGATCATCCTCACTGACCTCTGCAATCTCCGGATAATCCAGAGATTCTGTATCGGAATCCATCATAGGTGCTACGATAGAACGGGTAATGGAGTCCGATGTCGCTTTTGCGGTATCTCCTTTTGGCTCCTCACCGAGGACTTCACGAAGTCCCGCTGCAAGTTCTGCCTGCAGATTGATGGTATTATACTGCCCCACATCCATGGTCTTCACATGAATATCGAAATCATCCTGTACCGGCTGTGTCGGTGCCTCCTGCTGTGCGGGTTGCACCTGATCATATATCTGTGTATCTCCGGTCACCTGATCATAACCGGAATCCTGTACGTAGCTCTGGTTCTGATCATAGCTGCTATCCTGTGCATAACTCTGATCCTGATCATAGCTACCGTCCTGTGCATAACCCTGGCTCTGGTCATAGCTGACGTCCTGCGCATAACCCTGACCCTGGTCATAACTGCCGTCCTGTGCATAACCCTGCTCTTGATCATAGCTTCCGTCCTTGGCGTAACCTTGCTCATAACTTTCATTCCCGCTATACCCGTTATCCTGCACAGAGTTCTGCGACGGGATATGGCTTCCGGGCGCGTCGAACCGATGATCGTATTTTTCCTGCTGCTCCGGTGTCAACGGCTGATGGAGCATTTTCAGTTCCATTGCCTTAATAACGTATTTTCCCTCGCCAAACCAGAGGATCAGTTCATCACATTCCTCTACGCATCTGGCTGCCAGTCCGACTCTATGATACAAATAGGCCAGTTCATATGCCCATTTTTCCCTATAGTCTCTCTTCTTGAGTTCCTCCAGAACAGCAATTCGTTCTTCCAGACTCACATCCTGCGCCTCATACAATTTATACTGCAAAATGTACCTTCCCGGATCCTTGGGCGCCACCTGTACAAATTCCTTATAATATTCTATTGCCTGCACATATTCTTCCATTTTAATGGAAAGCTCGCACAGAGAATAGCAGATGGTCCTTCCGCCGGGACGTCGCTCATATGCTAAAAGCAACATATCTCTGGCATCCTCATATCTGCGATTGATCTTATAGAGGTCGCTGATCGTACACAACATCATGACACTTTTTACACGACGCCAGTCAATCGTGTCGGCAATTTCAGCCGCCTGTACATATTCTCCCCGGCTGATCAGGTCTTTGATTTCTTCCGCTCTTAATTTATATTCACTCTTATCCAAGGTATTTCGCTCCCTTAACCTTTTCTTGTCCTAAGTCCCTTATTTCATCAAAGCAGACTGTCCCACTTTTTTCTTATTCAGTGTATCATAGTCACTATACGTATGTCAAAATCAAACTGGGGAAATTGTAGTGGAAATTACGCGAGCAATGAACCGCGCATAGGCATAAGGAAAGACAGCGATGGGCGCTCACGCACACATCGCTGTCTTTCCTTATGCCTATGCGGCGAATGCCGCGAAGAGAAATGCGATTGGCAGCGTTTTTTGCTGACAATCTTATGAATAGCGTGGCTCATTGCGGATGTGACGAATCGCAGCAGCCCGTATTGGTACTACTGATTTTTGAAAAACGCCTCAATAGAGTCAAAATAGTAAAAAACAAGCTTCTCAGAAAGCGACTTTTTACGTAATAGATCTTTTTATACAATTATAGTAAAAAATAATGTGTTTCTAAGACGGAAATTTTTCTTTTCCCGGCTTTTTCGCATGTTTTAGTAGAATTAAGAGTAAGTGTGGTTGATCGACGAGTCAAGTCTGAATTTGTGTGTAAAGAGTTTGATTGACTTTGGTGTAAAAGAGGCAAGATTTTTGGTTTTGTATTTAAATCGTTATTTTTTGTAAAAAAAAATACAAAAACAAGGGATTTGGATGCTTTGGAAGTAATTATTTTCGTAAAATGAAAAAATCAAGCTATTTTAATACAAAATATCTTGATTTTAAGAATTATTTGTATAAAATACGTCATTATTACGTCATTTACACCAAAGTAATCAACAGGACTTCTATAAAATCATTTAGGGAAGCAGTAGCCCAGCAGAAAAGGACTACTCCCCCGGGCGTAGCAGGCATCCGAGTCTGGGGCGGGCAGTCCTTTCTGCGTGGATTTTAGAACAACTATTTCACTAACTCTCAATTTATTAATTAGGTTCTGGTTTTCTCCACTAATTTGGCATACTCTGCTTCATCAATATGGTACTTTTTTCGGATAATCATATAGGATATCGCCAGCGCTATGAGCGGAATGAGTACCATTCCAACACGGAACAGGATTCCCTGCGCAGTCGTAATTTCTCCGATATAGCGATTCGCCTCTGCCAGTGCCGCTTCACTGGATATCTCGCCGCGGTTCACTTCTATCTCCAGGGCACTGATGCTTCGGCTCTTGGCATAAATTCCGCTCACGATCAATACTAGTGTAGATAACCCCTGATTGATTCCGCCTGCCAGTTTCACACTAAAAGAACGCACCGCAGATATTACCGAATCGTGTCTTTCATGGAATCTCGCCTCATCATATTCGATCGTATTGTTAATCATCACGATGATCACAAGATTCATCAGCCCCTGAAAGAAAAAGATAACAAAACCTATCGCATTCAATAAAACTACATTTTTCGGAAGCACGTAACCAAATCCCATAAAACAGGCATATCCAATCAATAATGCTGCAAAACACACATTAAGCATTTTCTGTCTCGTAAAATGTTTTGCCAGAGTCGCATAGCTCGCCTGGGAGATCAGCATTCCCAGACCATACATCACCGTAAAATAAAATACCAGATTACCGCTTTCCGAATATCCGTATTCTATATAAAAAAAGTTCACGCCAAAAATAATAAGAATATTGCAGGTAATGTTAAAAAAGATAGAAGCAATTCCCGCTGCCACCAATTGATCATTTCTCATAAAAATAAAATACATGTCCTTTAATGACAGTTTATCTTTTTGTTCTTCTCTGTCATTTTCCTTGATTCCAAAGGCGGTCAGCATCTGAAATGCAATCAGGCAGAGTGCTACCACAACCGCTACGATTCTGTATGCTTTCACCGCATTTCCTGCGATCACAACAGGAACTACTCCCGCCACGGAAAACTGTCCGATACATACAAAAATGCTCATAATCGTTACCAGAGAATCTCTCGTTCCGGGATCTGAACTTAAGGAGGGCAGCACTCCCCAATAGGCAATGTCATTCATGGTGTAAGTCATTCCCCACAGAAGGTAGAAGAGACTGTAAAATGCGACAAATCCCCACCCACTCGGTCGGATAGTAAATAAACACACAATAACAATCGCATTTGTAAGCGAACCAGCTAATATCCACGGCTTAAATTTTCCCATTTTAAAATGCGTATTTTCTATAATAATTCCCATGAGCAGATCATTTATCGCATCCCAGACCATACATAGGATCATTGCCCCGCTGATCATGGCAAACTGCGCACTTGTAAGATTCATGGTATATTGCACATATAGGATCAGATACATGCTTACCAGAGCATATGCTGCATCTCTTCCCGTTGCTCCGATACAATAGCTCCATTTCGTTCTTGCATCTAACTTATCCCTCATTTTTTGCCCTCCTGTTCGCGGAATCCACAATTCTCTGAATCGTACTGTGTTTTATCATGCCGCCACTCTGATTACATACGCTGTCAATATTTCCTTCAAGAATCCCTTCTGACATCATCCTCACTTCCGGGTCATTGAACGGTTTGGAAAAATAAAGCACTCGCGCAGCCAGCATTCCTATACGGCTCCACTTTCTTGCCGGGGCTGAATACGGTTGCATCTGCCGCAACGAATTTTTCGTTGTGAACTCACCCGGTTTCGTATGCGAAAAACAGGTACGCTGGTAGGTATAGACAGCATCAAAATCTTCTTCCGACAACGGTATCGATGTATGGATCGTCAACGGGCATTGTAGTTTCACTCCCTCCACACAGATACTTTCCGACAGCCGGATATCCTGCAGCGATGCACCTACCTGAATCTCGTACTCCCCACCGATCACCCGGAATTCTGAATCCTGGTATACCGAAAAAGCTCCGGTATCCAGCATGATCTCTACTTCTTTTTTCTCTCCGGGCTGCAAATGTATCTTCCGAAAGCTTCGCAGTTCCCTTCTCGCCCTGAAATCTCCCGTTTCCGGGTTCTTCACATATACCTGGGCAATCTCACATCCGGCGGTATCTCCGGTATTTTCCACTGCAAAAGTAATCCGGCAATTCTGCTTTACATCCCGATGGACTTTCAGATCCGTATACGCAAAATTCGTGTAGCTTAACCCATACCCAAAGCAGTAACGCACAGGAATCCGGAAGGTATCGTAATATCGATATCCCACAAAAATACTTTCCCGATATTCTACATCATCCAAATGGTTTTTCTGCTCGCCCTGCCTACCAAAATATCCATAGCTCGGCACATCCGTTTCCCTATAAGGAATGCTCTCTGCCAGTTTGCCGGAGGGACTGGTGTCCCCCAGGACGATCCCGGCACAGGCTTCCGCAACTGCTTCTCCGCCAAGGTACATCTGTAACAACGCTTTACATTTTGATGGCAATTCCATATTGTAAGGGGCACCACTTATAGATACAAAACCGATGTCTTCATTTACTTTCAGCAGCTGTTCCAGTAAAATGCTCTGATTTAACGGCAGTTCATAACTTTCCCTGTCATAGCCTTCTCCTTCTGCCATCTCCGTGAGCCCACCGAAAAACAGCACCGGTATCTGTCTTTTTTTCGCATCCTCTACCTTTTTGCAGGCTTCCTTCTCCAGTCTGTGGCTCCTATGAAAAGTAGAATTTTTATATCCTTTGGCATAACATACTTTTATATCTCTTTTTTCAAATGCCTCCACAAAGGAAATAACTCTCTCTGTATGGATATGGCTGCTGCCGCCTCCCTGGATCCGGGGCGTTGATGCCATATCCCCTATGATCAGAATTTCCTTTATTTCTTTTGACAATGGGAGAAACTCTTCATTTTTAAGAAGAACAGCGCTTTCCTCCTCAATTCTTTTTGCCAAATCATGATGTCGTTCTCTGGTCTCTGCCAGGACCTCTTTTCTGCGTTTTTCCGGCAAAATATTCCCGGCATAATCTGTGTTTACTCTTTCTATTCTTTTTATAGCAGTTTCCAGAGTCTCCTGCGGCAGTTTTCCTGATTGTATAGCCTCCAGAATCTGCGCATAATGGTTACCGCAGCTGTCCGGCATCTCCACATCCATTCCCGCCGCCACACAGGCCGGCAGATCCACGCAGGCTCCCCAGTCACTCATTACCAGACCCTCATAACCCCATTTTTCTCTGAGAATCTCGGTCAGCAGGTGGGAATTTTCACATGCAGGAAGACCATTTATGTAATTATAGCTTGCCATGACTGTCGCCGGTTTTGCTTTTTTCACCGCTTTCTCAAATGCCGACAGATAGATTTCATGCAATGCTCTGTCATCAATCATGGAATTGGAGGTCATTCTGTGAGTCTCCTGATTATTTCCCGCAAAATGCTTCAGCGAAGTGCCCACACCCTGCTCCTGCATTGCACTAATATAGGCCGTCGCTAATTCTCCTGTCAGGAAAGGATCCTCTGAATAGTATTCAAAGTTCCTTCCGCAGAGAGGGGATCGTTTGATATTTATTCCGGGTCCCAACACCACGGAAACGCCAAGCTCCTTTGCCTCCTGCGCAATGCTTTCCGCCATTTGTCCGATCAGATTCGGATTCCAGGAGCACGCTACGCTGCTCGCCGTCGGAAAACAGGTAGCTTCATAGCTGTCGTTGTTCTTCGCTCCATCCTCCTGGGCGCGGACGCCGTGCGGTCCGTCCGACACCTGAATATCTCCGATATGCCACGCTCCGTAACCCGTCACGAGCCTGCACATTTCTTCCAGACTTTTCCTCATAAAATACCTCCTTTTCTTCGATTTCCTCTAAGAAAAACTTAGCATCTCTTTTCTTTTTGCTATATCATTTTTATGTTGTATTATGTTAAAATTATTATAGAAAGAAGGGATACGCAATGACTAAGAAAAAAGCGCAGATTGGATACGAATTTTTAGATGCTTCCGGGAATTTTATATACGAAGCGCGGGAGACCGGAAAAACACATACTCCCTTTGCTTCGGAAATTTTATTGTTCCAATCGATAAAATGCGGTGACCTGACAGGAGTGAAAAATGCCCTGAATCTGTATCGGCAATCCGGTCTGATCATCGGGCATATGTCAGACAATCCTTCCCGGAAAATACACTACTGGGCAGTATCCACCATTGCCGTAGCGATTCATTATGCTATTCTGGGCGGACTGGATGAAAGTGAAGCTTATCAGTTAAGCGATTTCTATATTCAGAAGATTGATTCTCTTCAGACCATGGAAGAGTGTATTGATTATTTATGTGAAAAAGCAATCGAACTGGTCACAAAAGTAAAGGAGAAATCCATTCCTCAATGTTACAGTCCTTTGATCAATCAATGTGTTCATCTGATACATATCCATCTTCACAGCCGTCTTAAAATAGAAGATATCGCCAAAAGTCTTCATGTATCAAGGGATTATCTATCGCAGGCCTTCAAAAAGGAGACTGGAGTTCCCCTCCACCAATATATTCTGGATCAAAAAATGGAAGAAGCAAAACGTATGCTTACCCGAGGGATGACGATCAACGCCGTCAGCTATACGCTCTGCTTCTGCAATGAAAGCCATTTTATCCAGTTATTCAAAAAGAAGTATCATATGACACCAGCAGCATATGTTGCCGGTACAAAATCACGGTTATGAATAGTCAAAACAGATCCAGCATATTGTCCAGATAGATTTCTTCTCTGACCTGCAGTTGGTACTCCTGTTTCGTCATATAGTACAGTAAAAATTCCAGAACCAGTGCACTGCCCAGTCCCCGGCCTTCGATCTTATAATTGGAAAATCCCATCGGCAGATAGATCTTCTGAATATCTCCCACGCTGATAAATCCCGGATTTTTCATGGCTTTGGAGAAACGATAGCCTTCCTCCGCCCCCGGTGAGGTACAACTAAAATCCGACTCCTCTCCCAGATTCCTGCGGCTGACGGCTTCGTAGCATTCCTTCCTGTCCTTACAGCCGAAATAACAACACTCATTGCACAAAAATTCCACTTTGTCTTTCTGTGATTCTGCCAGCGTATTTAATTTCTCATAAGCCTTGTTCAGGCGGAAATCCGGTACGACGTAGCGAAAATCGTCTCTGTCGGTCTCCTTTTTTAACGCTTCAAAATCCGTCAGTACTTTTGTGGTGGAGGATACCGGATAAAGTTGCGGATAATGACTTTTCAAATACTGTAACAGCAGTTCCGAATGGACGATCACGCCGTTTTCCGGGGTTGCATTTTCCGCGAACAGAGCACAGAGTTCATTGCATTTTCTGTCCGAAAGATGTTCCTTGCGAAGAAGGGAATTACTGAAGGTCAGACGGGCTGAGATCCCGTATTCCTGTAACAGTGCCAGCACTTCTCCTGCGTCGTGATCCTCCAGTGAGACGCGGCCGCCTCCCCAGATGCACTCCGGCGGTGCTCCGTAGATGGAGCCAATGTCACACCAGTCGTAAAAATATTCCCGATGCTCCCGGAATAATGGCAGAAATATCCGGTATAGTTCATAGAATTCAAACAGACCGGGAAGATGGTAATAAGCTGTTTTTTGCATTTATTCGTCTCCACTTTCTATATTTATATCCGTTTCCTGTAGTAAGTGTTGTCTCTATTTCTTCTATTCTTTTCTTACATTAATATTGTACATACTACCTTATCTCTACCATACCTATTTATATTATAGCTTACCGTTTTTTGTGATACAACCGATTTTCTATACGCTGTTGTTTTGCCTTTTCCTATTGCGATTATAGTATTTCTTCGATTTTAGAAAGCTATCTCTTAGCATGCGAAACAGCAAAACCTCAGAACATTTTATTCTGAGGTTTTGTTTGATAAAGACAAGTTAATAACTATTTTCTTTTTCATATATTTCTATTCTATTCTTCATAGTATCTATTGTTTCTTTCATACTTTTTTGCCCATCAAAGTAATATAGTGCTTCCGCCTGCACAATTCCTATTATTGGCGAATCTTTTCGTTGCACAATTTTGACATTATCTATTATTTCCTTAAATTCTTTTATGTCTCCATCTTGTGCTGCATAAACATTTTCACTTTTGCCATCAATTTCATATGTCAAAATAGGAATTTTCTCTGTTTTCCCATCTGGTGTCTGATAATATTCTTGTTTACAGGCGTCAACAAGTTGTTGTTCTAACGTTTCTTGTAATATTGAAAAATTCCAATTTGGTGCAATTGTTTTTTGACCCTCCTCAGTAAAATAACTTTCTAAAAATTTCCACGCCTCTTCTTTATGAGCGCTTTGGCTGCTAATACCCAAACAGTTAATAAGATGAAATATCATTCCATTTCCATCTGCTTCTGGAAATCCTGTAAACACCGCATCCTCGCCCCATACAGATTTTTCGTACAAATATTGTTGTACGTTTGCTATGCTCAAAAGTTCAAAAGGAATTTCTCCTTCCCTCCTCAATAGTCCATCAGGTTGATAGCTCTCCTGTTGCGGTAATTTTTTTGCAATCTCTATATATTGTTCCAATCTTTTATCGTCCGCTTCGCACGAATATCCTCCACTTGTTGCCCCTCCCCATAGAAAATCATCTTGTGAAATCAATCCTTTTTCTTCACAGTTTTGAGCAGCTTTCAATGCTTCGTCCAATGTAAACGTTTCTTTATTACTACACCATTTATCTTTCGTTATAATTGTATATAATACAAAGTTCGTTGGTAACATATATAAGTCATCATTCGTCAATAACGCCTGATATGCCGAATCAACTATATCAGCTTTTCCAATCACATCACTTTTCTCCAAATATGGAATAAGATTTTCTAACAGTCCCTTTCTTCCAAGTTCTCTTTCGTCAATATCCTCTGCTGAAAAATTGATAATATCCGGTCCCTTTCCTATCAGGACATCATTATATAGGCGATTAATCGCCTCCGTTTTGTCTTCTTTATAATAATTATGTATTACAATTGTTATTTCATCATTTCTATTATTAAAATTAGCTACTGCTTCATGTAATTGTGTTGTTTCTTCTATGCAGCCCAACACAATCTCCGTTTGAATTTTTTCAGACGCATCCTCTTCAAATGCAATATCCGACAATACATTCTCTTCATATAAAACACAATGAATTCTATCGTTTTCTTTATAAAGATAGCAAATATTATCCCCAATTACTCCATAGTCTGACCACTGAATCATGTACTTTCCACTCTGTTTATTAATGTTATAACAATATAAACCGGATGTCGTACAAACGCAGATACCATCATCTTCGCATTTGAGAATAAAATTGTTCATTAGCTCTGGCATATTAACACACTTTACTTTCTCTTTTGTTTTCAAATTAATTGTATAAAAAGAAAGTTCATAATTATCATTCCCCTTTACAAATACAGTATCACTGTCCACATATGTCAACTCAAACGTTTCTTTTTTCTCCCAGTTCTCCTCGCACTCCCTGTTTCCTATAGAATCAAATAAAATTGCTCCGTAAAAGGAATATACCAATAGATGTCCATCCGGCTTCAAAATCACTCTCCATTGGTAGCAATCATCTTTTTCACCTCTATGAAAATCGTTTAGACAATCCAATATCTGGGTATTCCCATCCAGTCCAATTTTTTTTAAAAATATTTTTTCTTGGCCCTCCTGTGCTTCCAATTCCAAGTAAAATATTTCCCCATTAGTATCAACACAATAATCCAATATATCCACATTGGTCATATCTACCTGAAGCAATTCAAATGGTTGGTACTCTAATTCACAGGATGTGTAATAAAAATATTCCGTATTATTATCAACAATAGAAAATACCACATTACCATCATTTGCTTTAATCCGATTAAGTTCTCCTGCATTTAAATCATAAATGATATTAGTTTCTTTCTTCCAATCTTTTATTGTAGCTTCATCCTCTTTGTTATTTCCACCACATCCCACTAACAGCAATGGGGCTACTGTACATATTAGCAATACCATTGCTTTAAAAATTCTCATTCGAAATTTTTCCTTCATTATGTGTTCTCCTTAACCCTTAAACTGTCTCTTATACACATCTCC
>ERZ1026846.409-NODE-409-length-33810-cov-6.263991_pt1 | contig 33810 bp, 30 predicted proteins | sample MGYA00380153_ERZ1026846 | MGnify/ENA primary metagenome ERZ1026846 (study PRJEB33269, sample SAMEA4719789) | human gut metagenome | biome: human-associated habitat; feature: organic feature; material: feces | place: Cameroon | collected 2013-10 ...
TGGAAATGCCCTACCGTCCGCCCCTTAAGGAAAGCGGGGAAGAGGGCGAAAAAGCATTTACTTACCGCCTTGCGGGTCCGACCTGCCTGGCGGGGGATGTCATCGGTACCTATTCCTTTGACCGGAAACTGCAGGAAGGCGACAGGCTTGTATTTGAGGACATGGCAATTTATTCCATGGTAAAGAACAATACCTTTAACGGAATGCCCCTGCCATCTATTTATTTGAAAGAGGGAGACCGATATACTTTATGGAAATCCTTTACCTATGAAGATTTTAAAAGCCGGCTTTAACCGGACGGAAAACAGGTATGGAAGCAGGAACAAAAAGAATTGGCAAAAAAGAATTGGCAGATTGCAGAAAGGCTGAAAAATGGCGGAGAAAAAATTGGTGGCGCTGACATTCGACGACGGCCCCTCCGTAGGCACTACGGACAAGGTGCTGGATGTCTTAAAAGAAAACGATATTGTGGCAAGCTTCTTTTTAATCGGACAGAAGATTACGGAGGAGTCGGCCTATCTGGTGAAACGTGCCTACGATATGGGCTGCACCATGGAAAATCACTCTAAGACCCATCCGGGCATGACGGGGCTTTCGGATGAGGAGATTTTAGAGGAAATTTCCTATACAACGAATAAAATAGAGGAAATCACGGGAGAAAAGCCCGCTTTTTTCCGTCCGCCTTATATCGACTGTGACCAGAGGCTGTTTGATCTGGTGGATCTGGGTTTTATCTGTGGCTACGGCTGTGAGGACTGGCTGCCGGAGGTCAATGCCGAAGAAAGAACGCGCCGTATTTTAGAGCAGGCGCATCCCGGTTTCATTATTCTGGTGCACGACATTGAGGGGAATACCCAGACCGTTGAAGCCATAAAGAAGATAATCCCCGCCCTCAAAGAGCAGGGATATGAATTCGTAACCATCCGTGACCTGTTTGCAAAGAGCGGAAAGGTACCGGAAAGAAATACACTGTATATGGAAGTAACTCTTTAGGAATTGGTTGAAATGCACAAAAACTTCCCTTGTTCATTTGTGAAAATGTGAGAATTGTATAAGGAGTGTTGACATTGCATTGGCAAAAGAGTATAGTGAAATTATCAAATGAATGAAATACTTGACAGGTTGTTACTTTAAGTAGGCAAAACTGTATTGTGCTTGTAGATGAATTGAATTTATGGGTATGATGCAGTTATTTTTTTACAGAGGTTTATGTTTTATGAAAGTGCTTAACGTAATTAACAATAACGTTGTCAGTTCATTAGATGAGAAAAACCGCGAAATAGTTGTTATGGGAAAGGGGATTGGCTTTCATAAAAAGCCCGGTGAAGAAATAGCGGATACCCAGGTCGAAAAGGTATTCCGGCTGCCTGACGAAACACACGACCGGTTTATGAAGCTTGTACAGGATATTTCCTACACCCATATGAAGCTGGCCAGTGACATCATTGATTACGCCTGTGAGCATGTAGGCAGGAAGCTTCGAAAGAGCATCTACGTGACACTGACCGACCATCTGGATTTTGCTATCCAGAGGGAAAAACAGGGAATGGTATTCCAGAACGCACTTCTTTGGGAAGTGAAGGAATACTATGTAAAGGAATATGAAGTCGGAAAGATGGCGCAGAAGCTTGTAAAAGAGCGGGAGGAAGTTACACTTTCCGATGATGAAGCCGCTTTTATTGCCCTGCATATCATCAATGCGGAAGAAGATACCGACGAAAAAAAGGATGTGAAGTTCTTAAATTTAACCCGGGATATTCTTACCATAGTACAGGATGACCTGGAGCTGGATTTTAAGGACGAAAGCATTGATTACAGACGTTTTATGACGCACCTGAAATTTTTTATCCAAAGAGCAGTGAAAAAGGATTACAGCTACGGAGACGACACAGCGGACATTTACAGTGAGCTGGTAATGAAATGTCCCGGGGAATATGCCTGTGCGGCGGATATTAAAAAATACGTCAAAGACAAATTAGATTATGAGGCATCGGAAGAAGAGCTTATCTATCTGACCGTACACCTGCACCGGTTGACAAAATGCAGCAAAAAACAGTCGGAGCAGGAAAATTAAATATTCAATCTTTAAGGGATTGTTACGTTGATTCGGCAAAACCCGGACAGAGGAAACCTTGTGCAAGAAAAGGAATGACTTTGTCCGGGCTTTTTTATAAAAAAACAAGAACAAATAAATGGGGATGAGCCAGTATCCCCGTCACAACAAAGGAGGATAACCTATGTACTACAAAGAAAACCCTAAGTTTCCCGAAGGCTTTATGTGGGGCGCATCCAGCGCAGCCTGGCAGGTAGAAGGCGGTGTTGCCGACGGCGGCAGAACCCCTGCCATGATTGACTTAAACAGCAAAAAGAAAAAACCGTATGCAGATGACTCCATCTGTGCAGACCATTATCACAGATACAAGGAAGACGTGGCACTGATGGCAGAATGTGGATTTTCTTCTTACCGCTTCTCCATTTCATGGTCCCGTATCATTCCCCATTCCGACGGAAAGGTAAATCCGGAAGGCATTGCTTTCTACAATGATTTGATTAACGAACTCGTTAAGAACGGCATTACTCCAATCATTACCCTGTATCACTACGATTTACCGGTGTGGGTATTTGAAGAGCTGGGCGGCTGGAAGAGCAGAAAGACCATTGATGCCTTTGACCACTATGTAAGAACCTGCTTTGAAAATTTCGGGGACAGAGTAAAATACTGGCTTTCCATCAATGAACAGAATATGCAGATTGTTTACGGACACTGGCTCGGCACCGATGCCGGATGCACCGACTGGGAAAAGGAACAGTGGGATATCAACCACATCATGAACCTTTGTCATGCAAAAGCTGTTATTGCCTGCCACGAAATGGTGGAAGGCGGTAAAATCGGTCCCGTTCCCGGATATGTTCCCATTTATCCCAAGACCTGCAACCCGGCAGACCAGATTGCAGCCATGAATGCGGAGGAACTGACCGAGAAAATCTGGAACGATACCTATGTTTACGGCGAATACAGCAACTTCGTAAAGAGATACTGGAAGGAAAAGGATATTCATCCCGATATCCGCCCCGAAGACTTAGAACTTATGAAGAAAGCAAAAATTGACTTCATTGCCGTGAACTGCTACAGAAGCAACACCGCCCATGATGCAAAACCGGGCACCGAGAGACTGGAATACGAATTGAACAAATTCGGTAACAAGGGTGACATCCAGTTCCCGAACTACCCCGGAGAATTTGCTCTCTGCGCAAACCCTTATGTAGAATATACCGACTGGGACTGGGAAATCGACCCTTCCGCAATGCGTTACTCCTTAAGATACTTATGGGATCATTACAGACTTCCCATGATGATTACCGAAAACGGCTTCGGTGCAAACGAAACCAAGGGAGAGGACGGACAGGTGCATGACGAAGCACGTATCAACTTCTTAAGAGACCAGATTTACAATGTGGGCCTGGCAATCGAAGACGGATGCGAAGTCATTGCTTACAATCCCTGGTCCTTCACCGACCTGCTTTCCACCGGCAACGGTATCAAGAAACGTTACGGTCTGGTTTATATTGACACCACAGATGAAGAGTTAGTGAACTGTACCGATGTATCCAAGCTCAGCATGAAGCGTATCAGAAAGGATTCCTTCTACTGGTATTCCAAGCTCATTAAGAGTAACGGTACCGACTGGGGCAAGGATATGAAACAGGAATAAGGAGGGAGAACATGGGACTTTTTACTAAAAAGAAACTTCCTGTATGGAACCCGGGAACCTTAGGCTCCATTACCCAGGGAAAAGTAATGCCGGTAACAGAAGTAAAGGATGAGATGTTTTCCCAGAAAATGCTGGGAGACGGTGTGGCATTCCTTTCGGAGGACGGCGTGGTGGTTTCCCCCTGTGACGGAACCGTAACCGCATTTTTCCATACCAATCATGCGATTGGACTGACAACCCGGGACGGTGCGGAGGTATTGATCCACATCGGTCTGGATACCGTTAAGGAAGGCGGCAGGGGATTTAAAGGCCATGTCAAGGAAGGCGATGCCGTAAAGAGAGGCCAGAAGCTGATTACCTTTGATAAAGAGGCGCTGGAAGAAAAAGGCTACGACCTGTCCATTCCCATGATTATCTCCAATATAGATGCCGTGGAAAACATCAAGGCACTGATGGACGGAACGGTTACGACCGAAGATGATGTGCTGGCCTACAGTCCGGTGCAGGAGTAAAAAATGGCAGATGAAAAAGTTCTTTTCTTTGATATCGACGGAACGCTGGTGAATTTTGACACCACGATTCCGGCCTCCACAATTACAGCCCTACGTCTGGCAAGGGAGAATGGGCATAAGCTCATTCTCTGCACCGGGCGAAGCTTAGGGCAGCTGCAGGGAACTATAAAGGAGCTTTCCTTTGACGGCGGGGTGCTGGCGGCGGGAGCGTACGTCCGGTATCAGGATCAGGTAATAGATGCAACCACAATTCCCGGAGAAAAGCTTCGGAACATCTGGTCTTTTACAGACGAAGAGAAGCTGCCGTACATCGTACAGTGCGTGGACCATACGGCTACGGAAAGGAGTGTAAAAGCACATCTTTTCGATGTAATGGAGCATAAGTACGAGGTGGATGAAAAACAGCTTAGTACGGTATTCGCCAATATGGAGTTTGTGGAAAGCAAGGACGATTTTTCCCATGTGGAAAAGGTTCTTTACTACGATACCTCCTATACAGTGGAGGAAATTCGTAAAAAATTAGGAAGTCAGTTCGATATAGTGCCCATGAGCTTTATGAAGGACGGCACCTCCAGCGGGGAAATTACCCAGGCAGGCATTAACAAGGCCTATGGTATGGAAAAGCTTCTGACATATCTCGGCAAAACAAGGGAAGATGCCATCGCCTTCGGGGACGGTCCCAATGATCTGGAAATGCTTTCCTACGCAGGTATCGGCGTGGCAATGGGAAATGCCGATGATAGCGTTAAGGAAAAAGCGGACATGGTAACGGCAAGGATTGACGAAGACGGAATCTTTTTGGCTTTACGAAAGCTTAAAATTATAGATTAACAAAGGAGGACAAAGCTATGGCAAAAAAAGATTATGCAGCAATGGCTGACGGCGTGATTAAGGCAGTCGGCGGAGAAGGCAACATTGCAAACGTAACACACTGTATGACACGTCTGCGTCTGCAGCTTGTGGACAACAGCAAATTAAATGAGGAGGAGGCAAAGAAGGTTCCCGGAGTGATGAACCTGATTGTGCAGAACGGAGAGTACCAGTTTGTCATCGGACAGGATGTTCCCAGTCTGTATGAAGAGATGGTAAAACACGACGGTATCAAGGCCGGCGGCAGTGTGGATGATATTGAAGCCGCAAAGTCCGACAACAAGAAAAAAGGCAAGATTATGGATGCCATTTTCTCCTTTATCGGCGGTACATTTTCACCCTGTATTCCGGTACTGGTTGCCGGAGGTCTTACCGGTGCCGTGCTGACACTGCTTACCAATTTCTGCGGTGTAACAGCAGATTCCGGTACCTATCAGGTATTCTATGCCATTAACCAGGCAGCATTCTATTTCCTGCCGATTTTCGTAGGCTTTGCGGCAGCAAGCAGATTGAAATGTAACGGTTACTTAGGTGCATTCCTGGCAGCCATTCTTCTTTACAGCGGTATCAACGGCGTAGAGGGGCTGGATTTCTTCGGCTTAAAGATTCAGGCAATTTCTTATAATGCCAATATCTTCCCGATTATCTTAGGCGTGCTGTTTATGTCTGTGATTTATAAGTTTTTACAGAAGCATATGCCGGTTTACTTAAAAACCATTGTGGTACCTTTGCTTACCATGCTGATCACCGTTCCCGTAACACTTCTGATTTTAGGACCTATCGGCAATACCGTAGGTACCTGGTTATGTGACGGCTTACTGGCTCTGTACCGTACCGTTCCCGCTCTTTCCGTAGCAATCGTCGGCGCAGGTACCTGCTGGTTAGTATTCTTCGGTATGAACAATGCGACTTATGTTCCTCTGTTCCTGCTTCTGGCTGAACTTGGAAGCGACCCTCTGATCTGTACCGGTATGGCTCCCGCAAACGTGGCAGTCGGCGGTGCATGTCTGGCAGCAGCCTTGATTGCCAAGAATGCGGAAGAAAAATCCGTTGCAGCCGGTGCCGGAATCACAGCTATGTGCGGTATCACAGAACCCGGCGTATACGGTGTCCTGTTTGTTAAGAAGTACCCCTTGATCGGCGCTATGATCGGCGGCGGTATCGGTGGCTTCATTGCCGGTTTACTCGGTATGACCCAGTATGTGGTTTCCACTCCCGGTTTCATTTCCTTCGCAGCATACATTACTCCTGCGGAACAGGGTGGTGGTTCCAGAAACTTCATTATTGCAATGGCAGTTATGGTAATTGCAGTGATTATTTCCTTCGTTTCCACTTATCTGCTCGGTAAAAGACAGCTGGCAAAAGAAGCTAAGGCTGCAAAATAATTAAGTCCGGCGCTTCCCTTGGGAGGCGCCGTATTTTATAAAAAAGTTATAGAAGAGCAATTTTAGAAGGAAGAGAGGAAAAGGTATGAACGGATTTCCGGAAGGTTTTTTGTGGGGAGCAAGCACCAGCGCCTATCAGGTAGAGGGTGCGGCATATGAGGACGGCAAGAAAGCCAGTCAGCAGGATATTATCAATAAGGACAGTTATGAAAAATTCGGTTTTGCCACGGCGGAAATCGCCAGCGACCAGTACCATCATTTCAAAGAGGATGTCGCTCTTATGAAGGAGATGGGATTTACCACCTATCGTTTTTCCATTGCCTGGAGCCGAGTATTCCCGGACGGCGTGGGAGAAGTAAATGAAAAAGGAATACAGTATTACAGGGATTTAATAGACGAGCTTTTGAAAAATGACATAGAACCTATCGTTACTTTATATCATTACGATCTGCCCTGGGCGCTTGTGGAAAAATACGGCGGCTGGCTGGACAGACGGATTGTAGAGGACTTTGCGTATTATGCGCGATATATCATCAATGAATTTAAGGATAAGGTAAAATACTGGACAACCATCAACGAACAGAGCATTATCGTACAGTACTGGACACAGAAATGCTATATCCCGGATGAGGTGCTGCCGGATAACCAGAAGCGCTATCAGATTAACCATCACATGAACCTGGCACAGGCGATTGCCAACAAATTAGTGCATGAACTGGTACCGGGAGGCATGGTGGGCGCCCCCTTGGGCTACAGCCCCATTTATCCGTTGAGCTGTGCACCAGAGGATGTTATGGCTATGCAGAATGCACAGGCACTTAGGAACGACTACTACACAGATGTGTATTTTAAGGGGCATTACAATAAAGCGGCGCAGATTTATCTGGAGGAGCATGGCCTGGCTCCGGTGATGGAGGAAGGAGATCTGGAGCTTTTGGCGGACCCGGCAGCCATTTCCGATTTCCTGGCGCTGAATAATTACGCCAGTGAATGTGCGAAATGGTGTCCGGAGGGCAGTAAGGAAATTTCCTGGAGCGGTGTAAACCGTTCCGGCAAAAAGGGAGAAATTTCCGGCTTTGAAACCCATCCCGGCTTTTATGAAATGTGTGCCAATCCGAAGCTGGACACTACGGACTGGGACTGGGCAATTGACCCCGTCGGCATGGAATACATGCTGCGGGATTTGTACAACCGCTACAACAAACCGCTTATGATTACCGAAAACGGATTTGGCGCCTTTGACACCCTGACAGCGGATAAAAAGGTACATGACGATTACCGTATTCACTTTTTGCGGGAAAATATCAGGGCCGTAAAACGGGCGATTGACAAGGGTGTGGAAGTGATTGCCTATTGTCCATGGAGTGCGGTGGATTTGCTTTCTACGTCAAACGGTGTGGAAAAGAGATACGGTCTTATCTATGTGGACAGAACGGATGATGACCCGAAGCAGTGCGAGAGAATCCGTAAGGACAGCTTCTACTGGTACAAAAAAGTGATTGCTTCAAACGGGGCGGATTTAGATTAAGCAGTGTCGTGAGGACGGAGAAAGGAATGGAGAGGGATATGAAAAAATTGTTGGGAAAACCGGTTTATGACGGTGTGGCTATCGGTAAAATTGTTGTATTAAATAAAAAGGAAATGACTGTAAGACGTCAGAAAACAGCGGATATCGAGGCAGAAAAGAAAAGAGTGGAGGATGCTTTAACAAAGGCAAAGGAACAGCTGGCGGCTTTGTATGAAAAAGCCCTGAAGGAAGTAGGGGAAGCCAGCGCCGCTATTTTTGAAGTGCATCAGATGATGCTGGAGGATGAAGACTACGTCCAGTCCATGCTGCACATTGTTGAAAACGAGGGTGTCAATGCGGAATATGCGGTAGCTACCACCGGTGATAATTTCGCCCAGATGTTTGCCGCCATGGATGATGAATACATGCAGGCGAGATCTGCCGATATCCGGGATATTTCCGGAAGGGTGCTTCGGATTCTGTGTGGTCAGGAAAGTGTGGATTTCGCCGGTATGGAACCCTCCGTTATAGTAGCGGACGATCTGACTCCCAGTGAAACCGTGCAGATGGATAAAAGTAAAATATTGGCATTTGTAACGGTGCACGGTTCTACCAACTCTCATACCGCTATTTTAGCGCGTATGATGAATATCCCGGCGCTTATAGGAGTGCCGGTGAATTTAGAGGAAATCAAAACCGGGGAAACTGCCATTGTGGACGGCGCAAGCGGAGAAGTTATTTTTTCACCCACGGAAGAGGAACTGGCGAAGGCAGAAGATAAAATTAAAAAAGAACAGGAAAAGAAGAATATTCTGGAAACCTTAAAGGGCAAGGAAACGGTTACCAGAGAAGGAAAGAAAATCAACCTGTATGCCAATATCGGCAGTGTCAGCGATGTTGGATATGTAATGGAGAATGATGCGGCGGGCATCGGTCTTTTCCGGAGCGAGTTCTTATATTTAGGTAGAGATACCTTCCCGACAGAAGAAGAACAGCTTCAGGCATACCGTCAGGTACTGCAGATGATGGGCGGCAAAAAGGTGATTATCCGTACGCTTGATATCGGCGCCGACAAAAAGGCGGATTATTTTGAATTGGGAGAAGAGGAAAATCCGGCATTGGGCTACCGTGCTATCCGCATTTGCCTGACCAGACCGGAGATTTTTAAAACCCAGCTCAGGGCACTGTTCCGTGCAGCGGTTTACGGCAATCTTTCCGTGATGTATCCCATGATTACGTCCGTGTGGGAAGTAGAAAAAATCTATGAAATCGCAGAGGAAGTAAAGAAGGAACTGGAAGAGCAGCAGATCCCCTTCCAAATTCCGGAGCAGGGTATCATGATTGAGACACCTGCAGCCGTGATGATAAGCGATGAACTGGCAGAACTGGTGGATTTCTTCAGTATCGGCACCAATGACCTGACCCAGTATACCCTGGCTGTTGACAGGCAGAATGCCAAGCTGGATCTGTTCTATAATCCTCATCACAAGGCTATCCTAAAAATGATTGAGTATGTGACAAAACAGGCGCATGCCAAAGGCAAGTGGGTCGGCATCTGCGGTGAGTTAGGCGCAGACTTAGAGCTGACGGAAACCTTCCTCAATATGGGTATTGATGAACTTTCCGTTTCTCCCTCCATGGTGTTAAAGGTGAGGGAACGTATCCGGTCCCTGTAGACTTACCCCCGGCTTTCCGGTAAACCATCCCAATGGATGGTTTACCGGACGGCCTTTTTTTTTGCTGCCGTTTTCTACGTGGCGGTTTTTTTCCTCTTCACGGACAGAAAATTTTTCGTCAAAATCCGGATAAAAATTTGGATAAAATACATCAAATAGTTTGCATTGTCCATTGAAAAAGCATATGATAAAATATACATGGATATCCGGCTTTTTGGGGGAGACAAACCGGAAAATACAGGGGAACAAAAGAAGAGGAAATAGTATGAAAAATATACAGTATGAGCTGATCATCAATGAAGCTCTGCGGTCTGCACTGGAATATGACATACCGGATGAACAGATAAACGAATTTATTGAGTTCTTCGGCAAGCATATAGGTTCGGACAGGATCTATATTTTTGAAGACAATGTAAAGAAAAATGTAACGAACAACACCTATGAATGGTGTAACGAAGGCATCCTGCCGCAGAAGGATATGCTGCAGAATGTGGATTTCGATATTATAGGCTGGTGGTACGAAAGCTTTGAAAAGGGAGAAAGCGTGGTAATCCCCAGCGTGAAGGTCTTAAAAGACACCTATCCTTCTACCTATGACATTCTGAATGTACAGAACGTGGAAAGCTTAGTGGTCATTCCGCTGCGCTATCGTGACGAAATCCGTGGATTTGTAGGCGTGGACAATCCGCCCATCGGAAATATGGAGAGTATTTCAGGTTTCCTTGATATGATTGCCACTCTGCTTATCTCTCTGTTAAAATTGCGCAACTCCTTCCGCAAGTCCAATGAGGCGGCTAAACTGAGCAGTTATGCGGCGCTGGCGGAGATTTATATGACCATGCATATCATCAATGTAAAGACCGGCGTTTTCCGGGTAATAAAAAGCGTTCCGGAAATCGATGCCTGCATGCAGACTAAGGATGCGGATAATTTTTCAAAACAGATTGCCCATGTGGTGGAGTCAATCTGCTCTGATAAATATAAGGAAAGCGTGCTGGCATTTACGGATCTTTCCACCCTGGAAGAACGCATGGCGGGGACCAATACTCTGGCACATGAATTTGTATGCAGTATATTCGGCTGGTGCAGAGAACGATTTATCAAGGCGGATACCGATAAGGATGGAAAACTTCTGCGGGTTATGTATTGTATGGAGGTCATCGACGAGGAAAAACGCCGGGAGAACAGGCTTCTTTATCTGTCGGAAACGGACTCCATGACAGGACTTTATAACAGAGGCAGCGGTGAGCAGAGGGTAACGGCATTTCTGCAGAAAAAAACGGAAGGTCTGTTCTGTCTGATTGACTGTGATAAATTCAAATCCATCAACGATACTTACGGTCATATTGTGGGGGATGAGGTCATTGTTGCCGTTGCGGAGACCTTACAGAAGACATGCCGTAAGGATGATATTGTAATGAGACTCGGCGGGGACGAGTTTGCTCTGTACATACCGGACATGAAGAAGGAGCAGGCACCGTTTTTTATCGAAAGGCTTTTTGGCGAATTCGCAAAAATCATAATACCCGAAATGAAGGGACGGAAAATTTATATCAGCCTCGGAGCCGCATTCAGCCATGAGGATGAGCAGATTTCCTTTGACCAGATTTACAGGGATGCCGACGGGGCTATGTACGAGAGTAAAAAAACAGAGGGCTATTGCTACCATATTTTCAGGGAATAGGATCCGGCGATATATAAAATAAGGAGAAACACATGAAGATTTCAGATATATTACGCGAGGACAAAACCACCATATCCTTTGAGGTGTTTCCACCGAAGACCACCGCTAATTTTGAGTCCGTACAAAAAGCAGCTCTGGGTGTGGCGGCGCTGCATCCCGATTACATGAGCGTGACCTATGGGGCAGGCGGCAGCGACCGCGGCAATACACTGCATATTGCGGAGGAAATCCAGAAAGCGGAGAACGTAACCACCATTGCCCACCTGACCTGTGTGGGAGCGGGAAAAGAGGATATCAGAACGGCTCTTTCCGAAATGAAGGAGGCAGGCATTGAAAATATTCTGGCGCTCCGTGGGGACAGACCGAAGGATTTTGACGGCGACCCTTTTAAGGAATACCATTATGCCTCCGAACTGGTGGCAACCATTAAGGAATACGGCGATTTCTGCGTGGGCGGCGCCTGCTATCCGGAGGGACATCCCGATTCCACAAACAAAAAAGAGGATATTAAAAACCTCAAAAAGAAGGTGGACGCAGGTTGTGAGTTCCTGACCACCCAGATGTTTTTCGACAACAATATATTCTATAGCTTTTTGTATAAGGCGAGAGAGGCGGGCATTTTAGTGCCGGTTATTCCCGGTATCATGCCTATTACCAGAGCCAATCAGGTGGAAAATGCGGTACGCCTGTCGGGCTGTAACGTACCGGAACGCTTCCGCAGCATTGTGGACTGCTTCGGTGAAAATCCGGCAGCCATGCAGCAGGCGGGTATTGCCTATGCCACGGACCAGATTATTGACCTGATTGCCAACGGCATCAGGCACATCCACGTTTATTCCATGAATAAGCCGGAGGTGGCAAAGGGCATCCTTGACAATCTCTCCGACATTGTAAGACAGATATGATGGGTAAAGAATTAATCGGACAGCCGTTCTTGGAAACGGAATATTTTAAGAAAGAAGTTCGCCGGTATTTAGGCTACGGAAAGCAGCTGCCGGATGAAACGGTGCAGGGACTCATCGGCGGATGTGCAAAGGAGCTTTGGGACAGCATACAGCCCAGACACCTGACGGCAAGATATCCGCTTGTCTTAAAGCCGGAAGGAGAAATCCGGACGGCGGGACTTACCCTGCACAGCAGGGCATTGTCCAAAAACCTGCATGACTGCAAAGAGGTGATTTTCTTTGCGGCAACGCTTGGAAACGGTGCGGATATGCTAATTGCCCGTTACAGTAAAATAGCGGTCAGTAAAGCGGCGGTCATGCAGGCGGTGGCGGCGACGGTGATGGAAGAATACTGCGATAGATGCCAGGAACGGATAAAAGAGGAATTGCAGACGGAGGGACTGACACTGCGTCCACGGTTCAGTCCGGGCTTCGGTGATTTATCCCTGCAGATACAGCGGGATTTTTTAAATGTACTGAATGCCGGAAAATATGCCGGCATTTTTTTATCGGAAGGAAATATCATGCTGCCGGAAAAATCCGTGACGGCATTTATGGGCGTCTGCCGCATGGGTGACAGCGCCGTATAAACAGAGAACAGACAGGAAAAGTACGGATTTGACGGAACAGCTTGAGCCGTCTGACAGAAAAAGGGATGGAAAGTATGAATATAAGAGATGAATTTGGGAAAAGAATGCTTTTCTTTGATGGGGGCATGGGTTCTCTTCTGCAGGAAAAAGGGCTTAAGCAGGGTGAACTGCCGGAAACCTGGAACTTAAAAGAACCGGAGGAGCTTATCCGTATTCACCGGGAATATTTAGAGGCGGGAGCGGACATTGTTCTGGCGAACACCTTCGGAGCCAACCGTTTCAAGTATGACAATCTGGACGAGATTATTGCAGCCGGAATTGCCAATGCGAAAACAGCGGTCCGGGAAAGCGGGAAAAAAGCCTATGTGGCGCTGGATATGGGGCCCACCGGAAAGCTGTTAAAGCCCATGGGAACGCTTGATTTTGAAGAGGCGGTTTCTGTATATGCAGAAGTGGTAAGGGCAGGAGAGAAAGCCGGAGCAGACCTTATTTTAATCGAAACCATGAGCGATACCTATGAATTAAAGGCAGCAGTGCTGGCGGCAAAGGAAAACAGCAGCCTGCCGGTTATGGCAACCGTGGTATTTGACGAAGGACACAAGCTTCTGACCGGCGCTTCCCCGGAAAACGTGGTGGCGCTTCTCGAGGGGCTCCGGGTGGATGCCCTCGGTATCAACTGCGGTCTCGGTCCAAAGCAGATGAAGCCCATTTTTGAAAGACTGGCGCGGTTTGCGTCCGTTCCACTCATTATTATGCCCAATGCGGGACTTCCGAGAGTAGAAAACGGAAGAACCGTTTACGATGTGGACCCGGCGGAATTTGCGGAGGATATGGCTGAGATTATTGCCATGGGCGCCTGGTTTGCCGGTGGCTGCTGCGGTACCACTCCCGCCCATATCCGTGCACTGACGGAAAAATGCAGGGATTTTGTACCGAAGGCTCTCACAAAGAAGGACGATACTATTGTGACTTCTTATTCCAAGGTAGTCCTTCTTGGCGGGAAACCTGCGATTATCGGGGAAAGAATTAATCCTACCGGTAAATCTAAATTCAAGCAGGCACTCCGTGACAACAATATGGAATATATTCTCGAAGAGGGCGTAAAGCAGGCGGATGCCGGAGCAGATATTCTGGACGTCAATGTAGGACTGCCGGAAATTGACGAAGTGGCGATGATGAAGCAGACGGTTTACGAGCTGCAGGGCATCCTGCCTCTTCCACTGCAGATTGACACCACCAATGCAGAGGCAATGGAAGCGGCAATGCGTATTTACAACGGAAAGCCCATGATTAACTCCGTAAACGGCAAGGAAGAGGTTATGAAGGAAATCTTTCCGCTGGTACGGAAATACGGCGGAGTGGTGGTGGGACTGACTCTGGACGAAGCCGGTATTCCCACGACAGCCGAGGGGCGTCTTGCCATTGCGGAGAAAATCTACTGTACTGCGGAAAGCTATGGCATTGAGCGGAAAAATATTGTAATAGATGCCCTGACCATGACCATGAGCACGGATGATACCTCCGCCGGAACTACACTGGAGGTCGTAAAGAAAATCAAGGAGCAGGGCGGCAGAACCGTACTGGGGGTGTCCAATATTTCCTTCGGACTGCCCCACAGGGAAATTTTAAATGCGGCATTTTTCTCCATGGCTATGAGCGTCGGACTTTCTGCCGGCATCATCAATCCCAATGTGGCATCCATGCGGCAGGCATACGATACCTATTGCGTGCTGGGCGGCTTTGACTCCCAGTGCATGAATTATATAGAAAAATACGCGGCACTTCAGACTGTTACAACCCTGGCTCCGGCAGGAGCTGCCGGAACAGCAAACGGCACGGCTGGCGGAAACGGAGCGGCTGGCAGCAGCACAGGCGCGGGCGCAGCAGGCGGAAACGGAACGGCTGGCAGTATGCCAGCCTTGCAGAATGCCATCGTGAAGGGGTTGAAGGAGCAGGCATACCGCGGCACGAAGGAAGCATTGGCGTCCGGCAGGGACACCATGGACGTGATAAACGGGGAGCTGATACCGGCGCTGGACGTTGTGGGACAGGCATTTGAAAAAGGAACCATGTTCCTGCCCCAGCTTTTAATGAGCGCGGAGGCAGCCAAGGCAGGCTTCACCGCCATCAAGGAGTATGTGGAAAGCACGGGAACCAGACAGGAAAAGAAAGGCACTGTGGTGATTGCCACGGTAAAGGGAGACATCCACGATATCGGCAAGAACATCGTGAAGGTGCTTTTGGAAAATTACGGGTTCGATGTAATAGATTTAGGAAAGGATGTACCGCCGGAAGCGGTTGTGGAAGCAGTGCAGCAATCCGGAGCGCGTCTGGTGGGCTTAAGCGCCCTGATGACGACTACGGTGGCAAGCATGGAAGAAACCATAAAGCAGCTGCGAGAAAAGGTACCCGGCTGTAAGGTTATGGTGGGAGGCGCCGTTCTGACCCCGGAATACGCGGATATGATCGGAGCGGATTATTACGCCAAGGATGCCATGCAGTCCGTTCATTATGCGGAGAAAATTTCCGGTGACAATGATGTGCCGGCTCTGACATAGATTGAGAACGGAAACGGCGGAATAAGTTATAGTTTCATCCTATAACTGAATATCTACTTAGCATATTGGACAGATAGGTTTTCTTCATGCATAATGTGTACATAAGTTGAAACGACAATTCGGACACATTGCAGGAGGAAAAAACATGAAACTGAAAAAAATTATCGCACTTGCACTGACACTCACATCCCTTGCCACCGTATTCACCGGATGCGGCAGCAAGGAGAACACATCCGCAGACGCCGTTACCGTAAAAATCGGTGTGGTAGGCGCTATTTATGAAGACCTCTGGAAACCGGCACAGGACTCCTTGAAGGATGAGGGCATCAACCTGGAAATCGTACAGTTTTCCGATTATGTAACTCCTAACAATGCCTTAAACAGTGGCGATATCGACCTGAATGCCTTCCAGCATCACATTTATCTGGACACTGAATTAGAGCAGCACGGCTATGCTATCGAGCCGGCAGGCTACACCTTCATTATTCCCTTGAACCTGTATTCCCACAAGGTTTCTTCCGTAGACGAAATCAAGGACGGCGACACCATTGCCATTCCCGATGATGTAACAAACGGCGGACGTGCCATCAAGGTTTTGGCGTCAGCAGGTCTCATTACCTTAAAGGAAGATGCCGGATTTAACCCCACTGTGGATGACATTGCGGAATACAAAGTAAACTTCACCATCAAGGAACTGAAGGCAAACACCATTCCTTCCGTACTGGACGATGTAACCGCAGCTATCGTAAACGGCAACTATGCACTGGACTTCGGCTTAAAGACAGAAGAAGCTATCTATAAGGATACCGTTCTGGACGAAGAAGCATACTGGAACCTGATTGCTGTAAGAAGCGCTGACTTAGAGGATCCTGAAAAGGCAGAAGTTTACCGCAAGGTAGTAGCTGCCTTCCAGTCCCAGGCAACCGAAGACGTATTCAACAATACCTTTGGCGGCTACTTCATCAAGGTAGGCTGGGATCAGGATCTTTTAGCAGATAAATAAAACTCCCTGAACTTTCAAAAAAATCGCCGTAGGCATAGTGCTTACGGCGATTTTTTGCTATAATAAACATAATTACGGTCTTGTGACGGAAACGGGACCACATACATAAGGAGGATTTTATGCCTGTTTTTGATTTCAGCAACACTCCGGGAGAAAAAACGGAGGTTATCTGCACGTATACAACTTTTTTATCGAGTGCCAAGGAAAAAACTCCGGAAGAGCCGATTTTGGTGCTTACCAACAAGGAAAAGAAGCATCCCCATCATGCAACGGGACTTTTTACCAACCAGACCAGGCAGACGGCTTTTGAGTTCAAGGAAAACGGAACGACCTACATGGCGGACATCTTAAAGGTGGATGCCCGGTTTGTAAACCTCATTAAATGGCTGGGCGAAAACCACATCCATGTAAGGCTTTCCGGTCAGAACACAGAAGACGGCTATGCCGTATACAAAATCCGCGAAACTACCTTCGGAGGCGGTACCAAGCTTTCCGCAGAGGACGGTTTTTTACAGTTTATGATTGAAAGGCTTTTAGCCAGCAGCGCCGCAGAAGAAGTGGAAGAGGACGAAGAGGCGGATGAAGTGGGCGATGAAATGAAGCTTACCAGCCTGCAGAGCATTTCCGATTTCATGACCTGCGCCGGCAGAACGCTGCCCGACAATATCAGACTCTGGGCAAGAAGAAACTTAGCGGTAGCCCGTTCCAACGAGGTTTCCCCCGAGGAGCGCCGTCATGCCCAGCGTGCCCTTTCCATTATGATGAACGTACAGTGGAAGAGCAATTATTTTGAAGCCATCGACCCTGTGGAAGCAAGACGCATTCTGGATGAAGAACTTTACGGTATGGAGAGGGTAAAACAGCGTATTATGGAAACCATTATCCAGATTAACCGTACCCACACCCTTCCCGCCTATGGTCTGCTTTTGGTGGGTCCGGCAGGCACCGGTAAGTCCCAGATAGCCTATGCGGTGGCAAGAATATTGAAGCTGCCCTGGACGACACTGGACATGAGCTCCATCAACGACCCGGAGCAGCTGACAGGCAGCTCCCGTATTTATGCCAATGCCAAGCCCGGCATCATTATGGAAGCTTTCTCCATGGCGGGCGAGTCCAATCTGGTATTTATTATCAATGAGTTAGACAAGGCCGCTTCCGGCAAGGGAAACGGCAACCCGGCGGATGTGCTTCTGACCCTGCTTGACAACTTAGGCTTTACGGACAACTACATGGAGTGTATGGTGCCCACCGTGGGAGTATACCCCATTGCCACCGCCAACAACAAGGAGCAGATAAGTGCGCCCTTAATGTCCCGCTTTGCGGTGATTGACATTCCCGACTACACCGCAGAAGAAAAGAAAATCATTTTCAGCCGCTTTGCGCTTCCCAAGGTCTTAAAGCGCATAGGCTTACAGGAAAACGAATGCGTGGTGACCGGGGACGGTCTTACCGCTGTGGTGGAGCAGTTTGAAAACACCACCGGTATCCGCGATTTGGAGCAGGCAGCCGAACACATCGCCGCCAATGCCCTTTACCGCATCGAGGTGGAGCATGTGCCCGAGGTCGTATTTGACGGTGAAGAAGTAAGAAAGCTGTTTTCCTAAGGAAAAATCAGCATACCGACAGGACAGTAAGAATGACAGAAGATGAGGATTTGACAACATGAAAGGCAGACAGATTAGAAATTCCCTTTTACTGGTGCTGACCGCGCTTATCTGGGGCGTGGCATTTGTGGCACAGAGCACGGGCGGGGATGCTGTGGGACCGTTTTCCTTTAACGGTATCCGTTCCCTGATAGGCAGCGCCGTTTTAGTGCCGGTTATCTTTTTACTGGATAAAATGGGTCTGGGCAGCAAAAAGCCGCAGACAAAGGAAGAAAAGAAAACCCTGATAACGGGCGGCATCTGTTGTGGTACGGCATTGTTTTTGGCAAGCAGCGCCCAACAGCTTGGTATTACCATGGGTACGGCTTCCGGAAAAGCGGGCTTTCTGACCGCCTGCTACATACTGCTGGTGCCCATACTGGGACTTTTCTTAAAAAAGAAATGCGGCTGGAACATCTGGGTGGGCATGCTCATTACCATAGGCGGGCTTTACCTGCTCTGCATGAACGGCAGCCTGACCTTCCAGAACAGCGATTTGATGGTACTTTTATGCGCCTTTCTCTTTGCCGTACACATTTTAACCGTGGATTATTTTTCACCTAAGGTGGACGGTGTCAGAATGTCCTGCATCCAGTTCCTTGTCTGCGGACTGCTCAGCATGGTGCCTATGTACTTTGTGGATATGAAGCATTCGGCGGTGGGCTTTGCCGAATGGCTGCCGGGACTGATGGACCCTTCCGCGTGGATTGCCATTTTATATGCCGGCATTTTTTCCTGCGGTGTAGGATATACCCTGCAGATTGTGGGACAGAACGGCTTAAATCCGACGCTTGCTTCCATGATTATGAGTCTGGAGTCGGTTTTCTCCGTACTGGCGGGCTGGATTATTTTAGGAGAAAAGTTAAACGGCAGACAGCTTTTGGGATGTGCCCTTATTTTTGCGGCAATACTGTTAGCACAGATGCCATGCGGAACGAAAAGCCCGGAGAAAACCGGAAAGAAGGACGCAGGCAGTTTATAAAGCAATAGAAAAAAACAGAAAGAAGAGTGATTGATATGTGTACAGCGGCAACGTACCAGACAAAAGATTTTTATTTTGGAAGAACCCTTGATTATGAATTTTCCTATGGGGATGAGGTGACGGTGACACCCAGGAATTATCCCTTCACATTCCGGCACATAGGACTTTGTGTCCGGCATTATGCTATAGTCGGTATGGCACATGTGGCGGAGCAGCCGGCGGAATTTGTACCCAAAGATGCGGCAACGGCGGATTATCCTTTGTATTATGATGCCATGAATGAAAAAGGACTCTGTATGGCGGGGCTTAATTTTGTGGGAAATGCTGCTTATCAGGAAATAGAAGAGAGCAGGGAAAATGTAGCGCAGTTTGAGTTTATCCCTTATATATTAGGAAAATGTGCGGATGTAGGGGAAGCAAGGCAGGCGCTTGCCCGCATGAATTTAGTGGGAACCACGTTTAACGATGTGTTTCCGGCTGCCCAGCTTCACTGGATGATTGCGGACAAAGACGACTGTATCGTTGTGGAATGCACGAAGGACGGACTGCATGTGTATGACAATCCGGCAGGGGTGCTTACCAACAACCCGCCGTTCCCGACCCAGATGTTTTTGCTAAATCAGTACATGGGTCTGTCGGAAAAGCAGCCGGAGAACACCTTTGGGAAGGATATTCCTCTTTCCACCTATAGCAGAGGCATGGGCGCACTGGGACTGCCCGGGGATTTATCTTCCACATCCCGTTTTGCAAGGGTGGCGTTTGTAAGAGCCCATTCTTTGTCGGGAGAGTCGGAAGAGGAAAGCGTGAGCCAGTTTTTCCATATTTTAGGCTCCGTAGACCAGCAGAGAGGCTGCTGCGAGGTGGCGGAAGGCAAGTACGAAATTACCATCTACACTTCCTGCTGCAATGCAGACAAGGGCATCTACTATTACACGGCATATGACCGTCATCAGATTACCGCCATAGACATGCACCGTGAAAACTTAAATGACAATGCTTTAATAAGGTATACACTGCGTGAAAAAGATGATATTTTCTGGGAAAATTAAGCGAAAAATGCAAGAAACCAAAGTAGATATAGCATTAGAAAATTGACTTGACAAACAGGGAAACATGTAGTGAAATGAATTTATACGTTAATTCGGAAAAGTGGGGAAACAAGGGTGCTGATTAAGGGCATACCCTTGTTTTTTACTGGGTAAGGAGACGATAATGGAATATAAAGTTAATAACATAAGCTACAAATATACGACGGACGGACCGCAGGTGCTGAAGAACGTAAGCTTTTCCATCGAACAGGGAAAGGTTACCGCGATTGTAGGCCCCAGCGGATGCGGTAAATCCACTCTGGTACAGATTTTCAGCCAGGTTATTCCGAAGCTGATCGGAAACGGCGAATTAGAGGGAAGCTTTGATGTTCCCGAAGGCACATTTGTCAGCGTGGTCAGCCAGAATCCGGAAAACCAGTTGTTCGGTTACGGCGTGGAAGATGCCATTGCTTTCGGTCTGGAAAACATCGGCATGCCCCAGGCGGAAATCGTAGAGCGCATGGAATATGTACTGGACCTTTTAAAGCTGCAGTATCTGCGTAAGAGAAGTGTGGACAATCTTTCCGGCGGACAGCGGCAGTCTGTCTGCATCGCCTCCGTACTTGCCATGAAGCCCGACATTTTAATTATGGACGAGCCGGTAAGCTCCTTGGACCCCAACGGTAAAAAGATGGTGCAGGATATTTTAGGAGAACTGAGAGACAGCGGCAACACCACCGTTATCGTGGACAACAATCTGGTATGGTCCGCCGGCATTGTGGATCATGTGGTCGGCATTTTGGACGGCGAAGTTGTGTTTGACGGCAGCAGGGATGAATTCTTCCAAAATTTTGAACTGCAGGAAAAATTAGGAGTTATCCTTCCTCAGGAAGTAGAAATATACAGAGCGCTTTCCGCCAAGGTTCCCGATGTAAAGATGTTTTACAATATGGACCGGGCGCGTGCAGAGCTTGCAGGCAGAACAACCGCTAAGCCCCGTCTGGAAAAAGAGGCGGCTGCGGAAAGCTTTAACCCGGTTATCAGTGTAAAGGATTTAGTAAAGCAGTTCAGCGACGGATTTATCGGTCTGAAACAGGTAAATGCTCAGGTACCGGAAGGAAAGATTGTTGCCATTTTGGGACAGAACGGTTCCGGTAAGACCACCTTTGTCAAACACTTAAACGGTCTGTATAAGCCCACAAGCGGTGAAGTGGATTACAGAGGTGAGTCCATTTTAGGCAAATCCGTGGCACAGATTTCCAAGAACATTATTCTGGTATTCCAGCATCCCGAGCACATGCTGTTCGAGGAGACGGTGGAGAAGGAGCTGACCTTCTGTGCCCGTATGCAGGGTGTGGATTTTACCGAAGAAAACATCACGGAAATCCTGACCCGTTATCACTTAGAGAAAGAAAAAGAAAACTTCCCCTTAAACCTGTCCATGGGTCAGAAGCACATGCTGACCATTCTGTCCGTGCTTCTTTCCAGTGCGGATGTCATCCTTCTGGATGAACCCACCCTCGGTATGGATGGTTTCTTAATCGGGGATCTGGAAAAAATGGTTTTGGAATTGAAGAAAGCAGGCAAGACCATCATCATGATAAGCCACGAAATTCCTTTCGTCTTCCGTCTGGCAGATTACACGGTTATCTTGAACCATGGCGAAAAGGTATTTGAAGGCACTAAGGAAGAGTTAGTAGAGCGCGAGGATATCTTTGATAAGATTAACATTGAATTCCCGCCGGTTGTCCGTCTTTCCAAGGAATTGGGACTGGATGAAATTGTATTCGATGTAGACGATTTTATCGCAAAAGTAACGGAATCATAGGCGACGAAGGAGAAAAGGTATGGATTACTTAAAATATGTAGATGGAAATTCACTGCTTCACAAACTGGACCCGCGTACAAAGTTCATGTTCTTTATCGTGATGGCGGTGCTGACCAGTATCGTGAAGTCCGGTGTGGCTTTGCTGTTCTTATTGGTATTTTTTGTCGTAATGTGGAATGTGTGCGGCATTCAGAAGTACATATTTGTTCTGGTGAAAAAGCTGAAGGTGCTGCTTTTGTTTATTTTCCTGTTGTGGTTTGTGCTGGGGCTGTTTGAACAGCCTGCCGTGGAAGGAGGTCCTGTTTTCTTCCAGACATTTATCGGCAACGGCGGTATGCAGATCTGCTTCGACTGGTACGATTTTTACAAGGGTTTTGTGTATTCCCTGCGAATTTTCTTAATGATTGCATCCTTCTATACGGTGCTTCTCACCACCAACTTCAGTGAGATTATTTTAGGATTGCAGAAGTGGAAAATTTCTTATGCACTGGCATTCGGTATCGGTCTGGTATTCCAGATTATCCCCATGATCATCACCGAGTTAAACGCCATCATGGAGGCGCAGAGCTCCCGAGGTCTGGAAATCGAAAAGTGCAGCTGGGTGACCAAGATTAAGAACTACGTTACGTTCTCATTCCCGCTTTTGTTCCGTGTTATCAGCAAGGGTCAGGCAATTTCCTTAGCGATGCATTATTACCAGCTTAACTTCTCGGTACACAGAACGGCATACAAAAACATTAAGGCAAGCAAGTACGATGTTTACTTTATCCTTGCCAATGCGGTTGCCATTGCGGCTACCATTGTACTGCATATTTTCTTCTACATCCCAGTATAAGGTATCTTGCGGGTTCCCCGGAGCGCGTACGGGGAGCCTGTAAATATAAACAACAAACATTTTTCTAAGACAAAGGAGAAACAAAAAAATGAAGAAAAAATTATCTTTCGTCAACATCGTCTTCTTCGTAGTATTTGGTGTTCTGACCGGTGTTCTCTGGGCTTACCTTTGCCCGATTCCCCTGATTCCCGGCGCAGTTCACTTCCGTACATTCGCATTCATTCCGGTTGCCATCGGTTATCTGTTTGGACCGGTAACAGGCTTTTTCTCAGGCTACATCGGAACCGTCGTATGGGCTCTGCTTTCCGGTAACTTCATTCCTCTGCATTCCCCTCTGACGGATGGTATCACCGTTGGTCTGTCCGCAGCACTTCCCGCACTCATTCATTTACGTGCAGGCAAGACTGACCTTCTTTCTGTTATCGAAAAAGGAAAAGGCAAATTCATCGGCGTAAGCTTACTGTGGAGCCTTCTGTTTGGTGTTCTGATGATTCTTACCACCAGCATTTCCCTTTCCTACTTCACCGGTTTAGGATATGTATACTGCATCCTTTGGATTGGTATTGCTGACGTTGTCCCCATTGCACTGACACCGTTCGTGGTTCTGCTTCTTGCAAAGAGAATGAAAAATATCCGAAACATCGTACCTTACGTATAGGCAGAAGCTGCCATTATATTACGCGCAAAATAACTGCATAAAATAACGTCTGCACCTTTGATAAGGCTGCAGCGGTACGAAAAAATCCCCTGTCATTTATTAGTATGACAGGGGATTTTGTGTACTCTTTTTATAATGCGGAATTTTACTTAGTAGTTTTCTGCGTGGATTTCAAAATAAGACTGGGGATGTGCGCATACGGGACAGATTTCGGGAGCCTTTTCACCCACTACGATATGTCCGCAGTTGCGGCATTCCCATACCTTTACTTCGCTCTTTGCAAACACTTCCTGCATTTCCACATTGTGAAGCAGGGCGCGGTAGCGCTCCTCATGTTTCTTTTCGATGGCACCTACCATACGGAATTTTGCAGCCAGCTCTGGGAAGCCTTCTTCTTCGGCGGTCTTGGCAAAGCCTACATACATATCCGTCCATTCGTAATTTTCCCCATCGGCGGCAGCCGCTAAGTTTTCTGCGGTGCTTCCGATGCCGTTCAATTCCTTGAACCACATTTTAGCATGCTCTTTTTCATTGTCGGCGGTCTTTAAGAACAGGGATGAAATCTGTTCAAAACCGTCCTTTTTCGCTTTGGAAGCGAAGTAAGTATACTTGTTGCGTGCCTGGGACTCTCCTGCGAAAGCCTCCAAAAGATTTTTTTCGGTCTGTGTTCCTGCATATTTGTTTGCCATAATGTTCTCTCCTCACAATAAATGGTTTATAAATAGTAACAATTACTATTATTAGATTAAACCTATTTCTGGAAATTGTCAAGGGAGAATATCAGATAATGTAGTCGTTGGCAATCAGGGTCTTCTGCTGGTCGATGATGTCCTGCAGGGTGATGCCGTCCAGATATTCGGTAATGACCTTATACAGACCTTCCCACACCGGGAGTGTGATACATTCCGCACTGCGTTCACATTCGTTGGGTTCCTGGTCCAGACAGGCAACGGGCGCCAGGCTGCCCTCCGTCAGACGTAAAATCATACCCACCGTGTACTTGTCCGGGCTTTTGGCAAGCATGTAGCCGCCCTGATAGCCGCGGTTTGTTTTTAAAACATCCGAGCGGTTAAAGATAGCAACAATCTGCTCTAAATATTTTTTGGATATATTCTGACGTTCTGCGATGTCCTTTAAGGCAATGTAGCCCTCGTTCTGATGCTCGGCAAGGTCTAAGAGCATCCGTAAGGCATAACGTCCTTTGGTTGAAATTTTCATACATTCCCATTCCTTTCCGTAACTTATATACCCATAATACCATATACTTAGTAGGCTTTCAAGAACGGAAGTGTGGGAAAACCGGAAAAACTTGCAAATACAAGGCTTTTTTATTATAGTTTAGTTATTATGAATGAGATATATCTGGCAAAAAATCATCTGATGATAAAAACCGAATACAAGGACCCCGAGGTGCACAGGCACTCGGCGGCACACATCCTGATTTCTCTGGAAGGCGCAGTGCGCTTTCAGGTGGACGGACAGGAAATGACGGGGTTCGGCGCTGTCATTCCTTCCGGGCTGCCCCATACGGTGTGCGGAGCTTTGGACGAAGAGGGGAAGCCTCTGTCCATGCCGTCGTTGCTGTTATTTTTGTTTGATGAAACCACCTCTGTGGCGCAGAGCATCCGGGAGAGCCGGCTCATCACCGTAAAGCAGGCGCAGACCGTTTTACAGTGGTACCGGGATATGCGGGAAACCCCGGACGCAGCGGCAGCCTATGTGTGTTTTCTACAGAAGGTGCTTAAAGAACTGGCACTTACGGATAACACAGGTTTTGGCAGGCAGCATCCCACAAATACGCGGGAGGCTGACAGGGTGCCGGGGCACACTGGTCTGCAGACCGTGGGAGATTCCCGTATCCGTGAGGCGTATGCTTATATAGATGATCACATCGGTAGCGACATGACGGTGGCGTCCATCGCGGAGACTTTTTGCATGTCGGAGAGCCGTTTTTCCCATCTGTTCCGCAAGGAAGCGGGCATGTCTGTTGCCAATTATCTGGTTTTCCGTAAGCTGTATTTTACCTACCTCGGGCTGATGAAAGGGAAAAATATTACCACCGCAGCGCTGGATGCCGGTTTTTCCGACCCTTCCCATTTTGCAGCCACTAATAAGCGCATGTTCGGGCTTTCCCCCACGGCGGTCAGCGGCAGCATGAAAATCATAACAATAGCAGAAATTTAAAAGCAGAAGCAGAACGGATATGCTTTAATAATCTTGCTGCAGGATAAGAAATGACTGCAGTAGTGTGCAGCAGATTACGGAGGCAGCAATTATTATGGCAGTTACGTTCAAGAAGGGTATGTACGAACTGAATACCCAGAGTAATTTCAATTACCAGTTAAACAGACTTGTGATGTGGGACGGAGGGGATCTGGAAGAAATCAAAAAAGTCGGACCGACCATCCATACCAGCGAGGACTGGAAAACGAAGCTGATTTCCCTGGGGGATAAAGCGATGGCGGAGCAGAGAACGGAGAATGCCATTGCCTACTACCGCATGAGTGAGTTTTTCATGTATGACGGTGACCCGGACAAGAAGAAATATTATAAAAAAGGCACGGAGCTTTTCTACGACTATTATAAGGAATGGTTTGAGAGCGGCAGAGTGGAGCGCACGGAGGTGCCCTACGAAGAGGTAAAGCTGCCGGTTATGCATGTGAAGCCTCTTACGGAGGACGGCATGCGGGAAAGCGGAGTAGCCCCGAAGGATGTCATTCTGTTGCACGGCGGCAACGACAGTTACTTTGAAGAACTGTTTTTCCCTATGCTGTATCTGGCGGAAAACGGTTTTGAGGTCTATCTGTTTGAAGGACCCGGACAGGGCGGCGTCATGCGTGTGCAGGGTAAGCACTTCACCTACGAATGGGAGCGCCCCGTGAAAGCGGTTTTAGACTATTTTGCCCTTTCGGATGTGACGATTATCGGCGCATCCCTCGGAGGCATGTTAGCGCCGAGAGCGGCGGCTTTTGAAAGCCGGATATCCCGTGTGATTGCCTGGAGCATTTTCCCGAATTTTCAGGATGTGCTGTTATCGGCATCCCAGGGCGCAGGCACAAGGCAGTTTAAGCTGGCGAAGAAACTCATTTCCATGCACTGCCGCGGCATTGTCAATCTGGTATTCCGCAAAAAGGCGGAGAAGGACGAGATGGTGCGCTGGGGTCTGGAACACGGAAAATACGCCTACGAGGCGAAGGATGCTTACGGATATGCCAGCAACATGAGCCGTTACCAGATGCTTGACATTGCGGACAAAATCACCCAGGACATCCTGATTGTGGGCGCAAACAAGGACCATTTTATTCCTTACGAAATGATTGGCGAGGAAATAAATGCGCTGAAAAATGTGCGTTCCCTGACCTTCCGGTTGTTCACGGATAAGGAGTCGGCAGGAAACCACTGCAACTGCGGCAATTCCAAATTGGTGTTTGACACGTTTATGAACTGGATACTGCAGATGAAGTCCGCGGACAGATAACGGTGTCTGCAGGTTGCGGAAAGAATAGAGGGGTTTTTATATATGTACGGTTTTATTTATCACCTTACCATGATGCGGAGCAAAGGATACATTAAGAAAACATACGGAGCTGATTTCTGGAAACAGTTTAAGCAAAGCTCCGGTGCGGTATTTAAGAAAGTGGTAAAGGAGCTCCCGGATATCGGCGAGAGTATTTTTTCCTTTAACTATGCTTATGCGCCGTCCTATGTGGCGTGGTACAAGAGCATGCAGAAGCTGGGACTTGACAGAGAGCAGGCAGATGACCTGATGTGGAAAATGAATGAAAAGATGCTGCTTTCCGTGCCGAAGCCGTTTTTACATATGGCGGGAAAGGCATATTTGAACAGCTTCCGCAAGAAAGCAGCCAGACATGTGGAAAGACAGAAAGCGGGGGCGCTTCATCCCAATGACTGGCTGATTGATTACCGCAATATTGACGACAATTCCTTTGAAATCAACATCAGACGGTGCGGCTTTGTAACGGTTGCGGAACAATATGGTGTCCGGGACATGCTGCCCGGTATCTGCGGTGTGGACTACATGATTTCCCACTACATGGGCAACGGTTTTTCCCGCACCAAGGTACTGGGAGACGGGGACGAGTGCTGCAACTGCCACTATGAACTGATGGGCAAATGCCCCCTGCACGCACCGGCGGGAATGAAGTGATCACTCTTTTACATACCGCATGACATCTTCATAGATGGCGCGGTAGCCTTCTTCTTTGATATGCATCCCTTCAATGGTGTATTCCGCTTTCAGACGTCCCTTATCATCCTTCAGATTATGGTTTACATCAATATAAGACTGGTTGTGTCTGGCAGCCAGTTTTTTTACTTCCTCGTTGGCAAGGGCAATTTTTTCGTTGGTGCGGATTTTCAGGCATTCCTTCATCTGCTCGGTGGCAGCTTCGTAGTTTACGGGATAGTAAGCCATGAGATATATTTTTACGCCCGGCACTTTTTCCTCAATGGTAGTAAGGATTTCATCGTAATGGGCGATCATCTGGCTGATGGGGATGCTTTCCCAGCTTAAATCGTTAGTGCCAATGTTGATGAAAACCTTGGAAGGTGAAAGGTCTGTGACGCAGACATCCAGTACCTGCATGAGCTCATCGGTAATGAAGCCGCCGATGCCGCGGTTGTAAATAACGGTGGGGTCGTTATGCTCTTTCAAAAGCTTTTCAATGGGAAACATTTCCATTAAAGAGGAGCCTGCAAATACAACCTGTCCTTTCCTTGCGGTTTTGTTTGCCTCTCTGTAACGTTCTACTTTCATTTCTTTATCTGACATAATCTTTTCAAACTCCTTTCAGTTTGGATGAAGTGTCCAATCTCAAAATTATAGATTCTTTTTTGTATCTTAATTATATACGGAGAGGTAGGAAATTTAAACGCCAATTTCCTGAAATATGCAGGTGATTTTTACGATAACAATTAAAAAAACAGTTGACAAATGACTTTTAAGAGCGTATTGTAAGTGCAACAAATAAATAGTGCTTCAAACCTATGAGAAAGAAGAGTAGGCTTTTGATTACTATCACAGAGAGCAGCCGACTGGTGGGACGGCAGCATAGGAGCAATCGCTGAATGGGCTTTCGAGGACGGTCCGAACAACAGTAGGCACCGGCGGGATTCGCACCCGTTATCATGGCGACAGATATGATAGTGTCTGGAGGAGAGGATGCAGAAAGCATCGAAATTGAGTGGCACCGCGTTAATGATTATTACCGCCTCAAGTAAGATTTACTTGAGACGGTTTTTTGTTGTAGAAATTACAACGTCCGGATAGGTACCATCCGGATTCCAGCCGGTCTCAAAGCTATCAGAAATTAAAAAGATTTGCAGAAAGGTATGGTAACAGTATGAAGAAGAAAATTTTAGCAGCAGTTTTGGCAACCACAATGATTTTAGGACTGGCAGCATGCGGCAGTAATGCGGCAGACAGCACAAACGGCAGTGCGGCAGGTACGGACAACAACACCACCGCTGACACAGAAAGCACACCGGATGCCGGTGATGCAACCGTAACCGATACGGACGGAAAGACCTACACCATCGGTATTTCCCAGTTCGCAGAGCACGGCTCCTTAGACAACTGCCGTGAAGGCTTCTTAGCAGGTCTTGCAGAGGAAGGCATTGTAGAAGGAGAAAACCTTACCGTATTATTTGACAATGCACAGGCAGACACCGGTACCGCAAGCACCATTTCCGACAACTATGTTTCCAAGAAAGTGGATTTAATCTGTGCCATTGCAACACCCAGTGCCATGAGCGCTTATAACTCCGCATTAAATACCGATATTCCCGTTATTTACACCGCAGTATCCGATCCTGTCGGCGCAGGTCTTGCAACCGAAGACGGCATGCCGGCCGGCAACATCAGCGGTACCTGCGATGCACTGGCAGTAGACGCCCAGTTACAGATGATCCGTGAAATTATGCCGGATGCCAAGAAGGTCGGCATCATCTACACCACCAGCGAAGCAAACTCCGTAAGCACCGTTGCAGAGTACAAGGAAGCAGCCGCAAATTATGGATTTGAAATCGTAGATGTCGGCATCAACACCATCGCCGATGTTGACCTGGCGGCAGCAGACCTGGTAACCAAGGTAGACTGCATCACAAACCTGACCGACAACACCGTAGTATCCGCCCTGCAGACCGTTATTGCCAAGGCAAATGACGCAGGCATCCCGGTATTCGGTTCCGAAGTAGAGCAGGTAAAGGCAGGCTGTGTCGCTTCCATGGGTCTGGAATACATTGAACTCGGCAAGCAGACCGGTAAGATGGCAGCAAAGGTATTAAAGGGCGAAGCAAACGCATCCGATCTTAAGTTTGAAACCATTACCGAGCCCAGCTTATATGTAAACACCGCAGCCGCAGCAAAAATCAACCTGACTTTATCCGATGATTTTGTAGCAGGCGCTTATCAGAAATTTGATGAAATTACCGTAGAGTAAACAGGAGGATATGACGTGTCACTGATACTTAGTGTTTTGGAACAGGGTATGATATATGCCATCATGGCATTGGGAATTTACATCACCTACAAAATTCTGGATTTCCCGGATCTGACGGTGGACGGAAGCTTTCCCATGGGAGCCGCACTGACCTGCGTGCTGATTGCAAAGGGAGTAAACCCGCTCCTCACACTGCCGGTTTCGTTTCTGGCAGGTGTGGCTGTAGGCGTTCTCACCGGCATTATCCATGTGAAGCTGAAGGTAAGGGATTTACTTTCCGGTATTATCATGATGACAGCCTTGTACACCGTAAACTTAAGAATTGCGGGACGCGCCAATTTCCCCATTTACAATTACCAGACGATTTTTGACAATGACTTTGTAAATACCATTTTCCCGGCAGCTTTAAAACCGTACCGCACCGTAATCGTGGTACTGGTCATTACCCTAATTACCAAATATCTTCTGGATGCGTACATGCGCACCAAATCCGGCTTCTTACTCCGTGCCGTTGGGGATAATGATACCATTGTTACCTCCCTCGGTGTGGATAAGGGCAAGGTAAAAATTATCGGTCTTGCCATTGCAAACGGACTTGTTACCCTGAGCGGCTGTGTTTACGCCCAGCAGCAGCGTTTTTTCGATGTGTCCATGGGTACCGGTACGATGGTAATCGGTCTTGCGAGCGTTATCATCGGCACCAGCCTCTTAAAGAAAGTTACTTTCGTACGTGTTACTTCCAGCGTAGTAATCGGTTCCGTTATTTATAAGGCGTGTGTGGCGCTGGCGCTCCGCATGGGACTTCCTTCCACGGATCTGAAGATGATTACCGCAGTTCTGTTCCTGATTATTTTAGTTGTCAGCATGGACAGAAACAAGGCGGCAAGGATTAAAGGAGGGAGCGCAAAATGATTGAATTAAAGAACATTCACAAGTACTATAATCCCGGCTCCGTCAACGAACTTTGTCTGTTTCAGGATTTTTCCCTGACCATCAACGATGGGGATTTCGTAGCGGTGGTAGGAAGCAACGGCTCCGGAAAAACTTCCTTGTTAAACATTATCTGCGGCAGCATTCCCATTGATTCCGGCGACATTGTGGTAAACGGAAATTCCATCGTAGGCAAAAAGGATTACCTCCGCCACCGTAAAATCGGCCGCGTTTACCAGGACCCTTCCAAGGGAACCTGTCCTTCCATGACCATTTTAGAAAACCTGTCCATTGCGGACAACAAGGGGAAGCCCTTCAATTTAAGGGCGGGTGTCAACAAAGCCAAAATCGGCGAGTACAAGGAATTGCTTTCCACCTTAAATCTGGGACTGGAAGATAAGCTTCACACGCAGGTGGGTTCCCTTTCCGGCGGGCAGCGTCAGGCACTGGCGCTTCTGATGTCCACCATGACACCTATTGAGTTTTTAATTTTAGATGAACATACGGCGGCGCTTGACCCCAAGACCGCAGACCGCATCATGGAGCTCACAGAGCAGATTGTCCGGGAAAAGAAAGTAACTACCATCATGGTAACGCACAATCTGCGTTACGCCGTGGAATACGGCAACCGCCTGATCATGATGCACCAGGGCGAAGCCATCATCGACAAAGCCGGTGAGGAAAAGGCAGCCATCACTACCGAGGACATTATGAGCACATTCAACAAGATCAGCGTGGAGTGCGGGAACTAAGATGTTCTTATTAAGAAAACTTCACAGAGCATAAAGATTTTATTCTAAACAGAGACCGTAAGCGGCAATGCCATGAAGAAAGGATATTGCTGCCTGCGGTCTTTTTTAATAAGAAAAAGGGATAGCAAAAATAAACACAATATGGTATTATTTTAATAAGAAGAACCTTGGTGAAAAGGGAGATTTTTATGAAGATAGGAATATGTGACGATGATAGGACGGATATTTTAATAACTCAAAAAGAATTGCAGAACATCGCGCCTAAATTATGCACGGCCCCGGAAATTTATGAATTTTCGGATGGAAGCACTATGACGGAAGATATTTTGAAAACAGGGATAGATGTAGTACTTCTTGATATTGGCATGCCGGATGTAAACGGATTATCCGTCGCAAATGCTCTGATGCAGCAATCCCCTTTTCTCACCATTATTTTTCTTACGAATCGCACAGAATTAGTATTTCAGAGTCTGAAGTACCGGCCGCTCCGCTTTGTACGAAAGAGTCATATCAGAGAGGAATTGGAAGAAGCAATTCTGACTGCGGAAAAGAAGATTGCCTTAGAAATGCATGTGTTTTCTTTTACTAAAAATAATGTGGCATGCACATATCCGGTAAGAGAAATCATTTATGTGGAAAGTAAAGGACATTATATGGAAATACATATCGGAAATGAGATAAAAAGGGAACGGGGGAAACTGACAGAATATGAGGAAAAATTAAAAGATTACGGCTTTTTGAGGATTCATGTGGGCTATCTTGTTAATGTGAGGTATATTGCCATGATAAATTCTCAGGGAGTTTTTTTGGATAACGGAGAAAAACTGCCAATCAGCAGACAAAACAGGGAAACAATACAAAAAGAATACATAAGAGGATTGGAGAAATTTGTGCATGGATGTCGTATATAAAATGTCAGAATGGGGGCAAGCCTGTTTGATGCGGCTGCCGTCATTGCATTTCTGACAATAGTGTTGAAAAGAAACGACCGTATAAAGAACATAACTGTGTATAGCATGATAATGCTTGCTTTTGTGGCAGGACTTGGCTTTTTACAGGATATATCAGAAAATGCCGGCATAACGCTGTTGTGTATATTTACCGGCAGTTTTGTATTTTCCCTTTTTTTCTTACAGGGAAGCTGGAAAAGTAAATTTCTGTATAATCTGATTTTTTATGTGATACAGATGACATCCAATATGCTTATCGTTTATGGGATTACCATGGTATTAAAGGTAGAGTTGGAAAAATTGACCGAAATGGGAAGCGCAATAAGAATATTAACTTTGATTCTTCATAAATTGCTGTTTCTGCTGATGCTTATGGTGATAATCTTGTTATGCCGCAGAAAAAAGGCAGTGTGGCAGTATCTTTGTGCCTATACTACCTGAACAGGCAGCAGCAATATAAGTTGGAAAATGAAATTCTTATTATGAAGCTGCAGGAGGAGAAAAATACACCGAATAAAATGGATGAAGTATACGAGAATAATCGGATTTTACGGCATGATTTGAAACATTACCTGACGGTTGTCCGGGGGATGCTTTATACATCGGGAGTAGAAGAAACGACAAAGTATCTGGAGGAACTGTTGCAAAGTAAATTTGAAAGAGACCTGTATTATTATACAGACAGTACGGTAGTGAATGCCGTCCTCAATGATAAAGTGTCCCTATGCAAAAAAAATAATATTTCATGTAACATAGAAATTTGTGGACAAATCGGAGAGGAAAGGCAGACGGATATAGGTATTATTTTATCCAATCTTTTAGACAATGCCATAGAGGCTGAATTAAAGGAGAAGGAAAGGTACATATCCGTGGAAATCACAAGACAAAAAAGGAATCTGTTTATAAAAGTAGAAAATTCAGTCAGTGAACCGGTTTTTCACAATAACCCTTCTTTGAGAACGAAAAAAAAGGATACCAATAATCATGGCATAGGGATAAAAAGTGTAAGAAAATTAGTACAGGGAATGGATGGCTTCTGCTTGTGGGAAGATTACGAAAATCGGTTTTCGGTAACGGTAATGCTGCCGGAACATGCCAATCGTGCCTGACAGAATACAAACCGTGCCAGCTATATGGAAAATATGACAAAATCAGCTAAAATTGTGGATATGAAGCATTATTTTTCTGCATTCATGGATACAAACATTAGTTTTTATTATAGTGTTTGTAAGCCTGCGCCAATATACGGGCGGTTACCATGCAAAAAGCAGCGTGGGATGTGCTGCTTTTTGCATGGTAAC
>ERZ1026846.414-NODE-414-length-33617-cov-40.642274_pt1 | contig 33617 bp, 27 predicted proteins | sample MGYA00380153_ERZ1026846 | MGnify/ENA primary metagenome ERZ1026846 (study PRJEB33269, sample SAMEA4719789) | human gut metagenome | biome: human-associated habitat; feature: organic feature; material: feces | place: Cameroon | collected 2013-10 ...
GCGCCGATGGTACTGCAATGCAATGCGGGAGAGTAGGTAGCCGCCTCCTTTTATATTTTTTTTAGCCTCGATTACAATGTAATCGAGGCTTTTTCGTTATATATATGTATGATTTGGACAGATAGAATACGACAAGTTAAAATATTATTGGTTGTTGCAGCTGTGTTGATAGCTGTAGCTTCGCTTGTCGTATCTCATTTTCTGGTCAGAGACTTGGCCCAAGAAGAGCGTAGTAGGATGGAGGTTTGGGCTGAAGCTATGCGCTCGCTGAACATGGCCGATGAGAACACTGATTTGCAACTGGTGCTGAAGGTTATCAATGAAAACAATACAATTCCCGTTATTGTTCTTGATCCTAATGGGAATGCGCAGTTGTTTAGAAATATCAAAGTAGATGGAACTGATTATAATGACAGTCTGGCTCATGCGGCTGTAGTTGGCAGACATCTTTTGGCGAAAGGTAAAAATATCAAGATTATGCTTAACGATTCTACGCATGACTACATACAAGTATGTTATGGTGAATCGGTTATGATCACTCGACTGGCAGCTTATCCTATGGTGCAATTAGGGGTGGTTCTGATTTTTGTCGTTGTCGCTATATTTGCTTTGCTTACGTCAAAGCGCGCCGAACAGAACAAGGTTTGGGTAGGCTTGTCGAAGGAAACTGCCCATCAGTTGGGTACGCCTATCTCCAGTTTGATGGCCTGGACGGAAATATTGAAGGAGACCTATCCTAAGGACGATCTAATTCCCGAGATGGATAAGGATGTGAAACGACTGCAACTGATAGCTGACCGTTTTTCTAAAATCGGTTCTCAGCCTGAGCTTGTGCCTTCCAGTTTGAATCAGATTATGGATCATGTATGTGACTATATGGACCGTCGTACTTCGCAGTCTATAAAGATAATGAAGGAATTGCCGGTTCACGATCTGATTGTTACCATTAATGCTTCTTTGTTTGAATGGGTGATAGAAAACTTAGCCAAGAATGCTGTAGATGCGATGGGTGGAAAGGCCGGAGTCATCACGTTGCATGTTGAGGAGGAAGCAGGTAAGGCTGTTATCGAAGTTTCTGATACAGGAAAGGGTATAAAAAAGAAAGATATAGGTAATGTGTTTCGGCCAGGTTTTACTACCAAAAAGCGCGGATGGGGCTTAGGTTTGTCATTGGCCCGCCGAATAGTAGAAGAGTATCATCATGGTAAAATATGTGTAAAAAGTTCGGAAGTAGGCAAGGGAACCACTTTTAGAATTGAGTTAAAGCTATAATAACTGCTTAATATACTCTATTTTAGAGATTTTTTGAGAAAAAAATTACTCTATATCAAAAAAAAATCGTAACTTTGCAGCCCGAAAACAATATGTAGATATTGTATATATGTGTAGCATAGAGCAATTTAGAATAGATTTGAAAGCCTTGCCTCAGGGCGTAAGTACTTATCAGTACAGGCTCAATGATGAATATTTTAAGGCGATAGACGCTCCTGATGTTGAGAGAGGCGAGTTGTCGTGCTGTCTTTCCGTAGATAGAACGGAAGACTTTTTCGAACTCAATTTTCATACAGAAGGAGTGATACACATACCTTGCGACATTTGTTTGGATGATATGGATCAGTCCATAGAGACCGATAACAGGTTAGTCGTAAAATTCGGAGAAGACTACTCAGAAGATGATGACCTCGTGACTGTGGCCGAGAACGAAGGAATACTCGATGTCTCGTGGTTCATTTACGAATTTATAGCCCTCAATATTCCCATCAAGCACGTGCATGCACCTGGAAAATGCAACCCTGCTATGATTGAGATGCTGAAAGAGCATTCTGCCGCCCGAAGCGGTGAGGAGGATGAGGAAGTTGTAGATCCACGCTGGGCGGCACTCTTAAAACTAAAAAAGTAAAATTCAAAAAATTTAAAATTAAAAAATTATGGCACATCCTAAAAGAAGACAGTCAAAGACACGTACACTCAAGAGAAGAACTCATGATAAGGCAGTAGCTCCTACATTGGCAGTTTGTCCTAACTGCGGTGCTTACTATGTATATCACACAGTATGCCCAACTTGCGGTTACTACAGAGGCAAGGTTGCAATTGTTAAGGAAGCAGCTGAATAATGGGTAAAATTAATGCTGTTATAACAGGTGTCGGTGGCTATGTGCCAGATTATATCCTCAACAACGAGGAGTTGTCGCGCATGGTAGATACCAACGATGAATGGATTACCACTCGAGTTGGTATCAAGGAACGCCGTATCCTGACAGAGGAAGGTCTTGGAACCAGTTATTTGGCCCGTAAGGCTGCCAAGGAATTGATTCAGAAGACTGGAGTGGATCCTGATACAATCGATGCACTGATTGTAACTACCACAACACCAGATTACAAATTCCCTTCAACAGCATCTATCGTATTGGGCAAGTTGGGTTTGAAAAATGCATTTGCGTTTGATTTCTCGGCTGCTTGTTGTGGTTTCTTGTATACACTTGATGTTGCTGCAAGCATGATTCAGAGTGGTCGTTACAAGAAAATTATTGTGATAGGCGCAGACAAGATGTCTTCATTGGTCGACTATACCGACCGTGCTACTTGCGTACTCTTCGGTGACGGAGCAGGCGCAGTGCTTGTGGAGGCAACTGAGGAGGAGAATGTAGGTGTTCAGAACTCATATCTTCGTACTGATGGCAAGGGCTTGCCTTTCCTTCACATGAAGGCTGGTGGTTCTGTTTGTCCTCCATCACGTTTTACTGTTGATCATCGCATGCATTACCTCTATCAGGAGGGTCGTACTGTGTTCCGTTACGCAGTGACAGACATGAGCAACGATGTGTTGAAGATTTTGGAGATGAATAATCTTACAGCAGATGACGTGAATTGGGTTATTCCACATGAGGCAAACCTCCGCATTATTGAGGCTGTTACCAAGCGTGCGGGTATTCCTTTGGAAAAAGTTGTTGTCAACATTGACCATTATGGCAATACCAGTGCTGCCACAATTCCTCTGGCGCTTTGGGATGCTGAGAGCAAACTGAAAAAGGGGGATAATATTATCTTTACAGCATTCGGTGCAGGTTTTGTACATGGTGCTTCTTACTATAAGTGGGCTTACGATGGTGCTGCTTATGGTAAATAAGTTGAGATAAAGATATCCATATTTATATAAAAAACGCATCTTTCTTATATTATCATAAGGGATGCGTTTTTTTAGCTTAAAATCAATTAGCTTTAAAATCAAGTTATTATGCATAAAGCAGGTTTTGTAAACATCGTTGGAAATCCCAATGTTGGTAAAAGTACACTGATGAATCAGCTGGTGGGTGAGCGTATCAGTATAGCCACTTTCAAGGCTCAGACCACTCGTCACCGTATCATGGGAATCGTGAATACTGATGATATGCAGATTGTTTTTTCAGACACTCCAGGTGTCTTGAAGCCTAATTACAAGATGCAGGAGATGATGCTTGCTTTCTCGGAGAGTGCTTTGGCTGATGCTGATATTCTGCTTTATGTGACCGATGTCATTGAGAATCCAGAAAAGAACATGGACTTCTTAGACAAGGTTAAAAAGATGAGCATTCCTGTTCTCTTGCTTATAAACAAGATTGACGAGAGCGATCAGACTAAGTTGGGAGATATTGTAGAAAAATGGCATGCATTGTTGCCCAATGCCGAAATCCTTCCCATTTCTGCCAAGAACAAGTTTGGTACCGATATGCTCTTGAAACGTATCAAGGAGTTGTTGCCCGAATCGCCTGCTTTCTTTGATAAGGACCAGCTCACTGACAAGCCAGCCAGGTTCTTTGTGTCTGAGATTATCAGAGAGAAGATTTTACTGTATTATAGTAAGGAGATTCCTTATTCTGTAGAGGTGCGTGTGGAGCGTTTTAAGGAAGAGGATGACCGTATCCGCATCAATGCGGTTATTTATGTGGAACGTGATTCCCAAAAGGGTATAATCATCGGACATCAGGGCGTAGCTCTGAAGAAGGTGAATATGGAATCGCGCAAGTCTTTGGAGAAATTTTTCAATAAGAAGATATTTCTCGAGACCTTCGTCAAGGTTGACAAGGATTGGCGCAGCTCTCAGAAAGAACTTGATGCCTTTGGATATAATCCAGAGTAGAAGATTTCTGGTGATGTTTTGGTAGTCAATAATGAGAGGATAGGAGAATTGGAGATTTCAATACTGTCTATAAAATTTTCTTCATCTCGATTTTTTGATTAAAACAAATATCTTGAAAAAGAGAATATCTTGTTTTCCCCTGAATGTAATTGAGGGGATGACTCTTGCCAAAAGGGTGAGGGCCGGAGCATGGTCAGCTTCGGGAAAGTATTAATTAGGATGCAGAGACCACATCCTGAAAGCCTCCTTAAGGAAGGAGAGAAATGACTATTATGGCAAATTTAGTAGCAATTGTAGGCCGTCCAAACGTGGGCAAGTCTACTTTATTTAATCGTTTGACTCAATCTCGTCGTGCTATTGTTAGCGATACAGCTGGCACTACTCGCGACCGTCAGTATGGCAAGTGTAGCTGGAATGGCAGAGAGTTCTCTGTTGTAGATACCGGTGGTTGGGTAGTGAAATCTGATGATATTTTCGAGGATGCTATCCGCAAGCAGGTATTGGTTGCAACAGAAGAGGCCGATTTGGTTCTCTTTCTTGTTGATGTGAATACGGGCCTTACAGATTGGGATGAGGACGTGGCTCTTATTTTGCGCCGTGCCAAATTGCCTGTTATCCTTGTTGCTAATAAGGTAGACAACAGTGCAGAATATTATGAAGCTGCAGAATTCTATAAGTTAGGTTTGGGCGATCCTCAGTGCATCAGTGCTGCTACAGGTGGAGGTACTGGTGACTTGCTCGACATGATATTGGATAAGTTGCAGGATAATCCTGAAGAAGCCATTGTGGAAGACATCCCTCGTTTCGCTGTGGTAGGTCGTCCTAATGCCGGCAAGAGCAGTATCATCAATGCCTTCATCGGTGAAGACAGAAATATTGTAACCGAAATCGCAGGAACAACCCGTGACAGTATCTATACCCGATACGATAAGTTTGGTTTCGATTTCTATTTGGTTGATACCGCTGGTATCCGTCGAAAGAATAAGGTGAGTGAAGACTTGGAGTTCTATTCTGTCATGCGCTCTATCCGTGCCATTGAGAACAGTGATGTGTGTATTCTGATGCTGGATGCTACCCGTGGTATAGAGACTCAGGATATGAATATCTTCCAGTTGATTCAGAAGAACAACAAGAGTTTGGTGGTTGTCGTCAACAAGTGGGACTTGGTTGAAAACAAAGACCAAAAGGTTATCACTACATTTGAGACAGCGATCCGCAACCGCATGGCTCCATTTGTAGATTTCCCTATTATCTTTGCATCGGCATTGACCAAACAGCGTATTTTTAAGGTACTGGAAACTGCCAAGCAGGTTTATCAGAACCGAAAGGCTCACATCGGTACTTCCAAGCTGAACGAGGTGATGTTGCCTATCATCGAGGCTTACCCTCCACAGAGTGTGAAAGGCAAGTACATCAAGATCAAGTATTGCACTCAGTTGCCCAATACAACGATTCCTTCGTTTGTGTTCTATGCCAACTTGCCTCAGTATGTGAAGGAGAACTATCGCCGATTCTTGGAGAACAAGATACGTGAGAATTGGTCGCTTCATGGTTGTCCTATCAATATATTTATCCGTCAGAAGTAACGTTAGTCTACGGGTTATAAACATCGTAGTCGGGGCTTATTAAAGCAGAAATATAATAATGAAGAAAATCTTGTTTTTCCTACTCAGTGTCATGTTGTTATTCTCTTGTAAGGAGAAAGCACCGGATCCGGGCTATTATGCAGGAATAGCTGCCAAAGGCTATTACGATATGTTACTGGAAGGCAGATATGATGAATTTGTAGAAGGGCAGAATATGCCCCATCGTATTCCTGAAGGATATCGGCAGCAATTGGTTCTTAATGCCAAGATGTTCGTAGAGCAGCAGAAGAATGAGCATCGTGGAATGAAAGCCTTTCAGATTCTTGATGCCAAGGCTGATACGGCTCATCATATAGCTGATGTCTATCTCTCTGTAACCTATGGCGACAGTACCAAGGAACAGATAGTTGTGCCTATGGTAGAGGTGGAGAAAAAATGGAAAATGAGATAGATGAAGAGCGGTATTCATGGATAGTTCAATGAACGGTGTTTCTGTCTGGCTTCCGGAAGAATACGGTTCTAAATATATATATTGACTGCTATAAAAACGCAAGTATTTTCATTGCATGATGAAAGTACTTGCGTTTGTTTATGAAGGAAACTTGCATTGACCATTGAAGCCTGTCTGTGTTTAAAATAAGCGTTGATATGCTTATAGCAAAGGTTTCGGCAATGCATTATGGAAAGCCTCATTATTGGGCTGTCTTTTCCTCTTCCATCTCAACTTTCTTTACTTTTCTGAACAGATCGGAAGCGAAGACCAGGTCGTTGAGCTTCTCGTTGGTAGAACTCATAATCTCGTCTTTGTTGCCTTGCCATTCTTTTTGTCCTTTGTAGATGAAACATATATTTTCACCAATACCCATCACTGAGTTCATGTCGTGAGTATTGATGATGGTTGTCATGTTGTAGTCTTTCGTGATTCCCGACAGGAGTTCATCAATTACCAAAGAGGTCTTGGGGTCAAGTCCTGAGTTGGGTTCATCGCAAAACAGATATTTAGGGTTCATCACGATGGCTCTTGCTATGGCCACACGTTTCTGCATACCTCCTGATATTTCTCCAGGAAACTTCTCCTGTGCTTCAATCAGGTTTACTCTGTCAAGACATTCCTGAGCTCTCTTTACACGTTCTCTATAGTTCATAGATGAAAACATGTCGAGTGGAAACATTACATTCTTGAGTACCGACAAGGAGTCGAAGAGGGCTGCACTTTGGAATATCATGCCCATCTCGCGTCGCATGGAAATCTTTTCCTTCTTCGACATTTCCACAAAGTTTCGACCGTCGTATAGGACTTGTCCGCTTGTCGGGGTCAGCAGACCTACGAGGTTTTTCATCAAAACAGTCTTTCCTGAACCACTCTGTCCGATGATAAGATTGGTCTTTCCTGTCTCAAAAATCATATTTATTTTGTCGAGCACAGTCTTGTCGCCGAATGCTTTTGTCAAGTCTTTAACTTCTATCATAGTTTACGAAAGTATTTGTGTGAGGAAAACGTCAGAGAAAAGAATCAGTACGCTGGAACATACTACGGCATCAGTCGAAGCTTTTCCTACCTCGACCGATCCTCCTTCCACCGTATAGCCGAAGTAAGAGGAAACACTCGAGATGATAAATGCAAAGAAGAGGCTCTTCACGATACTCATCCATACAAACCACTGGTTGAAAGCATGCTGCAATCCCAAAGTCAGGTCGTCAGGCGAAAGAATATGTCCTATGAATGCTGTTCCGTAGGCACCGATGATACCCATCGCAGAGCTGAAGATGACAAGGAAAGGCATGATGGTAACCAGTCCTAAAATCTTTGGCAATACCAAGTAGCAAGCCGAATTGACACCCATGATGTCGAGGGCGTCAATTTGCTGGGTAACACGCATCGTGCCTAATTCTGATGCGATATTGGAGCCCACCTTTCCTGCCAATATCAAACACATGATACTGGAAGAGAACTCCAGGAGCATGATCTCGCGTGTGGTATAACCCGAAACCCATCGTGGCATCCATGGACTTTGGATATTGAGCTTCATCTGAATACAGATGACAGCACCGATAAAGAAAGATATCAGCAGGACGATTCCTATGGAGTCGACACCCAGTTGAGACATCTCCTTCACGTACTGCTTCAGAAACATACGCATGCGTTCAGGACGTGAGAAGGACCTGCCCATGAGAATGAGATATTTACCGAAGGTGGTAAGCCATTTTGATATTAGCATGTCAATAATTCTTCGTTTTATGGTGCAAAAGTAACCAAAATCCTCTAAAAAACTGCAATATTCAGAATAGTTTTTGATTTTATAAGTGATATTTGCTCGTTTTTTAGTATTTTTGCACCAAAAATGTGGAGAATATATTCTCTCACCTTTCAAACATTGTATATATTATGGATGAAATTCAAAAAACTGCATCACAGGTGGATACCGACAAGCACATGGTTTTGCGAACCGAGGGCTTGGTAAAGCGCTATGGTAAGCGAACTGTTGCCAATGGAGTAACCATCAACGTAAAGCAAGGTGAGATTGTGGGTTTGCTCGGTCCTAATGGTGCGGGCAAGACCACCTCTTTCTATATGACGACAGGATTGGTTGTGCCCAATGCAGGTCATGTGTATTTGGACGATCAGGATATCACTGGTTATCCTGTGTACAAGCGTGCCCGTGCCGGAATCGGTTATTTGCCACAGGAAGCCAGCGTTTTTCGCAAGATGAGTGTGGAGGATAATATCTTGTCGGTCTTGGAGATGACGGGCAAGCCACGCGAGTATCAGATGGAGAAACTGGAAAGCCTTATCAATGATTTCGATCTGCAGAAGGTTCGCAAGAACTTGGGTGACCAGTTGTCGGGAGGTGAACGCCGTAGAACGGAGATTGCCCGTTGTCTTGCCAACGATCCAAAGTTTATCATGCTCGATGAGCCTTTTGCCGGTGTCGACCCTATCCAGGTAGAAGAGATACAGAATATTGTCTGGCGCCTGAAATACCGCAATATTGGTATTCTTATCACCGACCATAATGTAGATGAGACGTTGGCTATTACCGACCGTGCCTATTTGCTCTTCGAAGGCCGTATTCTTTTCCAGGGCTCACCTGAGGAATTGGCAGAAAACAAGATCGTAAAAGAGAAATACCTCACTACTGGATTTGTGCTCAGAAAGAAAGATTTCCAGCTATCGGATGAGCAGAAAAGAGCCGAAGAAGGCAAGTAAGATGGTTAAAAAAACAAATTTTTCTTTTATATATTAGGTATATTCAACAAATATGAGTACTTTTGCAAGCCAATGTGAATAAAAGAGAAAATAATTAATAATATAAAAACAAAACATCAAGATGAAAATTTCATTTGAAAATCCTGACAAGATCAATGGTCTTTTGACTATCGTTGTCGAAGAAGAGGATTACAAGAATGATGTCGAGAAGACATTGAAGGACTATCGTAAGAAAGCTAATGTTCCTGGATTCCGTCCTGGTCAGGCTCCAATGGGAATGATCAAGCGTCAGTTTGGTCCTTCAGTTAAGATGGAAGCTGTCAACAAGATTATCGGCCAGCAGATCTACAAGTATGTTCAGGACAATAAGATCCAGATGCTTGGCGAGCCTCTTGCTTCTGAGAAGCAGGCTCCTGTAGATATCGAGAAGGACGGTCCTTACACCTTTATGTTTGACATAGCAGTGGCTCCTGAGATGAAGGTGTCTCTCACTGGTCGCGATAAGGTGGATTACTACAAAATCGTTGTTGACGACAAGACTATCGACCAGCAGGTAGATATGTTGGCATCTCGTTCTGGTAGCTATGAGAAGGCAGAGAACTACGAGGGCAATGATATGCTCAAGGGTGATTTGCGTGAGCTTGACGAGAATGGCAACACTAAGGAAGGCGGTATTACAGTTGAGAGCGCTGTCCTGATGCCAAGCTATATCAAGGTAGACGACCAGAAGAAGTTGTTTGATGGTGCTAAGTTGGGCGACATCATCACTTTCAATCCACGCAAGGCTTATCCAGACAATGATACTGAGGTTTCTCAGCTCTTGAAGATAGAGCGTGATGCTGTGAAGGACATGGAGTCTGAGTTCAGCTATCAGATTACCGAGATTCAGCGCTTCAAGAAGCACGAGGTAAACGAGGAACTCTTCAAGCAGGTATTCGGTGAGGATACTGACGTGAAGGACGAGGCTGCTTTCCGTGCTAAGATAGCAGAGGGCCTGAACGAACAGCTCGTTAACGATTCTGACTTCAAGTTCCTTCTTGATGTTCGTGCTCACTGCGAGAAGAAGGTTGGCAAGTTGGAGTACCCAGACGCTTTGTTGAAGCGCATCATGTTGGCCAACAACAAGGACAAGGGTGAGGACTTCGTAGAGAAGAACTACGAGATGAGCATCAAGGAGTTGACTTGGCACCTCATCAAGGAGCAGCTCGTCAGCGCTCAGAATATCAAGATCGAGGATGCTGATATCAAGGAGACAGCCAAGGAGGCTGCTCGCGCACAGTTCGCTCAGTATGGTATGACCAATATTCCTGAGGAGTATATTGAGAACTATGCTAACGAAATTCTCAAGAAGGGTGAAAGCACCGAGGCGCTTGTTGACCGTGCAGTAGACCGTAAGTTGGCAGCCGCTCTTAAGGGTGTTGTTAAGCTCAACGAAAAGGAGATTTCTGTAGAGGATTTCAATAAGATGATGCAGGGCTAATATTTTTTTTGAAAAAAAACTTCAAATAAATACGAGGTTATCGACTTTTTTTATTATCTTTGTTCCACGGAACGAGAAATAGAGGTCGATAACCTCTCTTTTTGTCTTATTTTGAATAGAAAAAAATGATAATATGAACGATTTTAGAAAGTATGCTACGCAGCATTTAGGTATGAGCGGAATGGTGCTTGACGATGTAGTGAAGGCACAGGCTCGTTATATGAATCCTTACATCTTGGAGGAACGTCAGCTGAATGTGACCCAGATGGATGTTTTCTCAAGATTGATGATGGACCGTGTGATCTTCTTGGGCACCGAGATTGATGACTATACAGCCAACACCCTGCAGGCTCAGCTGCTTTATCTTGACTCTGTAGACAGTGGCAAGGATATTTCTATTTATATCAACAGCCCTGGCGGAAGTGTTACGGCAGGTCTTGGCATATACGACACCATGCAGTTTATCTCCAGCGATGTGTCTACCATCTGTACTGGTATGGCAGCGTCTATGGGTGCCGTTCTTTTGGTGGCTGGTCAGGAAGGCAAGCGCTCAGCTTTGCCTCATAGTCGTGTGATGATTCATCAGCCACTGGGTGGCGTACAGGGTCAGGCTTCTGATATTGAGATTGAGGCCAAGGAGATTCAGAAATTCAAGAAAGAACTTTATACCATTATATCTAATCATTCACATACTCCTTACGAGAAAGTGTGGGCAGACAGTGACCGTAACTATTGGATGACGGCAGAAGAGGCCAAGGAGTATGGTATGATAGATGCAGTGTTGACCCGTAAAAAAGGAGTAGAAGAATAATGCCAAAGAATGTATGTAGCTTTTGCGGAAGAAGTGAGAGCGAAGTGAAGTTGCTGATAACAGGCATCAAGGGCTATATCTGCGAGAATTGTGCCAAGCAGGCATACGATATCGTGTTGTCTTCAGGCGTTTTAAACGATAAGAAGAATGATAAGTTCGCATTGAAGCAGGTGCCTAAGCCTGTAGAGATCAAGCAATATCTGGATCAGTATATCATCGGACAGGATGGCGCCAAGCGCTCCCTTGCCGTGGCGGTGTACAATCACTATAAGCGTTTGCAGCAGACTGTGGACGACGGAGGTGTGGAAATAGAGAAGAGCAACATCATCATGGTGGGCAGCACCGGAACGGGAAAGACTCTTCTGGCCCGTACAATCGCCAAACTGTTGGATGTGCCTTTCACTATTGTTGATGCTACGGTATTTACCGAGGCTGGTTATGTGGGCGAAGATGTGGAAAGTATCCTGAGCCGTCTGCTCCAGGTGGCCGACTATGATGTGGCAGCTGCAGAAAAAGGTATCGTGTTTATTGACGAGATAGACAAGATAGCCCGCAAGAGCGACAATCCTTCTATCACCCGCGATGTGAGCGGTGAGGGAGTACAGCAGGGCTTGCTCAAGTTGCTGGAAGGCACGATGGTAAATGTACCGCCAAAGGGAGGCCGTAAGCATCCTGACCAGGATTATATTCACGTCGATACCAAGAATATTCTCTTTATCTGCGGTGGTGCATTCGACGGAATAGAGCGAAAGATAGCGCAGCGCCTCAATACGCATGTGGTAGGTTTCAATTCTGTGCAGAATGTCAGCAAGATAGACAAGACCGACCTGATGAAATACATCCTTCCTCAGGACCTGAAATCTTTCGGACTGATTCCCGAGATCATCGGTCGTCTGCCAGTACTTACCTATCTGAATCCTTTGGATAGGGAAGCCTTGCGCAAGATATTGGTAGAGCCCAAGAACTCTATCATCAAACAGTATGTCAAGTTGCTCGAGATGGATGGCATCAAATTGAACTTCGACCAGGAGGCTCTCGACTATATGGTAGACAAGGCTGTGGAGTACAAACTTGGTGCCCGAGGCCTGCGCTCTATCGTAGAGGCGGTCATGATGGATGCTATGTTTGATGTCCCATCCCAGAAGATTACTACTTTCACTGTGACATTGGACTATGCCAAGCAGCAGTTGGAGAAAACCAATCTGCAGCAGATGGAGAGTGCTTAAGATGAGCTTGTTACCATGCTTGCTCAATGACTTTTACCGATACAAGTATACATTATATATATTAAATAGGTGGATATGACGGAACAGATGAATCTTACGGAACAGTTGAAACACTATTTCGGCTTTGACTCTTTTAAAGGCGACCAGGAATCGATTATTAAAAATCTGATGAGTGGTAATGATACATTTGTGTTGATGCCTACAGGTGGAGGAAAAAGCTTGTGCTATCAGTTGCCGTCCTTAATCATGGAGGGAACAGCTATTGTTGTTTCTCCATTGATTGCCCTGATGAAAAATCAGGTGGATGTTATCAATGGTCTTAGCGAGGAGGATGGAGTGGCCCATTATCTCAACTCCTCTCTAAATAAGTCGGCTATAGAGAAAGTGAAGAGCGATATTCTCTCTGGCAAGACCAAGTTGCTGTATGTGGCACCAGAGTCGTTGACCAAGGAGGACAATGTGGACTTTCTGAAAGACGTGAAGATTTCGTTCTATGCCATTGATGAGGCTCACTGTATTTCTGAGTGGGGACATGATTTCCGTCCGGAGTACCGTCGTATCCGCCCCATTATCAACGAAATCGGTAATGCACCCGTCATAGCCTTGACCGCCACAGCTACGGACAAGGTTAGGACAGATATCAAGAAAAGCTTAGGCATCATGGATGCCAAAGAGTTCAAGAGTTCTTTCAATCGCCCCAATCTGTATTATGAGGTACGTCCCAAGACCAATGAGATAGACAAGCAGATCATCATGTTCATCCGTCAGCATGCCGGCAAGAGTGGTATTATCTATTGTCTTTCTCGAAAGAAGGTGGAGGAGTTGGCCGAAGTCTTGAAGGCCAATGAAATCAAGGCGGCACCTTATCATGCGGGCTTGGATTCAGCAACCCGTTCGCAGACTCAAGATGATTTCCTGATGGAGCGAATAGATGTCATAGTGGCAACGATAGCTTTTGGTATGGGTATCGACAAGCCTGATGTGCGCTTTGTCATCCATTATGACATTCCAAAGAGTCTGGAAGGCTATTATCAGGAGACTGGCCGTGCCGGTCGTGATGGTGGCGAGGGCATCTGTATAGCTTTTTATGCCCGTAAAGACCTGAAGAAATTAGAAAAGTTTATGGAGAACAAGCCTGTGGCAGAACAGGATATCGGTCGACAGCTTCTGCAGGAAACTGCGGCCTATGCCGAGTCGTCAGTATGCCGTCGCAAGATGTTGCTCCATTATTTCGGTGAAGAATACCAGGAGGAAAACTGTCACAACTGTGACAACTGCCTGCACCCTACGACAAAGATAGAGGCTAAGGACGAGTTGGTGGTTATATTAAGAGCGGTGGCAGCCGTCAAAGAGAACTTCCGTCAGGAATATATTATAGATTTTGTGAAGGGAAGGGCTACCGACGACATCGTGTCGCACAAGCACAACGAGCTGGAGGCTTTTGGTGCCGGTGAGGACATGGACAGCAAGATGTGGAATCCTGTTATCCGTCAGGCATTGATAGCTGGATATCTGAAAAAAGATGTCGAGAACTATGGCTTGCTGAAACTGACTGCAGCAGGCAAGCGTTTTATCAAGAACCCTGAGTCATTCATGATAGTGGAAGACAAGGTGTTCAAGGATGATTATGGACTGGAGAGTCACAGCGCAGGCAGTGAGGCTCTCGATCCAGAGTTGTTTGCCATGCTCAAGGACTTGCGTTCTGATATGTCTAAGAAGCACAAACTTCCGCCTTATGTCGTGTTCCAGGATGTCTCCTTGGAACAGATGGCAACCATGTATCCTGTTGATTTGCAGGAGTTGCAGAACATCCAGGGTGTAGGTGCCGGCAAGGCAAAGCGCTATGGCAAGGAGTTCTGTGCCCTTATCAAGAAATATTGTGAGGAGAACGATATCGAGCGTCCCGAAGAGTTGCGTGTTCGTACCGTGGCAAAGAAATCCATGCTGAAGGTTAGTATCATTCAGAGTATCGACCGACAGATAGCACTCGATGACCTTGCTGAGGCAAAGGGACTTGATTTCGATGATCTCTTGGATGAAATAGAGGCTATCGTCTATAGCGGAACCAAGTTGAACATAGATTATTTCATAGAAGAAGTCATCGATGATGAGCATGTTGACGACATTTATGACTATTTCATGGAGAGCGATACCGACGACTTGGATACAGCGCAAAATGAATTGGGTGAGGACTATTCAGAAGACGAAATCAGGTTGGTTAGAATTAAGTTCTTGTCCGAACAGGCCAACTAAGTGACGTTAAATAATAACTTGGTACGATTTAAATATCTCAAAAATATGAGGCTCAAATCATACCAATTTATTTTTCACCGTCACTAATCACGTTAAATAGCATTAATAAGGAGTGAAATTCGTGAAAAAAGGGCAAAATATGAAATATTATTGCTAAATTTGCACGCAATAAATTTTTAAAGGTTACAATATGTCATCATTTGTTGCAGATAAAATTGTAATGGACGGCCTCACTTACGACGACGTCCTTCTTATCCCTGCTTATTCAGAGGTACTGCCTAAAGAGGTAGAGTTGAAAACCAAGTTCTCTCGTAATATCGAGTTGAACGTTCCATTCGTAACAGCCGCTATGGATACTGTTACCGAGGCGTCTATGGCCATAGCCATAGCTCGTGAGGGAGGTATCGGTGTTATCCACAAGAACATGTCTATTGAGGAGCAAGCACGCCAGGTGGCCATTGTAAAGCGTGCCGAGAATGGAATGATTTACGATCCAGTCACTATTCGTCGCGGAAGCACAGTGCAGGATGCTCTTGATATGATGCATGACTATCATATTGGTGGCATTCCTGTTGTTGATGACGAAAACCATCTGGTTGGTATTGTAACAAATCGTGACTTGCGTTTCGAGCGTCATCTCGACAAGAAGATAGATGAGGTGATGACTTCTGAGAATCTTGTTACTACCCATCAGCAGACCGACTTGGCAGCAGCTGCTCAGATTCTTCAGGAGAACAAGATCGAGAAACTTCCTGTTGTGGATAATGCAAACCATCTTGTAGGTTTGATTACTTATAAGGATATCACAAAGGCTAAGGACAAGCCAATGGCATGCAAGGACGAGAAAGGTCGTCTGCGTGTTGCGGCTGGAGTTGGTGTTACTGTCGATACTCTCGACAGAGCCAAGGCTTTGGTTGAGGCTGGTGCCGATGCTATCGTTATTGATACTGCTCACGGACATTCCAAGGGCGTTGTTGAGAAGTTGCATGCAGTAAAGGCCGCCTTCCCTCAGGTAGATGTTGTTGTCGGTAATGTGGCAACAGGTGAGGCTGCTAAATACTTGGTAGACAATGGCGCTGATGGCGTAAAGGTAGGTATCGGTCCTGGTTCTATCTGTACAACTCGTGTGGTTGCCGGTGTGGGTGTTCCACAGTTGAGCGCTGTCTATGATGTTTACTCAGCCTTGAAGGGTACTGGCGTTCCATTGATTGCCGATGGTGGTTTGCGCTATTCTGGCGATATCGTTAAGGCTTTGGCTGCCGGTGGCAGTTGCGTCATGATTGGTTCGCTGGTTGCCGGTACAGAGGAGAGCCCAGGTGATACTATCATCTTCAATGGCCGTAAGTTCAAGAGCTATCGTGGTATGGGTTCTTTGGAGGCTATGGAGCAGAAGAATGGTTCTAAGGACCGTTACTTCCAGAGCGACACCAAGGATGTGAAGAAACTCGTACCGGAAGGTATCGCTGGTCGTGTACCTTACAAGGGAACCGTTCAGGAGGTTATCTATCAGTTGATTGGTGGTTTGCGTTCTGGTATGGGCTATTGTGGCGCTGCGACAATTCAGAACTTGCACAATGCTAAGTTTACCCGCATTACCAATGCCGGTGTTCTGGAGAGTCATCCACACGACATTACCATTACCAGTGAGGCTCCAAACTACAGCCGTCCTGAATAATAATGAATTGAAAGAAATGAAAATAAATGCGCTTTTAGCAGCTATGCTCCTTTCGGGGAGCATAGCTTTTGCTCAGGTTGATCCTGTGATTATGACCATTAATGGAGCACCTGTCACCCGTTCAGAATTCGAGTATTCTTACAATAAGAACAATTCAGAAGGAGTCATCGACAAGAAGACTGTCGGCGAGTATGTGGATTTGTTTGTCAACTATAAGCTGAAGGTACAGGCAGCCCTGGATGCCCGCCTCGACACCTTGAGCTCTTTCAAGAAAGAGTTCGCCACTTATCGTGACCAGCAGATTCGTCCATCTATGATTACCGAACAGGATGTCGAGAACGAAGCGCATCGTATCTATGAGGAAACACGTCAGCGCATTGATGGAAATGGAGGAATGGTAAAGGTTTCTCATATTCTGCTGATGCTTGGTCAGAAAGCGACTTCTGCCGAGAATGCCAAGTTGAAGAGCCGTGCTGACTCTATTTATACGGTTTTGAAGAAGGGAGGCAACTTTGCTGAGTTGGCAAAGAAATTCTCTGACGACAAGAGTACGGCTGTCAAGGGTGGCGAACTGCCCTGGATCAGTAAAGGTCAGACTGTGAAGGCTTTTGAGGATGCAGCTTATTCGCTCAAAGTGGGTGAGATCAGCAAGCCTGTTCTTTCAGAGTTTGGTTACCATATTATTAAAAAGGAGGGAACACAGAATTTCTTCCCCTATGACTCGCTTAGGACGGATATCATCCGTTTTATTGACGCAAGAGGGATAAGGGAAAAAATTATCAACGACAAGTTGGACTCTCTTGCCAAGAATATGCCCGCCGGTACAACAGCCGAGAGCATTCTCGACAAGAAGGCAGAAGAACTGTCTGCCAAGGACAGCGATTTGAAGAACCTGATTCGCGAGTATCATGACGGCTTGCTGCTCTATGAAATCAGCAATCGTCTGGTATGGGACAAGGCTTCCAAGGACGAGAAGGGTCAGGCAGCCTACTTTGCCAAGAACAAAAAACGATTCAAATGGAATGAGCCCCGATTCAAGGGAATAGCTTATCATGTAAAGGATGCGGCAGACGTTGAGGCTGTCAAGAAGAGCATCAAGGGAAAGGCTTTCTCTGAGTGGGCAGATATTCTGCGCAATACATTCAACAAGGATTCTGTGATTCGTATCCGTGTGGAGAAGGGTATTTTCAAAAAAGGCGACAATGCTGTCGTCGACAAGATGGTCTTCAAGAAAGATACCACTGTCAAGGTTTTGAAGGATTACCCCATTGATGCCACCTTCGGCAAAGTGCTGAAGAAAGCTCCTGAGGATTATACCGATGTCAAGTCACAGGTGATAGCCGACTATCAGGATATGTTGGAGAAAGAATGGGTGACAGCCCTGAGAAAGAAATATCCCGTAGTAGTCAACAAGGATGTATTGGCGACAGTCAACAAGCATTAATCAAACGAAAAACAAAGATACATGAAAATAGAGAATAAGATCGCTTTGGCTTTTGTTGCTCTGATGTTTATCATGGGCATGAGCGCAAATACCAACAGGGCTTCTCGCCTTGCTAAGGCGTATGTCATGGGCGATTCGGTTTCAGGCGATACTAACCAGGTGAAGGACGAGCCGGTCCTGAACGAGGGTAGTGTTGTGGATGAGGTGATCTGGGTAGTAGGCGACGAGCCTATCCTGAAGTCTGATGTCGAGGTAACCCGATTGCAGGGTGAGGCCGAAGGCATCAAGTATGCAGGCGATCCTGATTGCAGCATCCCCGAGCAGATAGCTGTACAGAAACTCTTCCTGCATCAGGCAGCCATCGACAGTATCGAGGTATCTGAGTCTGAGGTGATGGCTGGTATCGACGAGCAGATCAATTATTGGATCAATATGATAGGCTCGCGCGAGAAGTTAGAGGAGTATCGCAAGCAGAGTGTCACCCAGATGCGTCAGCAGATGCACGATGACTTCAAGAACCGTCAGTTGATTCAGAAGATGAAGGAGAAACTGGTGAAGGATATAAAGGTTTCGCCAGCTCAGGTTCGTCGTTATTTCAACAATCTTCCTGCCGACAGTATTCCTTTTGTGCCAACAGAGGTAGAGGTGGAGATACTTACCCAGCAACCAAGGATCCCTATGGAGGAAATCAATCGTGTCAAGGACGAGTTGCGCGAATACACCGACCGTGTCAACAAGGGCGAGACAACCTTCTCTACATTGGCTCGTCTGTATTCTGAAGATCCCGGCTCTGCCCGTATGGGTGGCGAGATGGACTATGTCGGTAGAGGTATGTTGGACCCTGCTTTTGCCAATGTGGCTTTCAATCTGACCGACCCCAAGAAGATTTCCAAGATTGTAGAGTCAGAATTCGGCTATCATATCATCCAGTTGATAGACAAGCGTGGCGACAAAATCAAGGTTCGCCATATCCTTCGCAAGCCTGTTGTTCCACAGGAGTCCATCGATAAGGCGATATTGCGTCTCGATTCTATCGGCGACGATATCCGCAGTGGAAAGTTCACTTTTGAGTCGGCTGTGTCTGTATTGTCTGACGACAAGGACACCAAGAACAACCGTGGTTTGATGGCCAATACCTCTCAGGCTGGTGTGCGTACATCCAAGTTCCAGATGAAGGAATTGCCCACCGAGATAGCCCGTATGGTTGATACAATGAAGGTGGGTGAGGTGTCTCGCTCATTCCAGATGATCAACAGCCGTGGCAAGACCACCTGTGCTCTGGTGAAACTGGTGAGCAGGGTAGAGGGTCATCGTGCCACCATTACCGAAGACTTCCAGGTGATGCAGGATGTAGTTCAGGCCAAGGAGCGTGAGAAGACCTTGCACGACTGGGTGGTAAGCAAGATAAAGAGTACTTATGTACGAATGAACGACCGATATAAGGATTGCAAATTTGAATATCAAGGTTGGGTTAAGTAATGACAGTAAAAAACATCATAAAGCGACATATCGACGGGCATAGAATCTTCTTTTTCTTGATTCTATGCCTGTTTGGACTATGTCTTGTCCAGGCCATGCAGGCTCCTAAGAAGCGTGCCAGGAAGCGCCCGCATGGCGACAGAGTTTACTTGCTTCATGCAGATGAGTTGCGATATGATATGTATGGCCCTCATCCCGATGCGCAGATCGTAAAGGGTAAGGTGTCATTCTCGCATCAGGGTGCTCATCTCACCTGCGACAGTGCTTATTTCTATGAAGGCTCTAATTCGGTGAAGGCTTTCGGACATGTGCATTTCCGTCAGGGTGATACACTGTCCTTGGTATGTGAGCGTGCCGAGTATGATGGTCAGATGCAGATGATGCGTGCCCGTAAGAATGTGGTGCTGCGTCATCGCCGGCAGGTGTTGCGTACCGACAGTTTGGATTACGACCGTCTTTATGAAATGGCCAACTTCTTCGATGGAGGAACGCTTATCGACGGTAAGGACAAGTTGGTTTCCGACTGGGGTGAGTATCATACCCAGACACGCGAGGCCAAGTTTGTGTATAACGTGAAACTCCGTAGTGGCAAGGACTTGGTGACTACCGACACCTTATATTATGACGTGCCCAAGTCGAAGGCCCACATGGTAGGTCCTTCCAAAGTGATTTCCGGCAACAGTGTCGTCCATACCAAGGATGGTTATTACGACACCAATACGAAGAGTGCCCAGTTGTATGGTCGCTCCACCTTGTCGGACAAGGACAAGACGATCACGGGCGACAGTCTGTATTATGTGAAGAATGGCGACAGTCGCGGTTATGGCAATGTGGTGTATGTGGACAAGAAGAACAAGAACTCTCTTACCTGCAACTACTTGCGATACAACGAAAAGACAGGTTATGGCTTTGCCACCAAGAATCCCGTTGCCATCGACTTTTCGCAGAAAGACACCATGTGGCTTCATTCCGACACCATGAAGATCTATACCTATCATATAGGTACAGATTCCGTATATCGCAAAATACATGCTTTTCATAAGGTGCGTGCCTTCCGTCAGGATGTGCAGGCTGTGTGCGACTCATTGGTCTACAACTCGCAGGATTCCTGCATGACGATGTATAAGGACCCTATCGCATGGAATGGCAATCGCCAGTTGTTGGGCGAGGTTATCCATGCCTATATGCGCGACTCTACCTTGCGCTTGGTTCATGTCGTAGGACAGGCCTTGTCGGTAGAGATGTTGCCCGACAGCGTTCACTACAACCAGATCACTTCCAAGGAGATGAAGGCTCATTTCCTCGAAGGACAGATCCGCATGGCAGAGTCTATCGGCAATGTGCAGACCATTTATTATCCTGTGGATGACAAGGACAGTTCGCTGATGGGACTCAACTTCTTAGAGACTGACACGATGCGTATGTATATGTCGCCCCAGCGCCAGCTGGAGCATATATGGACCAATAAGTTCACGAGTGTCATGTATCCTATGACACAGATTCCTCCGACAAAGTACAAACTGCCCAATTTTGCCTGGTTCGATGATATTCGTCCCAAGGACAAGAACGACATCTTTGTTTGGCGAGGCAAGGCAAAGGGTACGGAGCTTAAGAACATCAAGCGCCATGAGGCACCTCTGCAGGTGTTGCCCAAAACAGCAGCCGTCAAAGAAAAGAAAGATGAAAAGGTAAACTGATATGATGTTGTTTCCTACCCGCAAACCACGTCAGTTCAGGTACACACCCCGATATTCCCGCCGCCAGGGCTTTGATTTCCATTCGGGGCGTCGTCCTGTGCGTAGGCAGCATGTCTTGCTGCTTGTCGTGCTGTTGCTGTTGCTTCTTGCCTTCATGGTTTTACTTTAAAACAGAAAGAAAAGAATGAGTGATATAATTCAGCTTTTACCCGATTCCGTAGCCAACCAGATAGCAGCAGGCGAGGTGATACAGCGTCCTGCCTCTGTCATCAAGGAGTTGGTGGAGAATTCGGTTGATGCAGGTGCCACACGTATTGATGTGGCTGTAGTTGATGCCGGGCGTACAAGTATACTGGTGATAGATGATGGAAAGGGAATGTCGGAGACCGATGCCCGTCTGTCGTTTGAGCGTCATGCCACCTCCAAGATCCGCCAGGCGGATGACCTCTTCGATCTTCATACCATGGGTTTCCGTGGTGAGGCTTTGGCCTCTATAGCCGCAGTGGCTCAGGTTACGCTCAAGTCGCGTCTTGCCACAGAGGAGGTAGGTACGCAGCTTGTCATCTCAGGCTCTAAGATAGAGTCACAGGAGCCTTGCTCTTGTCCTCAGGGCTGCAGCTTCAGCATTAACAACTTATTCTATAACGTTCCAGCCCGTCGTAAGTTTCTGAAGTCAAACTCTACCGAGTTGAACAATATTCTTACCGCCTTCGAGCGCATCGTCTTGGTTAATCCGCAAATCACATTTACCCTGCAGAGCAATGGAACCGAGCTGATGAATCTTCGTGCCGCCAACCTTCGCCAGCGTATCATCGACGTCTTTGGCAAGCGGCTGAATCAGGATCTGCTGCCTGTCAATGTTGACACTACGATGTGTAAGATAACAGGCTTTGTGGGAAAACCGGAATCTGCGCGTAAGAAAGGCGCCCATCAGTTCTTCTTCGTCAACGACCGTTACATGAAGCATCCTTATTTCAACAAGGCAGTCATGACGGCTTTCGAACGAATGGTTCCTCAGGGCGAACAGGTTCCTTATTTCCTTTACTTCACCGTGGCTCCCGGTGACATTGACGTGAACATACATCCCACGAAAACCGAGATCAAGTTTGAGAACGAACAGGCCATCTGGCAGATTCTCTCGGCAGCAGTCAAGGAGTCTCTGGGAATGTATAATGACGTGCCAACCATCGACTTTGATACTGAGGACAAGCCCGACATTCCGGTGTATAATCCTGAAATGTTTCCTAAGGCTACTGCCCCTAAGATAAGTGTTGATCCCAACTACAATCCCTTCAAGGCGCATGCCGGCTCAGGATCTCGTACGTCAGCACCGGTTGACCAGCGTTGGGAAGATCTCTATGAGGGATTGTCAGATGCTCCGCAAGACGAGGAGCCCGATTTGTTTGAGTCTTTACAGACGGAGGAGAGCGGCCAGACAAACATCATTGCCGAGAAGTCGCCTACCCATTATCAGTATAAGGGTAAGTATATTATGACAGCGGTGAAGTCGGGCTTGATGATTATCGACCAGCATCGTGCTCACGTTCGTGTACTCTATGAGCAGTATCTTGCCCAGTTGGCTGCTCACGAGAACCATTCTCAGAAGGTTCTGTTCCCGGAAGTGGTGCAGTTCCCCGCTTCTGACGATGTGATATTGAATAAATTGCTACCCCAGGTAAAGGCTTTCGGCTTTGAGTTGGAAGACTTGGGCAGGGGCAGTTATGCTGTCAATGCCGTACCTGCCGGACTTGATGGGCTGAACCCAGTATCGTTGATTCGCGACATGGTGGAGGCAGCCAAGGAGAGTGGGGTATCGGCGATAGACGAGATCAACAAGTCGCTGGCATTGTCCATGGCCCGTGCTGCGGCAATTCCTGTAGGTCAGGTTCTTGGCAACGACGAGATGGAGGGCTTGGTCAATAACTTGTTTGGCTGTAGCAATGTCAATTACACGCCCGATGGCAAAAATGTGTTGTGCATTCTGCAACAGCGGGAAATCGAGCAACTCTTGGGATAAAAGTGCGAAAAAGTTAGCAAATTTTGTTTTTTTTTGAGAAAAAGCTATTTTTTTTCAAAAAAAAAGGAAGATTTAAAAAAATATTATTAACTTTGCCCTCGTATTCCATAAAGTAGATTGTGATACAGTAAAAGAGTAGTAAATTTAAATATATATTATATATAAGGAAGTTAAAATTTAATTGTTATGAAAAAGTTTTTAGCTGTACTGGCATTTGCTGGTCTTTCAATGAGCGGTTTCGCTCAGGATGCAACACCTACTCAGCAGTATAGTGTTGCTACAAACTCATTCTGGAGCAATTGGTTTATCGAGGCAGGTGCCGACTGGAATGCGTGGTATTCAGGTGAGGAACATGGTCAGAATTTTGCAACAAGTCCTTTCAAGAAGTTCCGTTCTAATGCAGGCGCTTCTGTAGCTGTAGGTAAGTGGTTTACTCCTGGCCTCGGTTTGCGTACAAAGGTTCAGGGTTTCTGGGGCAAGCGCGTTTGGGATCCTGAGACAGAGACTAAGGGTAGCTTCAACAGATATTGGGTTGTTAACGAGCAGGTAATGTTCAACCTCAGCAACTTGCTTTTGGGCTATAACGAGAACCGTGTATGGAATGTGATTCCTTTCGCTGGTGGTGGCTTCGGTCGCACTATGACTCACAACCTCTACTCTATGGACCTCTGCGTTGGTCTTCAGTCTACATGGAAGGTAGCTAAGAAGGTGAACGTTTATCTTGAGGCAGGCTGGAACCGTTTCGAGTCTGATATCGATGGTGGTTACAGCGGCGGTGAGCGCGGTTGGGATTCTCACGACAACAACCTCTATGCTGAAATCGGTTTGACTTTCAAGCTTGGCAAGTCTACTTGGGACAAGACTCCAGATGTTGACGCAATCAACGCTCTTCATCAGTCAGAGCTCGATGCTCTCAATGCTAAGTTGAATGATGCTAATGCAGAGAACGACCGTCTGAAGGATCTCTTGGCTAACCAGAAGCCAGTTGAGACTGTAACTCCTAAGACTGTTAAGGAATTCGTTACAACTCCTGTATCTGTATTCTTCGATATCAACAAGACAAACGTAGCTTCACAGTACGACCTCGTAAACGTACATGCTTTGGCTAAGTATGCTATTGCCAACAACTCTAACTTGCTCGTTTGCGGTTATGCTGACAAGGCTACTGGTAATGAGCAGATCAACCAGAAGTTGTCTGAGGGTCGTGCAGAGACTGTTGCCGGTGAGTTGGTTAAGATGGGTGTCAAGAGAGCTAACATTACAACTAAGGGTAATGGTGGTGTTGACGATATGTCTCCTATCTCATTCAACCGTCGTGCTACCGTACAGGTTGTCGAGTAATATCTATTGTTGAGCTGTCATAGCTCGCATAGTAGAGAATATAAGGGTGCTTCTTTCGTGGAAGCACCTTTTTTTATTCTTTGCGAAATCCATCTGTCCCATTTGTGCTGTTTTTTTGATTCCGTTAAAAAACGCAATAGGCTTCGATGGGCATCGCAATTGCTTTCATTGTCCATCGAAGCCTATTTCGTTGTCCATCGAAGCCTATTGTGTTTTTTCCTTATGATATGCTGCTGTTTCATGATGCTTTGATGGAGTAACGAAGGTCTGAAACGCCTTTTTTGAAATAAAAATGAAAAAAGTTGCCGTAAAATTTGGTGGAAACAAAAAATGTTCGTACCTTTGCAACCGCTTACAAGAAGTAAGGGCGTTTAGCTCAGCTGGTTTAGAGCATCTGCCTTACAAGCAGAGGGTCGGCGGTTCGAATCCGTCAACGCCCACTAAGGGGTGTTTCCCTGTGGTTCCAATTTTGGGCTGCAGGGATTTTTTTGTCTCTATATAAGTTTTTCTTCTCTTGGTTATTTGAAACCCTATAAATAGGCACACAGCATTCTTGTATTTTCATTAATATTTTGACCTTATTGTACCTTTTTCTGAAATAATTATTTTACCTTTGCAAGCATAATTACTTATTTTATAAGGATAAGAAGCGTATGGACTCATTATATCTATTACAGTTTGCATGTCTCATATTCATGCTCGTCAATGCCTTCATCGTGGCAGTCTCTCATCTGCAAGTGAGATGGGAGAACAAGCGGTATGAGCGTTCACGATGGATGATCGTTGCCGCCATGATAGGATTGGCGATGCAATATGCGGTGCAGATGGTTTTCGGATTCCGTGCCATGCACGATCATTTAGGGGCGGTCGTCAACATCCTCATCTATACCCCTTGTTTCTCGCTTATCTCCATGGGAATCTACAACATAGAAACCACCCGTGCCAACCTCAGGAAGATGATTCAGATGTGCTGTGGTATTTATGCAGCCATTCTCCTTGTCTTTTGCGTGGGAATCAGTCTTCATCATAGCCTGTATATCAGAGAAGGACTCTATCTGATGCTGGTTCTGTTCTGCCTAAGTGTCATCTATTGCATATTCATGATTATCCGCGAGATGATCAGGCGCAAGAAGTTGTTGGAGACGATGGTAGCAACGGATATGTTGCCTTACGTAAGATGTTCCCGAACCAGTGTCATTATTCTCTGGCTCGCAGTTCTCGCTATGCCGGTTGCCATCTTTTCCACTACTTTATTATATATAGTAGGTCCCGTCGTATTGTTTGCCCTGCTGTTCTTCAACCTTACGTTTATCGCTCTCGGCAACAGTTATACCCCAACCGAAGAACTGTTGGACAAAGAAGAGGAAATCAGCGCGTCGGTGAGAACAGGACACCTGAAACCATCTGGGGGGGCAAGTTTGAACAAAGACAAAAGCTGCAGGACAGGTACAGAAACTTTACAGCTGCTGTCAGAGGAGCGCATCGACTTTATCCGGCAGCGTCTTGACGAATGGTGTGCTGATTTGGGATATAAGGACAGTGCTGTGAATATGCTGACCCTCTCCCGCACACTGAGTATCTCCAAGGAGGAATTGTCTATATTCTTCGACCAGTATATGCAGTCTACATTCAGAATATGGCTCAGCGAGATCCGTTTCAATGCGGCAAAGAAGATGATGTTGGATTATCCTGATTATAGCAATGATATCATTTCAGCCGAGTGTGGCTTCTCTGCCCGAACCTATCTGTATCGGGTCTTCAAGACCAAGGAGGGTTGCACGCCTGCCGAATGGAGAGAAGAACAGGCTGCCACCAGAACTTTAAGTTAAGAGCTGTAGCAAAAAAAATCCTGTTGGCTGTAATGCCGGCAGGATTCTGCGTTTTATCAACCTCAAGATGTCATTTATTCTATCGCCCAATCCTCTATGCTTCGCTGGTCTTCAGAGAAGTTGACACCCACTTTCACAACCTTCCGCTCATCATCGGCAAAAGCCTTGGCATAGTCCTTGCCGCTGATTTGCGCCATAGCGGTATCAGCAGACTTCTCATATTTCAACTCAAAGATAAAGATACTCTTGTCCGTCTTGAGCACAAGGTCTATTCTTCCATCCGAAGTGGTATGCTCCACCTTCACATCTTCGCCAAGCATGGTGAAGATGGTGAATATCACGGCTTGATAGTGACGCTCATTATTGTTGATAATCGTATATGGGAACTTATCATAGAATGCCTTCAAGTGAGGCATAAAGGCTCCCATGTCGTCATTGACGAGCACATTCTTGGAATAAGCATACACGATGGCATCATATCTTTTCATGTCTTGCGCAGTATAATACCAGACGAGACTTTCCGAGAAACCTTGTCTTACTTCTTGATTTGGGAAACATAGATGATACAATTTACCATTTTTTTCGTATCCCTTAATAGTTAGATAGCCACTTTGGAAAAGAACAGGAATAGGATCAGTAAGCCTTTCCGTAGGTGTATCAAAACGTGATGCCTGTATCCACAAATCGTCCAGATTGAGCATGTCCAAATTCTTCTGCTGCATCAGTTCTATCAAGAACGTAGGTGTACCAGATGTAAACCAATAGCTATTAAACTCCTTATCGTCCAAAGCATTGATAATACTATAAGGATTGAAGATATCCTCGCTATTGATACTGAAATGGTAGCCATCATAATGCTGCTTGAGTTGCTCTAAGGTCTCCTCATAAGTAAGCCCATTATGCTCAGCCATCTCCTCGATACCCTCACGGAAATACTGAGACAATTCACTCTTGGTAATACCACAACAGCTACTGTATTCATCCTTCAACGTGAGAATCTTGAGATTGTTCAACTCACTAAAGATGCTGAGCTGACTAAACTTAGAGATGCCTGTGATAAAAACAAAGCGAATGTTTCCCTCTTGCTGCTTCAAGGGGCTGAAGAAATCGCGCATGATGTTGCGGATGGTCTTCTGCAACTCTTCGTCACTGACAGAATCATGCATTGGAGCATCATATTCGTCGATGAGAACAACAACTTGCTTACCTGTTTGAGCCGTGGCAGCCAACAAGATATCCCTAAAGCGAGCCCCAAAGCCTTCACGCTCAGATTCAGGAACTTCTATTCCATATTTCTGCTCTTCAACTTTAAGGATATTATTTAATATGATTTTAGTATTCTCCAAACTATAATATTTACCACAACTCAGATCCAGGTGGATGACGGGATATGCCGTCCACTCCTTCTCCATCTGTTCGATGGCAAGTCCCTTGAACAGTTCTTTCTTACCCTCGAAGTAAGCCTGGAGGGTAGATACAAACAAGGATTTTCCGAATCGACGTGGGCGACTCAGAAAATGAAACTTGGCATAATGAGCCAACTGATAGACGATAGCCGTCTTGTCAGCATAGAAGTAATTCCCCTTCACGATTTCGGAGAACGTTTGTATTCCCAAAGGATATCTCTTTGAAGCCATAATCTTAATCTTTTTAATCCCAGCACAAAGATACAGATAATATTTCATAAAGCAAGCGTTTTTCTGATTATTAACAAAATAATCGTTAAAATGGGTGTCGCATTCCTACGAAGTAGACACCTAAAACATAGGAATGCGACACCTTTTTCGGATGAAAAACACTATATTTGCGACATGAAAGAAATGATAGAAACCATGCCAAGGATAGAATTAGCCCTGATCATCATCGGGGTGTTTGTACTCGTATTGTGTATTATCTTCGGCCTTCCAATACCCATTTCCATGCAGGTTTTATTTCTATTCTGAGTCCATTACGCACAATCTCCCCTTCATCCTCATAGGTGATTATCATAGCTCTCTTCAGAGGATGCAAACCATGCAAGGCTACTAATGCTTTCACTTCTCGCTCTATGGTTTCCCCATCGCTCATCTGATAGCTCGCCTGAACAGCTAACCCCTCATCTGGCACATAGAAATCAACCTCTATGTTTTTATTATAATAGTATAAGCCCTTGGCGTATTTCTTGTATAATGTAATTGCGCAAAGGTTCTCCAGCAGAGAGGTGTTCGGATTGTTGATGAAGAGATGCAGCAGCCCATTATCTACAAAATAATGTTTTTTAATTGTTTCTTTCTCCACGAACTTGGAAACATAATTGTCAATAGAAATCAACAAGCATGATTCTTGCAGATAGCGAACATACTCCATTACTGTTGATGGGCTACATGGAGTACCGGTTGCTTTTATCAGATTGCTCAAACGATTCAAGGAGCATGGCTGTTTCACGCTTTCTGCCAATCTTCTTACACAAAGGCGTAAGGCATCCTCGTTCTTTATTTTGTGCCGAACCACCAGGTCATTAAAGAAAATACGATTATATAAGCTGTTGAGCCATATTCTCTTTTCTTGAAAATGCACAAGCTCAGGGAAACCACCCCAATCAAAGTAAGTTCGGAAATGGCGCTGCAGTTCATTTGCTTTTCGGCCATATTGCCAATTCTTTGAAAGCAAGACTTCAACAGCTTTCAGATATTCAGAAAAGCTATATGGAAACACGCTGATGTCCAGGTATCTTCCTCCCAACACAGTCTCTATGTCACGACTCAGCATTTTGGCATTACTGCCAGTTATATAGACACGATATTTTTGGTTGGCTAGACGGCGTGCAAAGTTCGCCCACCCTTCAACATTCTGTATCTCATCAAAGAAGAAGATGGGCTGACCTTCATACATGCTATGATAGGCTTGCAATATGAAATCTAAGTCTGCAACCGACATTCCTTGCAAACGCTCATCGTCAAAGTTGACATACACGATGTCTTCTATATCAACTCCATTTGTCAGCAATTGCTGTATTCTCTGGTATAGCAAATAGGATTTTCCTGCTTGTCTTACTCCTACAAACACATAATTGCCATATTCCTCTAAATATAGAGGACGCTGTACCAAATGAATACGACCTATATATTCTTGGCTCTCAGCTATTATCGTTCGAAACAATTCCTTTTCCATATACTTACTTTTGGGGGCAAAAGTATGAATTTTATTTGATACTACAAAATTTAAAGGCTCTTTTTATTCGGTAGCAGCGAATAAAATAGCATAATTCTATTCGCTGTTACCGAATAAAATCAACAAACAGAACTACCTTTCTCTTATCAACAGTCTTCAGCCGAGTGTGGATTCTCTTGCCGCACGCATCTTTACCGAATCTTCAAGACAAAAGAAGACTGTTCTCCTACAGAATGGAGAGACTTCCACTCTACAGAAGCAGCACAAAATGACTCAAATTGAGCATAACCTTTTATTCATAAAGTACCAAAGAAAAAGCAAAATTTTTATCGAAAAATACTGCAAACCGAATGCAATATCATCAAGCTCGCTTGAATGTATTGCTGAGGTGCAGCGTATTTTCTACAAAAAAATCAAAGATATTACCTTGATTTTGCGTAATCAAGCTATTTTATTTGATTTTTCCCATTTTTTATGAAGGAAAAGATGGTGATGAGATAAAAAGGGTCTATATGCCACGATGAAAAGATGGCGTATAGACCCTTTTTGCAATATTATACTTCCTTCCAATCAACCAGTCCCTTTCCCATATCATCCAGTTCTATGGCAAGGGCAATCACCTTGCGCTTATCAGCCTTGAAAGGTTCGGCATACTGCTTGGCTTTCATCTGCTCTTCGGCAGCATCCACACCACCATTGTTGCTCAGTTTCAGCTCCAGTACATAGATGAAGTTGGTGGTTTCCACCACCATATCTATTCTGCCCGTAGCAATCATCTTTTCTACTTCTACCCTGCAACCGATGGCATTGAAGATGGTGCTCAGAATCAGGCGGTAGCGCTCCTCCATATTCATGCTGGCAAGTTTCTTGTTGCTGTAAGGCACGTCAGCAATAAGCGCCTTCAGGCATTTCATGGCTTCGGGAAGATTGCCAAGGCTGAGGTGAACATTCAGAAATGCCTGAGTAGATTGAAGGTCATTATTCTTGCGCATGGCAAGCGTTGGCAGCACGATTTCATTCAAGGCTTGCCGAACCTCGAAGTTAGGAATGCCAAGAAGATAAGTTCCGTTTATGTAACCCTTAATTGTGAGATAGCCCGACTGATAGAGGAACAGCTCTGCTCCACCGCCTGTTACGTCAGAAGTTTCTATGATTGTGTCCAACAGGGCACTATGATCAAAATCCTTCAAACGAATCTCCATGTCATCCACAAACTTTGGAAGCAACGAGGTTGCACCCGATGAAGCCCAGTAGTTCTTCAAGTCAGAATCTGCCAAGGCATTGATAAGACTGAACGGATTGAATACATCCACCATATTGCGGCGGCTGAAATGATAGCCGTCATAATATGCCGTCAGCTTCGCTACAGCTTCATCGAATGTCCAGTTTTCGTATTCTGCCAATTTATTGATTTCCGGCTTAAAATCGCGCAGCACCTCTTCTTTCGTAATACCACAGATGGCTGCATATTCCGGCTCAAAGCTGATATTGCTCAGATTATTGAGTACAGAGAAGAGAGAAATCTGCGTAAACTTGGTGATGCCGGTGATGAAGACAAACTTCTCGTATTTATCATCTGCCTTGAGAATGGCAAAAACCTCTCTATAAATAGAGGTACATGCTTCGTGGTGAGGAGTTTTCCAGGAATGCTGCAATGGAGAATCGTATTCGTCAATGAGAATGGCAACCTGCAGGCCGGTTTGCTTATATGCCCCCACAATTATTGCATTGAAGCGGTCGGCAAGACTATCTGCAGGGTCAGGAACCAATGAATATTCTCCTTCGTATTGTCTGAATATATTATTGAGATAAGAGCGCAATGTTTCCGGCTCTGCGCCCGCACGACTCATATCCAGTCTGATGACAGGTCGCTTCACCCATTCCGTCTCCAGCTGCATGATCTTCAGCCCCTCGAAGAGTTCCTTCTTTCCCATGAAGTAGGCTTCAAGTGTATCGACCAGCACAGATTTACCAAAGCGGCGTGGGCGGCTCAGGTAATTATACTTTTTATTTCTGTTGGCAAGTTGCCAGATGATATCTGTCTTGTCAACATAAAGGTATCCTTCTTTTCTAATTACATCAAAAGACTGGATGCCTACTGGCAATCTTCTATCGTTTGTCTCTATCATAATTCCTGTCTTTATATGAACTTTTCCGCAAAATTACGGTTTAATTTTCATATCAGCAAGAGATTTCGGGGAAAAGTTACTGAAATAGTTGGGGATTCTCTTGCCGCACGCATCTTTACCGAATCTTCAAGACTAAAGAAGACTGTTCTCCTACAGAATGGAGAGACTTCCACTCTACAGATGCAGCACAAAATGACTCAAATTGAGCATAACCTTTTATTCGTAAAGTACCAAAGAAAAAGCAAAATTTTCTACAAAAAACAGCCAAAAAGGTGTCGCATTCCTACGAAGTAGACACCTAAAACATAGGAAGTAGACACCTGAACATAGGAATGCGACACCTTTTTCGGATGAAAAACACTATATTTGCGACATGAAAGAAATGATAGAAACCATGCCAAGGATAGAATTAGCCCTGATTATCATCGGGGTGTTTGTACTCATATTATCTATTATCTTCGGATATGCTATGATACATGAGTACAGGATGTATCTTGAGGAACACAGGAAAGCTCGCTATAGCTTTCGTGACTTCATCAAGAGAGAACGCTTTTATATCTTTCTGCTGTTGGCTTTCATTTTTATTTCCCTGATCAACCTCTTGTATTTCTTAGAGTGAGTTTCGGTTCAAATGAAACAAAAGCCTTATGGTAGTCATCCATTTTGATTATTAGGAGAAAACTCCTTATCTTTACGATGTAATATAAACGAAATAATATGGCAAATTATTTGACAATACGGATTAGATTGCTGATTGCAATACTTGCATCAGTGTTTCCGCTTTCCACAATGAAAGCTGAAGAAGGAAAAGATGTACTTGCCCCATCGCAAGGCTGGTACGTCGGTATTGAGGGTGGAATGCCTTTCGGTTTCTCTACTTTCTCAAGTTTCGGACATGACAAGACGCACCTCGGTTGGGCTGCTGGCTTATATGGGGGCTATCGTTTCAACTCCATCTTCTCGGCAGAGTTATCTGCCAAGTATGGAGAGATGAACTTGTCTGCACAAGACTGCTGTGTAGAACGTAACTATTGGTTAGGTAGCGACGGTATGCTTTACAACGCAGGTGTCTTAGGCATGGACTGTTGGGAATATGCCAATCTGAAAAGCCATGTCAGGATGGGCTGGTATGGGGCAAGAGTGAACGTTAATCTCCTTGGACTGTTCCATAAGACAGCTAACAGCCGATGGGATTTGGCTGTTTCACCTCATATATACGCTGTAACTACCAAGGCTGATATTCAGACTATAGCCGATGAAGCCAAAGTGATGAAAGGTTCAACCAACTGGCATTTGGGTTATGGTGCAGATTTGCAGGTTGGCTACCAACTGACCTCATGTCTGAAATTGGGCATCTATTCCGGTTTGACCCGTCTTACTGGCGAACGTATGGACGGAATGCCAGAACATCTGCATAAGAACAACTTTGTTTGGGAAAGTGGAGTAAGATTGGGGATAAACCTCTCTAAAAAGAAGAACAAGATAGCAGAAACTCCATCAGTTCCACAAAAGGAGGTTCTACAACAGGAACCAACTTCTTCGGAGGAGGTCAATCTGAAAGAAACTGTGGATAAGGCAGAAACAAAAGTTGTTGAACAAGACATAAAAGAATCTGCAAAGGTGACTTTCCCTGTCATATATTTCACCTTCAATAGTATCGACATCCAACAAAATGAAGAGACTAAATTGAATGATATTCTCAAAACATTGAAAGAGAATCCGAACATGAAGGTGACGGTAACAGGTTGGTGTGACACAAAAGGCAGCGTGGCTGTCAATAAACGTATATCTCGCCAGCGTGCAGAAGCCGTAAAAACTTGGCTTGCGAAGAATGGCATAGAGGCTAATCGCATTACTGCAATAGGAAATGGTAGCGATGACACCCAAGATGCGGATAAGGCTCGCCGAGTAGAGACTAAAGACAATCATAAGTAACCCATAAAACAAGATAGAAAATGAAAGCAAAAAGAAGATTTAATATTTGGTTATGGGTGCTGTTATGTGTCCCATGCCTCTTGGCAAGTTGCGACCATGATGTTCATAATGGTGAGGATGAGGGTGGTTTGTCAGTATCGCTCACCTGGGCAGATGAAGCTGACCAAGGTACGGAAGTGAAGGATGTGAAGCTCTGGATATACAATGCCAATGACGGTTCGCTTGTAGAGGAAAAACATG
>ERZ1026846.421-NODE-421-length-33270-cov-13.272798_pt1 | contig 33270 bp, 29 predicted proteins | sample MGYA00380153_ERZ1026846 | MGnify/ENA primary metagenome ERZ1026846 (study PRJEB33269, sample SAMEA4719789) | human gut metagenome | biome: human-associated habitat; feature: organic feature; material: feces | place: Cameroon | collected 2013-10 ...
ACCCCTTATTAAAGACTTTATAACTAATTAATATTCAAATAGTTATATATATAAATGGGGGAAGCTGTAACCCTTGAAAATAAAACTGTAACAACTGTAACTGTAACGCTAGTTAACATCAACTTCTCTCTTAAAGGCTGATAATCAACTACTTAGTGTATTAGTCGATAATCCAAATGTTACATAAAACCTCAGTAAAAACCTCCAATTAGCAGATATAAAACCTCGGAAAAGGCTTCAAAAGCGTGCTTTTGAAGCTCTCGCAAGTGCAAAAATCTATGTATCTGCCTCTCGAGGCCATGCTTAAACTATCCTTGGTACGCATGGAAGTGGTGGAAAATAAAGGTTTCTTGAGCAAATTTGGAAATCGCACGAAACGTATTGTTTCGTATGATTGCTATTTTTCGAATGTATTACCTTTGTAAAAGATAAGCTGCATCTCAATATAATATTCAAGCAAGCCATCCAACAGTCTTCAACCGACTACTCGCACAAGCTCACGAGAATAATCGAAAGGCGCCACGAATATAATCGAAATAGCCCAAGCGGATAGTCGAAGAAGAACTTGCGAAAGCTCAATTACTTAAACAAGCTGCGGAACGATGTAGGAATTGGCGTGGCAAACTCCATGCGCTCGCCTGTTACGGGATGTGTGAAGCAAAGCATGTAGGCGTGCAGGCATAGACGATGGATAGGGTCGTCGCCGTTGCCGTATTTTACGTCGCCACACACAGGATGTCCCATGTCGGCAGAGTGGACACGAATCTGGTTCTTGCGGCCAGTCTCCAAGCGATACTCCACAAGCGAGTGCTCGGTAGTGCGGTTGAGTACATGATAATGCGTTACGGCATACTTGCCGCCATTGTCCACGGGCGACGAGTAGGTGATGTAAGCCTTGTTGTCCTTAAGCCAGTTGGCAATGGTTCCGTTGTCGTTCTCCATCTCTCCGCTCACCACAGCCACATATCGGCGGTCGTACACTATCTGATGCCAGTTGTGCTCCAGAATCTGCTCTGTGTCGATGTCCTTGGCATAAATCATCAGTCCGCTTGTGTCGCGGTCGAGACGATGCACAACATGTGCGCGGCACTTCTGTCGCGACTTGTGGAAATAGTCGTCGAGCAACGTCTTCAGATTAAGCGATGAGTGTCCGGCAGCCATCGAAAGTATGCCAATGTTCTTCTCTACTACCACAATCCAGCGGTCCTCGTACACCACTTTGGCGTATTGGCTCTTGAATGTGTTGCTGCTCTTGTGTCGGCTGATAGATACCTTGTCGCCGGGGTTAAGGGCGAGGTCGAACTGAGTTACAACCTTGCCGTTGACCTTGATGCCGCGTCCCTGAAGCGTAGCCTTTATCTTGTTGCGGCTCTCCTTAACGTTGTTTAGCAGATATTCGAGCAATGGAGCTTCTGTACCCGATGCCACAACAAGCTGTTTGCTGTCGCCAGACTGAGGGCCATACGATTTAAAATTGTTTTGTCTTGCCATATATTATTTTTATTCCTTTCAAAGTTTATGCAAAGTTACTCATTATTCTTTGGATTTATCAATGTTTTTAATTAATTTTGCATATTTAAATGGGCGGGTAAGTCAACTGGTCCTACAAAAGAAAAAATAGATAATGAACAGAAAGAAATCATCAATAATAGCGGTATGGGCTGTATGTATGCTGGCTATGCTATTTTCGGCATGCACAAGCAAGGACGAGAATGCTGCCGAGGAGCGCGTCAAGACGTTTGCCCAGCACTACTTCAATCTGCGCTATAAGCAAGCTGCCGCCTATTGTACAGACGGCTCGCTGAAATGGATAAAGTATAGGGCGGCAAATATCAACCAGGCTGATTTGGATTTGCTTAACTCGCAACCCGACTCAGCTGTATGTACCATAGAGGATTTCTCGTACGACGACGACAAGGCTACCGCAAACATTACGGTTAAGAACTTTCTCAGGGGCGACTCGGTTGGCAAGAAGGCCACTATCGTTGGCGAGCAGATGTTCTGCATACCGATGAAAAAGGTTGGCTACAAATGGTTAGTACAGCTCGACAGTCTGCTGTAGAACTGCCAAGACTGACCAAAAAGCGTACCCGAAAGAAATAGCATTACCAATAATCAACTAACAATCAGCAAGTTATAAAATAAGAGATGATAAGTATAGAGAATTTGACGGTGGAATTTAGCGCAAAACCGCTATTCCGCAATGTCAGCTTTGTTGTTAACGACCGCGACCGTATAGCCCTTGTGGGCAAGAATGGAGCCGGAAAGTCTACGATGTTGAAGATAATTTGCGGCTTGCAAAGCCCAACCGAGGGACACGTGTCTGTTCCAACTAACGCTACGGTTGGTTATCTTCCACAGGTAATGGTTCTGCAAGACAACACTACTGTAAAGGAAGAGGCGCGCAAGGCTTTCTCTGATACTATCAAGCTAAAGGAGCGCATAGACGAACTGAACCGACAGTTGACCGAACGTACCGACTACGAGTCGGAGAGCTATACCGAGCTGGTTGAGTTGTTTACCCAGGAGCACGACCGCTTCCTGATGCTTGGTGGCGACAACTACGAGGCCGAGATTGAGCGCACGCTTGTAGGTCTGGGTTTCACACACAACGACTTCGATCGTCCTACAAGCGAGTTTTCGGGCGGATGGCGCATGCGTATAGAGTTGGCTAAGATTCTACTTAGACATCCCGATGTGCTGTTGCTTGACGAGCCCACCAACCACCTGGACATCGAGAGTATAGGATGGCTGGAGCGTTTCTTACAGCAAAGTGCCAAGGCCTTGATACTGGTAAGTCACGATCGCGCCTTTATAAATAATGTGACAAACCGAACGATTGAGATTTCGTGCGGACAGATTAACGACTATAAGGTGAAGTACGACGAATACGTCAAGCTTTGGCTTGAGCGCCACGAGCAGCAGATGCGCGCCTACGAGAACCAGCAGAAGGAAATAGCCGATATTAAGGACTTTATCGAGCGCTTCCGCTACAAGCCCACAAAGGCTGTTCAGGTGCAAAGCCGAATAAAGCAGCTTGAGAAGATTGTGCCAATAGAGGTAGACGAGATTGACAACTCGTCCATGCACCTTAAATTTCCGCCATGCCTGCGATCGGGCGACTACCCCGTTATCTGCCAGGACTTGGGCAAGACATACGGCACACACAACGTTTTCGCTGACGTCAACCTAACGATAAAGCGTGGCGAAAAGGTGGCGTTTGTGGGCAAGAACGGCGAGGGTAAGTCTACGCTTGTTAAGTGTATCATGGGCGAGATTCCCTTCGACGGCAACCTTAAGGTGGGCCATAACGTGCAGATAGGCTATTTTGCGCAGAACCAGGCCCAGCTGCTCGACGGCGAACTGACCGTATTCGAGACCATCGACAACGTGGCAAAGGGCGACATCAGACTGAGGATAAAGAACATCCTGGGCTCGTTTATGTTTGGAGGCGAGGCTATAGACAAGAAGGTGAAGGTGTTGTCGGGTGGCGAGCGCAGCCGACTGGCCATGATACGCTTGCTGCTTGAACCCGTAAACCTGCTTATCCTCGACGAGCCTACCAACCACCTGGACATACAGTCGAAGGAGGTGCTTAAGGAGGCCATTCTGGCATTCGACGGAACGGCTATAATAGTAAGCCACGACCGCGAGTTTCTCGACGGACTGGTGTCGAAGGTGTACGAGTTTGGCGGAGGCAAGGTAAAGGAACATCTTGGAGGCATATACGACTATCTGCGCTCGCGCAACATGGAGAGTCTTAACGACCTGAACGCCACAACCGTCTTTGCCAAGACCAACGCCGACGACAACAAGAAGAAGGTAGACTCTGCCGAGACATCCACAGACGGCAGCCAACCCGCCAAGCTAAGTTATGCCGAACATAAGGAGCAGCAGAAGAAGATAAGAAAAGCCGAGAAGCTAGTGGAGGAGTCGGAGAAGAAGATTAGCGCTATGGAAGACCGCCTGAAGGAGCTCGACGCCATACTGTGTACGCCCGAGGGAGCTTCCGACATGACTGTTGTGAACGAATACACAGCCATAAAGCAACGCATGGACGAGGAAGAGGAACGATGGACCCTGCTTTCGGAAGAACTTGAGGAGCTAAAGGCAAACTAAAGAAGCAACAGAGGCTACGAACTTGAGAAAGTTCGACAATAAATATATACAACGTGCATAATTATACTGATATAACATTATAAATCCATTAAATGTTGACAAATTACAAGCGTATTAAAAGAAAATTTGTAACTTTGCCAACGATTTGTAAGAGTTTGCATGTTTTCTGCTATAAAAATGCAGATGTTGCGTGACAATAATATTAGTATAACGAAAACACAGGGCCGATGAAGGTAGCGATATTGAAATATAATGCTGGAAATATATGTTCGGTGGTTAATGCGCTTGAGCGTATCGGGTGCAATCCTATCCTGACCGACTCAGCCGAAGAACTACAAGGTGCCGACAAGGTTGTATTCCCTGGTCAGGGAGCCGCAGGACCAACGATGAAGTATCTAAAGGAGCATGGGCTCGACAGCCTTGTTCGTAGTTTGCAACAACCCGTTTTGGGCATCTGCATAGGCCAGCAACTGCTTTGCCGACATTCTGAGGAGGATGATACCGACTGTCTGGGCATATTCCCAGTAGACGTGATGAAATTCAAGCCAGGCAAACCTTCAGACAAGATTCCGGCTATGGGATGGAACGAGATTAACAACCTCAGCACTCCCCTATTCCACGGTATCACACAGAAAGACTTTGTCTACTTCGTGCACAGCTTCTATGTGCCGGTATGCGATTATACCATAGCACAGGCCGACTACATCCAGCCCTTTAGCGCGGCTCTGCACAAGGACAACTTCTACGCCACCCAGTTTCACCCCGAGAAAAGCGGAAGAGTTGGTGAGATATTATTGGAGAACTTCTTGAAGCTATAGTGGTTAATATAAAAATTATGTGCGTATGATTGATTTGATACCGGCAATCGACATAATAAATGGCGAATGTGTAAGGCTTACAAAGGGCGACTACTTACAAAAGAAAGTGTACAACGCCAACCCCGTGGCCATAGCACAGGAGTTTGCCAGCATGGGGTTTAAAAGGCTGCACATGGTAGACCTGGACGGAGCAAAGTCGAAACATGTGGTTAATGCCGATGTGCTGCGTGCCGTAAGCCAGGCAACCAGCCTGAGCATCGACTTTGGAGGCGGCATTAAGACTCAGGAGGACATGGACAAGGTGTTCGACAATGGTGCCAAGATGGCAACCGTAGGAAGCATATCCTATACCGACCCTCAAACCTTTGAAGCATGGATTAAGCGTTACGGGGCCGACCGAATAATACTTGGTGCCGACGTGCGCGACAAGAATATTGCCATCAACGGATGGATAGACAATACCAACTGCGACGTATTCGGATTTATAGACCACTATCGCAAGAAGGGCATCAGCAAGGTGCTTTGCACGGATATAGCCAAGGACGGAGCCTTGGGAGGCACGTCAATCGAGCTGTACAAGCAACTGATGGAACGATTCCCCGACCTGTATCTGATAGCAAGCGGAGGCGTATCGTCGGCCGACGACATATTGAGTCTGGACCAGGCCGGAATACCCGCCGTGGTGTTTGGCAAGGCCTACTACGAGGGCCTTATAGATATTAACAAAATAAGACATTTGCTCTATGGGATTGGCTAAACGAATAATTCCGTGTCTGGATGTAAAGGATGGCGCTACGGTAAAGGGAGTAAACTTTGTAAACCTTCGCAACGCCGGCAACCCCGTTGAGCTTGCCAGACAATACAGCAACCAAGGTGCCGACGAACTGGTGTTTCTCGACATTACCGCAAGCGCAGATGGACGCAAGACATTTACCGATATGGTGGGCAAGGTGGCTCAGGTCATCAACATTCCATTTACGGTAGGTGGCGGCATAAACGCCTTTGAGGATGTGGAGCGACTGCTGTTTGCAGGAGCCGACAAGGTAAGTATCAACTCGGCTGCCATACGCACCCCTAATCTGATAGATAAGATATCTGCCAGTTTTGGATCGCAAGTGTGCGTGTGCGCGATAGATGCACGAATGGAGGCCGACGGCCAATGGTATTGCTATGTAAAGGGTGGACGCGAGCGCACAGACCTTAAGTTGCTCGACTGGGCTACCGAGGTGGCCGACCGTGGTGCCGGAGAGATTCTCTTTACCAGCATGAACCACGATGGCGTGAAGCAAGGCTTTGCCAACGACGCATTGGCCATGCTTGCCGAGAAGGTTAAGATTCCAGTTATAGCAAGTGGCGGAGCCGGATGCATGGACCACTTCTACGACGCATTTGCCAAGGGCAAGGCCGACGCAGCCCTGGCTGCAAGCGTGTTCCATTTTGGCGAGATAAAGATACCCAAGCTTAAGGAATATCTTAAACAAAAAGGCGTAAAGGTAAGAATATAAACGGTTTAAACTATTTTATATAAATGCTTATGGAGATAGATTTTGAGAAACAAGGCGGACTTGTACCTGCCATAATTCAAGACAGCATAACCAACAATGTGCTGATGCTGGGCTATATGAACCAGGAGGCATACGAACAAACCATAAAGACTGGCAAGGTGACATTCTGGAGCCGAAGTCGCCAATGCCTTTGGACAAAGGGCGAGACATCGGGCAACTTCTTGAACTTGGTAAGTATAAAGAGCGATTGCGACAACGACACCCTATTAGTTAGAGTCAATCCGGTGGGTCCGGCTTGTCATCTTGGCACAGACACATGTTGGGGCGAGAAGAACGAGGCCAATCCCTTGCTGTTCCTTACCGAGCTGCAAGACTTCATCAACAAGCGCCATGAGGAGATGCCAGAGGGCTCGTATACTACATCTCTCTTTAAGGATGGTTTGAACCGAATGGCCCAAAAGGTTGGCGAAGAGGCACTTGAAGCTGTTATCGAAGCAACAAACGGAACCAACGAACGCCTTATATACGAGGCATCCGACATGTTTTATCATCTTATAGTATTATTGACAAGCAAAGGTCTGCGCATTGAAAACATAGCCCAAGAGCTGCAGGTGCGCCACGACCCCAACTGGCACAAACATTAATTATCATTTATGCTAATAGATTATCAAAAAGCTAATATATACCAGACCGACGAGGCTATTCTTCAGAATGTCGACTTTCATGTGGACGAGGAACAGTTTGTTTATGTTATAGGCAAGGTAGGATCGGGCAAATCGTCGTTGCTGAAGTCGATCTATTGCGAGGTTGACTTCGACAAGGCTGATGCCGAGAAAGCCGAGGTGCTTGAGCGAAACCTCCTTACACTAAAGCGCAAGGACGTACCTGCACTTCGTAGAGAGATGGGTATCATCTTCCAGGACTTCCAGCTTCTGCATGACCGTAGCGTTAAGCAGAACCTCCAGTTTGTGCTTAAGGCTACAGGATGGAAATCGCAGAAGGAGATTGACGAGCGCATACTCAAGGTGCTCGAGGCTGTAGGCATGCAAGACAAGAGCAACCGCCTTCCACACGAACTGTCTGGAGGCGAACAGCAACGTATAGCCATAGCGCGCGCCTTGCTAAACCAGCCTAAAATAATTATAGCAGACGAGCCAACCGGCAATCTCGACCCCGATACAGCCGAGAAGATTGTGGGCTTGCTTTACGAGATAAGCCATTCGGGCACTTCGGTGGTTATATCAACACACAACCTTGGCATGATTGACAAGTTCCCTGGACGTGTGTACAAATGCAAGGAGCACACTCTGACGGATGTCACCAAGGAGTATGCTGACCAATAGAATAACATTATTTGAACTGAAAAAATAAAAAAATAATAATATTATGAAAGTAATGAAGTTTGGTGGTACCTCAGTAGGTACCGCAGAGCGCATGAAATCTGTTGCCTCAATGGTTTCAGAGTCAGGCGAACAAGTGTTTGTTGTTCTTTCAGCAATGTCGGGCACAACCAACTCACTCGTTGAGATTTCAAACTATCTCTACAAGAAGAACTCGGATGGCGCCAACGACGTAATCAACAATCTCGAGAGAAAGTACATGGAGCATGTGGAGGAGCTTTATTCTACAGACGAATACAAGCAGCGCACACGCGAGTTCCTGGCTACGGAGTTCAACTATCTCCGCTCTTTCACCAAGGACCTCTTTACAAGCTTTGAGGAGAAGAACATCGTGGCTCAGGGCGAGATAATGAGCACAAACATGGTGGCCAACTATCTTGAGGAGCAAGGCGTGAAGGTCTGCCTGTTGTCGGCTTTCGACTTTATGCGCACAGACAAGAATGCCGAGCCCGACTCGCAGTATATCAAGGAGAAGCTGACGGCCATTATGAAGGAGAACGAGGGCTATCAGGTATACATCACACAGGGCTTTATCTGCCGCAACGCCTATGGCGAGGTAGACAATCTGCTGCGTGGCGGTAGCGACTTTACAGCATCGCTTATTGGTGCAGCTCTGCCAGCTGAGGAGATTCAGATTTGGACCGACATCGACGGAATGCACAACAACGACCCACGTGTTGTGGATAAGACCGAGGCTATTCGCCAGCTCAACTTCGAGGAGGCTGCCGAGCTTGCCTACTTTGGTGCCAAGATTCTGCATCCTACATGTGTTCAGCCGGCCAAGTTTGCAGGCATCCCAGTTCGCCTTAAGAACACATTGGACCCTAAGGCCGAAGGCACAATTATAGACAACGTTCTGCTTAAGGGCAAAATCAAGGCCGTAGCCGCCAAGGACAACATTACAGCCATCAAGATCAAGTCGAGCCGCATGCTCTTTGCCACAGGGTTCCTGCGCAAGGTGTTCGAGATATTCGAGTGCTATCAGACTCCCATCGACATGATTACTACAAGCGAGGTGGGCGTTTCGATGAGTATCGACAACACATCTCACCTTAACGAGATTGTAGACGAGCTTAAGAAGTATGGCACAGTTACAGTAGACTCTGACATGTGCATCGTCTGTGTTGTAGGCGATCTCGACTGGAGCAACCTTGGTTTCGAGACCTTGGTGCTTGACGCTATGAAGACCATACCGGTACGTATGATCTCGTATGGCGGCAGCAACTACAACATCTCGTTCCTCATTAAGGAATCGGATAAGAAGAAGGCTCTTCAAAGCTTGTCGGACGTGCTGTTCAACAACAAGAAGTAAGTAGTAGCGTAAGTATATGTCGCACCTAAAAATTTGCAAAAGATGTTTTCAGTAGATAAGTTTAACACAGTTCAAACCCCATTTTATTATTACGACACGCAGCTGTTGCGTAAGACATTAAAGACTATACAAGATGAAAGTGGCAAGTATCCTAACTTTCATGTGCATTATGCTGTTAAAGCCAATGCCAATCCGAAGGTTCTTCGTATAATCAGTCAGCATGAACTGGGAGCCGATTGTGTTAGCGGCGGAGAGATAAAGGCAGCCCTTGAGGCTGGTTTCCCTTCCGACGGTATTGTCTACGCGGGTGTTGGCAAGAGCGACTGGGAGATTAAGTTGGGAATAGAGAACGACATCCTATGCTTTAATGTCGAGTCGACCGCCGAGCTTGACGTAATAGCCTCTCTGGCTAAGGAGGCAGGCAAGGTGGCAAGAGTGGCTTTCCGCATCAATCCCAATATAGGCGCCCACACCCATGCAAACATCACAACCGGTCTGGCCGAGAACAAGTTTGGTATTGCTATGCAGGACATGGTTCCGGTTATTGAGCATGCCAAGACATTGGACAGCATAAAGGTTGTGGGGCTACACTTCCACATCGGATCGCAAATTCTCGACATGGGCGACTTTAAGGCTCTTTGCAACCGCATCAACGAGCTGCAAGCCCAGTTGGCCCAGAACAACATCTATGTTGACAATATCAACGTGGGTGGCGGATTAGGGGTAAGCTACGACAATCCCGACCGCGAGCTAATACCCGACTTCAAGTCGTACTTCAAGACATATGCTACACATCTGCGCCTGCGCGATGGACAGCAGGTACACTTCGAACTTGGACGTGCCGTTGTGGCACAATGCGGATCGCTCATCACTCGCCTACTCTACGTAAAGCAAGGCACATACAAGCAGTTTGCCATCGTGGATGCAGGCATGACCGACTTGATACGTCCTGCTCTCTACCAGGCGTTGCACAAGATACAGAACATCAGCAGCAATGAGCCTGCCGAGACGTACGACGTGGTAGGTCCTATCTGCGAGTCGAGCGATGTGTTTGCCAAGGCCATTGACCTTAACAAATGTCATCGTGGTGACTTGATTGCGATACGCTCTGCTGGTGCCTATGGCGAGATAATGGCAAGTTCGTACAACTGCCGACCATTGCCTAAAGGCTATATTTCTGAAGATTTTAAATAAAATATGATAATTGATAATTTATCAATAATAGCGTGTTTAATAATAGTGTTGCTCACAGCCACGTCGCTCTTTGCCAATCCTTTTGTACGCAAGATACAGAATGAGGGAGAAGCCGACCCGCGACTTGTTGATGAGCAACACTTGCCCAACGTTACGATTCTTGTGCTTGCCAACAACAACGCACAGGCACTTGACGCACATCTGCCGTTGCTACTTACACAAGACTATCCCGCTGCTTACGAGGTGGTGGTTGTAGGCGAACAAGGCGACTTGAATGTGGAGACTGTTGTTAAGCAGTTTTCGCAGAACAAGCATCTTTACGCCACATACATTCCTCCGCGCTCTTTGTTCATGAGCAAGAAGAAGCTGGCCGTGGCCCTTGGTGTAAAGGCGGCACATTACGACTGGGTTCTACTTCTCGACTCTAATTGCCATCCCGTGTCAGACACCTGGCTTAAATCTATGGCAAGCCATATGGACATCGATGCCAATCTGGTTATAGGATACAGTAACTACGATGAGGAAACAAAATCCTACTATCGTTTCGACCGATTGCGCAACGACTGCTACTTGCTTAGATGCGCCCAGCGTTCCATCGCCTATCGCGCCAATGGCGTAAACATAGCGTTCCGTAAGTCGGAGTTTATCAAAGACGATGGCTATCGCGGCAACCTGCATCTTGTTAATGGCGAGTACGACTTTATTGTAAACAAGTATGCACGTACTGATTCTGCTCGTATAGCAATAGACGAGGACGCATGGATACGCGAAGAGAAGCCTACACCCAAGGCATGGCACGACCGCAACATCTGTTATGCCAATGTGCGCAAGTATCTCGAACGCTCGTTTGGCATTAGGGCTCTGTATAATGTAGACATGACGATGATGCTTCTCAACTACATCGTGCTGGTGCTTGCTATTGTGGCAGCTTCAATTCTGCAAAACTGGATTGTGCTTGCTGTGGCGTCCCTGGCGCTTATACTTACCTTGGTGCTACGCTCTATGGCAGCCGTAAAGGTTTACCGTCAGTTTGGCGAGCACATAGCATGCTGGAAAACCGTGTTCTTCGAGCTGTACATCGTATGGCACTCATTGGCTACAAACATAAGATACGCAAAATCAGACAAGAGAGATTTTTCAACGCACAAACTCTGACATGAGGGTAAAGTACATCATACCATTTAACCAACATTTGGATTGCATCAATCTTAAAATGTATGAGTTGATTTGTCATGAACTAAAAACTCGTGACAATGTGGATGTTGTGGACTCAAATCCCGACATTGTGCATGTGTTTGGCATGTGGAATGCCCATAATGCCAGTTGTGTTGAAAAGTATCGCAGCATTGGCGTGCCTGTTGTGTTCACATGTGTTGAGGGCCTTGCCCCGCTTATTGATGCAGAGGGCTATCCTACCAAAGACATGTCCACACGCCATGCTCTAAAGCGTATCAGCAAGTTGAAGACTGTTGTGCACGTTTGCGGAACAGCCGAAGAATCATTAATCAAACAAATTGCAAAAAATACATACACCCGACAGATTAAGAATCCTTATGTCACCTCGCTCACTACTGTTCAGCTGATGAGCGAGGCGATATGCGATCTGTATGTTTCCGAAATTCAAGAAAACGAGACAAGAATCAAACGCGATATCGACCAGTATATCGAGCATATGGGGAGCGACGACAAATGTATTAATAATGTATGCGCGCGTATCCTATATATACGCAAGCGCTACAAGATGCAGAACATCCCGTATGCTTACCTCACGGAGACAGCAGAGACTATGACCCAAACCAACTACGACGAGGATCTAATGAGAACTACATTGGAGAAAATGAAACTGTCTAAATTTGCCGCTCACACAATGTCGCTATTAAGAAACAAGGCAAACCTTACCGAAGGCTTTATGCCATTAGCAAGCCTTGATGGTAAGGAGGTGGAACGAATGGAGAACGTAACTATACAACAACATTAATGAAAAAGTCTATTTATGGCAAACAATATTAAAATTTCTGCGCTCGACTTGAAATACTTGCAGCTGCTTGCACAGTCATTCCCCAATATCCCGGAAGCAAGTACCGAGATTATCAACTTACAGGCAATTCTGAACTTGCCTAAGGGTACCGAGCATTTTCTTGCCGACGTGCATGGTGAGTATGAGGCTTTTCAGCATATCCTGAAGAATGCTTCGGGAAACATCCAACGCAAGGTTTACGAGCTATTCGGCAACACCATGCGCGAAGCCGACCTTAAGGAACTTTGCACACTTATCTATTATCCCGACCAAAAGCTCGAGCTTATCAAGGCTTCGGAGTCAAACATAGACGACTGGTACCACATCACCATCCATCAACTGGTGTCTGTATGCCGCCTTGTTTCTAGCAAGTATACCCACTCTAAGGTGCGCAAGGCATTGCCTAAGGATTTCTCGTACATCATCCAGGAACTTCTGCACGAGCGTACCGACGATGCCAACAAAACCGATTACGTTAACGTCATCATCGACACTATCATCACTACTGGTCGTGCCGACGATTTCATCATAGCCATATCCAATGTCATCCAGCGCCTGTCTATCGACCAGCTGCATATACTTGGCGACATCTACGACCGCGGACCGGGTGCACATATTATCATGGACACGCTATCGCAATATCATTCATGGGACATACAATGGGGCAACCACGATATCCTGTGGATGGGAGCTTTGGCTGGCAACCGCGCTTGCCAATGTAATGTTATACGCTTGTCGCTTCGTTATGCCAACCTTACTACACTTGAGGAAGGCTATGGCATCAACCTTGTGCCTCTCGCAACCTTTGCCATGGAAATATATGGCGACGATCCTTGCGAGGAGTTCCAGCCTAAGATTGCGTCTGCCGACTCGGCTCGCATCGACCAGAAGACAAGTCGACTTACAGCTCTTATGCACAAGGCCATTACAATCATACAGTTTAAGGAAGAGGCTGCCATCATAAAGCGCAACCCAAGCTGGAAGATGAAGAACCGTCTGTTGTTCCACAATATCGACTACGATAAGGGCACTATCACTCTTGATGGCAAGGAGTATCCGCTTAAGAGCAACTCCTTCCCTACCATCGACCCCAACCATCCCGACCGACTTACGCCCGAGGAAAAGCAACTGATGGAGAAGCTTAATCACTCGTTCCAGGTATCCGAGAAGCTGCACAAGCACATCAATATGATTCTGCGACATGGTTGCATGTATGCCATCTTCAACAACAACCTGCTATTCCATGCATCCATCCCTCTTAATGCCGACGGTTCGCTTAAGGAGGTGGAAATTGCTCCTGGCATAAAGTGCTCGGGCAAGGAGTTGCTATACAATATAGGTATGCTTATACGCACACCTTTCCAGACCGACTCTTCCGAGGAAGAACGCAAGTATGCTACCGACTTCTTCCTCTACCTGTGGTGCGGACCAGACAGCCCGTTGTTCGACAAGTCGAAGATGGCTACGTTCGAGCGCTACTTTATAGCCGACAAGGCTACGCACAACGAGGAGAAAGGCAACTACTTCAAGCTGCGCGACAACGAGCAGATTGTAGACAATATTATGGATGCCTTCGAGGTTACGGGCGCCAACCGTCACATCATCAACGGCCATGTGCCTGTGCATGTATGCAATGGCGAGAATCCTATCAAGGCCAACGGCAAGCTTATGGTTATAGACGGCGGTTTCTCGCAGGCTTATCATAAGGAAACTGGTATTGCCGGCTACACCCTTGTCTATCACAGCCGTGGATTTGTGCTTGTACAACACGAGCCATTCACATCCACTTTGGACGCCATACAGAAATGTAACGACATCAAGTCTACTACACAGATAGTAGAGATGTCGGCTCATCGCATGCGTGTTGCCGATACCGATATAGGTCATGAGCTGGGCAAGCAAATCAAGGATCTTGAACGCTTGCTCTATGCTTATCGCCACGGATACATCAAGGAGGTAATACCCAACAAGTAGGAGGCGCTCAGCCTCCTACCCCTTCATACAATATCCATATATAGTGTCTTCGAGAAAGGCACGACGTTGTGGATATGCAGATGTAAGAAAATACAACCCCTAATACAATATTTCCAGGAATAAAAATAAATTTGCTTTAATTATGAACAGAACTATCATTACTGTAGTAGGCAAGGACACCAAGGGTATCATTGCTAAAGTGTGTACCTATCTTGCCGACAACAACGTCAACATCCTCGACATATCGCAGACCATCGTACAGGAGTATTTCAATATGATGATGATTGTCGACATGACAAAAATGGAGAAGCCTTTCGTTCAGGCATCCGATGAACTTACAAAGCTTGGCGAGAGCGTAGGCGTGCAGGTTAAGTGCCAGCGCGAGGAGATATTTGATGTAATGCATAGAATCTAATCACACAAACTAATACGTCATGATTAATATCAACGAGGTTATCGAAACCAACAAGATGATAGAGAAGGAGAACTTCGACGTGCGCACCATCACTATGGGCATCAGCCTTATGGATTGCGTTAGCGACTCTCTCCCTACCCTATGCAATAATATATACAACAAGATTACACGCCTTGCCAAGAATCTTGTAAGCACAGGCGAGCAGATTTCTAAGGAGTTAGGTGTGCCTATCGTCAACAAGCGCATCGCCATTACTCCTATTGCTCTTGTGGGTGGTAATGCCTGCAAGACATCCGACGACTATGTGGAGCTTGCACGCACTCTCGACCGTGCAGCCAAGACTGTAGGCGTGAACTTTCTTGGTGGTTATTCGGCTATCGTTTCCAAGGGAATGACTCATAGCGATGAACTTATGATACGCTCTATTCCTAAGGCACTTGCCGAGACCGACCTTATTTGTAGCTCGGTTAATATCGGTTCTACAAAGACTGGTATCAATATGGATGCCGTGCGTCTTATGGGCGACATTGTACGTCAGACTGCTGAGGAGACCAAGGAGCGTATGTCCATCGGTTGTGCCAAGCTTGTTGTCTTGTGCAACGCTCCCGACGACAATCCCTTTATGGCTGGTGCCTTCCATGGCGTTAGCGAACCCGATGCTGTCATAAGCGTGGGTGTAAGCGGTCCGGGTGTTGTTAAGTATGCACTTGAGCAAGTTCGTGGCGAGAGCTTTGAGGTACTATGCGAGACTATCAAGCGCACCGCCTTCAAGATAACACGTGTTGGCCAGCTTGTAGCCAAAGAGGCTTCTCGTCGACTTGGCATTCCATTCGGCATTATCGACCTCTCGCTTGCTCCAACTCCAGCTGTAGGCGATTCTGTTGCCGACATTCTTCGCGAGATAGGTCTCGAGCATCCTGGTGCTCCTGGTACAACGGCAGCCCTTGCCTTGCTTAACGATCAGGTTAAGAAGGGAGGCATCATGGCTTCCTCGTATGTAGGAGGTCTTAGTGGTGCGTTTATCCCCGTAAGCGAGGATCAGGGCATGATTGATGCCGTAGAGGCAGGTGCTCTTACCATCGAGAAACTGGAGGCTATGACATGCGTCTGCTCGGTAGGTCTCGACATGATAGCCATCCCCGGCGATACTCCATCCACAACAATTGCCGGCATTATTGCCGACGAGGCAGCCATCGGTATGATTAATCAGAAGACCACAGCCGTGCGCGTCATTCCTGCTATTGGCAAGAAGGTTGGCGACAAGGTCGACTTTGGCGGACTCTTAGGTTATGCTCCCATCATGCCTGTCAACACCTTCTCATGCCAGCCATTCGTAGACCGTGGTGGACGCATACCGGCTCCAATTCACAGTTTTAAAAACTAACGTAATTAAGAAATGAAGCTTTGCAAGCGAAAGTACTTAATTCTCTGAACTTGCGAAAGCTCAGTTAAGAAATTATATCTAAATGCTCAACAACAATACCATTTGCGCCATCGCTACCGCCCCTGGTGGTGCCATTGGCATTATTCGAATCTCTGGCCCCATGGCCATTAATATAGCCGATAGGATTTTCCGTCCTGTCGGCTCAACTCTTTCTTTGTCCGAACGCAAGGCCTACACTCTTGCCTTTGGCAATATTGTCAACGCCAATAACGATGTTGTCGACGAGGTGCTTGTATCTATTTTCCGCGCGCCTCATTCGTATACAGGAGAGAACTCTGTAGAGATTTCATGTCATGGTTCTGTCTATGTGCTTCAGCAAGTTATGCTGTTGCTAACCGAGAATGGTTGCTCTCCTGCCGGACCTGGCGAGTTTACCCAGCGTGCTTTCCTCAATGGCAAGATGGACCTCTCGCAAGCAGAGGCTGTGGCCGACCTTATCAGTTCTACCAACAAGGCTACTCACGATATGGCTATGAGTCAGCTCAAGGGCCACTTCAGCAACGAGTTGGCCGACCTTCGTGCCCATCTGCTTAAGCTTACATCATTATTGGAATTGGAACTCGACTTCTCCGACCATGAAGAACTGGAGTTTGCCGACCGTTCCGAGCTCTACACCCTTGCCAACGACATTCATAAGCGTCTTCTCTCGCTTGCCCGTTCCTTTGAGGTTGGCAACGCCTTGAAGAACGGCATTCCAGTGGCTATAGTTGGCAACACTAACGTAGGAAAGAGTACACTCCTCAATCACTTGCTGCATGAGGAGAAGGCTATTGTGAGCGATGTACACGGCACAACAAGAGATTTTATCGAGGATACCACCATCATCAATGGCATACAGTTCCGCTTTGTCGATACTGCTGGCATCCGCGACACAGATGATGTTGTTGAAAATATAGGCATAGAGCGCACTTATCAGAAGATGCAAGAAGCCAAGATTGTGCTTTGGCTAATCGACAAGCAACCGTCTGATTCGGAGATTGAGGACATCAAGACACGCGTTGCTGGCAAAAAGCTCATCATCGTGCGCAACAAGATGGATCTCACCAATTCATCATTGAATAATTCCTCATCGGCGAAGCCGACAATTCAACATTCAAACTTCAACATTCAAAACACCTCATCGGTCGACATTAGTGCTAAGTACGGCACAAATATCTCCAAACTCGAACAGCTCATTGTTGAGGCAGCCAACATCCCTCAACTCTCCGAGAGCGACATCGTTATAACATCCGTTAGGCATTACTCCGCCTTGCTGCATGCCGACGAAAGTCTACAACGTGTCATCGACTCCATGAACCTTGGACTTAGCGGCGACCTTCTTGCTGAAGACTTAAGAATGGTGATAGATTACCTTGCAGAAATTACTGGCGAAGAGCGTATTACTCCGCAAGAAACGCTTCAGAACATCTTTACCCACTTTTGCGTGGGCAAGTAACAACAATCTTTAACACATACTTAAAACGCGCACACACGACATTTACACGCACGTAAATAGCACAAAATGAGCTGTTTACGTGCGTTTTTGTATTATATTAAAAAGTGTATACTATGTTATTTGTATAAGTGCTTACCTTGTTTCAAACGCTCATCATCTAACACATATCCCTTAATAACAAATTCCTTCAATACAGAGGTTGCCCATATACGGAACTGGGTTGCTTGATAGCTGTTCACTCGATAACCAACAGCGATGATAACATCAAGATTGTAGAACAATGGAGCACGCTCAACATCACGCTCTCCTTCGGTTTGAACTTGTTGAATTTTTCTACAAGTTGCCTCTCTTTGCAATTCACCAGACTCATAAATCTGAGAAATATGATAAGTGATAGTTGCTCTATCAACACCAAACAAAGCAGCCATCCTTTTCTGTGACATCCAAAAAGTTTCGTTGTTGAAAATCACTTCAATGCGAGTTTCACCTTGCGCAGTCTTATACAGTAAGATGTTGGATTCCAAAGAGTTCTGCATAAGTTCTGTTGTAGATACGGATTGAGAGAAATAGGCTCTTGCCTGTTTTACCAATAGCTTCCTTGAATCAGCATTCTCAGAAATGATCATACAAGCCATACGGGATAGATGGAAGGCTTCGACCTTACGAAACGATCCACTACCCAGCTTAACCATTTCAACCACATGGTTGAAATGGTCATCTATATCCATACCTTTTTCACTGGCAACTTTTATTGCTTTGTCTATTACATTCTGGAATTTCCAATATCCCGAATAGCCCATCGCATTACAAAGTTCGCGTGAACTCCAGTATTCTTTCCCGTTATCATCCACTTTCCGAATTTCTTCGAATGTCGGACGCATTTCAGGCACATTATTCTCATCCATATATTTTCCGTTTCTTTTGTATTGATGTTCTACAACATTGAATAGCAAAAATACAAAAAAAAGTAACGTTCACGGTTCTTGGAATGCATACTGACACCAATTCTGTCAAGTATCTCTTTGGTTGTAAGAGGTACGAAACAGAAAAATCTATACCCTTTAATTAACACCTGGGGATTGGGGCGAGAAGTCCCAAGATAAAATAAGGAGTAATAACGTATATAACTTTTAATATTATAGCGAATTGAGGTTGCCTAATAACAACCTCAATTCGTATATTTAATTCAGCTTTGAAATCTCATCTTTGGAAAGACCTGTATATTTTGATATCTTGTCAATAGGCTCATTGTCTAAAAGCATATTTTTAGCAATTTCTATTTTGCCTTCCAACACAGCTCCTTTGTATGCGGCTATATTGTCACGCATTATCTTTATGCTCTCATCATATTTATCGCGGTCTTCCTTGCTGAGTGCAGTGATGTCTGCAATCTCGGCAAGCTTCTGAAAGACAGCATTCCTTGCCATGAACGGCATTCTCTCCAATGTACTCATATTCTTTAATATATAAATCCAACGTTCAAAATCTGTTTCGCATTCTTCTTCCTCTTTTGTGAAAAGAGGAAGCATCAGATATATCATTCTTAGATTGTCTGAAAACACTTGCCCTGTCTCTTTGTCTGTAAGAAAAATATCTGTTCTGAATTTCTTTGGACTTTTACTGTCTACATTAAAATTCATGAAACAGACAGTGTAAACAGGGGACAGACGATAGTCCCAGTCTCCTTTAACTCCTTGGCTGACAATAGCCCGGGAAGCATAGTAAAGGGAACGGTCTATAAAATGTTCTTGATAACGATTCTGCATTTCAACAATGATATGCTCATCTTGGTCGGTGGTACAATATATGTCATATATGATACCACGCATATCTTTCGTTTCCGGCAATTGTTCCTTGTCCTTAAAGGTTAAGTCCGTGATTGTGTGCTCACCTTTAAGGAGATCGTTAAGGAAACAAATCAGCAGGTCTTTTGTTATTTCCTGACCAAAAATCAACTTGAATCCCCAATCCGAAAAAGGATTGATAAACTTTCCCATACTATATAGTTTTTATTTTACAAAATTAATTATATTCTTTCGTATCGCCAAATAAAAGTCGAGGAAAGGCGGGCGTATACGGAAAAATCATGCATTAATCAATTGTTAAAAAATATCGTATATTAAAATCTCAAGTTTCGGTTTTAGACTTTGAGGTTGAATTTATTGCATAAAAAAGGCTTTGAGTATTTCCGTATATCACGGAAAATGAGTAAATTATCCGCAGTTTCATTAGTCATGATACGCTACAACATACTTGCCTCAATAAAAAAAACACTCAGCTATGACACTATAGGAGGACTGTTCGGTGACATGTACCTCGGAGTACACGAGTTGACGGTGGTTGAAAAGATATGGGCAATAATAATAGAGGTGGTAGCCGTCGTTTCAGAACTCATTGATGCTGACTCCGATGAACTAACCATCCAAATTATTGAGAATGACAAGAGATTGGATGCACGTAGAGAGTATGCTCAAACGGCTTGAAATCTAAATCCGAAACTTGAGTAAAATCTAACAAGCACGGAAAGCAGCAACATTTACCAACATGCTTCCTGCCGTGTCCACTTCTCCTTGCTCAAACATTGTCAAGGCAATGGATATTGCCTCGTTCTCGTCAGAAGCATTAACAACGATACTCACCACATCCATGTCTGTGGTAAGTTCTACTTGATACATATCCATGTTACTATTTCAGAATTTTCTTCCAATCCTCAAGCTTCGCCTCAAACTCTATTGAGTTAGCATTAGACGAACTTTCCACAATAATAATCTCAATACTACTTTTATGAAGATCATAAAAATACCTATCAAAATAATCCCTTGCCGTACTTTTTCCATTAATAACAATTCGTCTTATGCTTGGATGCGACTCCAACAGCTGTGGAATATTATTAGGTCTCTCTCCTCCAGAAATATTGGAATCCAAACTTCCCTCTCTATTGGCAGCAGAAAGACAATCCCATAAGGCAATATGATGCTTCGTCAGAAACTCTTTGCTGTCGGGGCCTTCACCAAATAATCCATGCATCAACTTCCAGAATGAGTTCTTTGATTTATTCTGATAATAAGCCTGCTCCCTAATGGAAACATCACTTGGCAAAGAACCAAGAATCAAAATCTCCGAATGCTCATCCACCCAAGGATCAAGTCCTTCCTTGAAGTTTTTATTATCTTGTGGTTCAGTATTCTTTGAGTTTTGAATCTCATTATTGCCAAGCCGTATCTCATTACTTTGATTATCATCATTATTGCACAGAAATTTAGCCACATCATCTGATTTCATATACTTATCTTTATATGTTATTTTTATAGTGCCATTTTCGCACAGACGAATAAAATCTGTTGAATTCATGTCTTTTGCAAAATCAGATATATAGAAACCCTTTTTACGAATTTTCCTTCTGATAGACTTCTGCTCATTATAATCTGCTTTGTCCTTCTGCATAAACAGCTGTTTTAATTCTTTTATCACAGCCATTGTAAACGTGTCACGTCCTTTCATAATTCTGTTTAGGTTAAATTGTTAATCCTCGTGTTCCGTTGTAAACAGAACACGAGGGCTATTATTTATGTTACTTTATTTTTCTTTCTTCATTTAGAATCTAAATCTCTTCCAATTGTTCCTCGTCTTCCTTCTTGTCATTCAAGAAAGAAAGGAAAAGCTTTAGGAATGCAGTCTCCTTAAAGAAGTAATTTGGATCTTCCTCCATCTTTTCGTATATGTAAGAGAAACCAAAATTGGCGTATTGCTCCATCTTGTCAACAAGTTGGTCAACAACTTTTCGAGCTGTAATTTCGCCTTTATCCAAAGCAATAAGGTCAATATCGGTTTTAGCCACAAGAGCAGCAAACAAAAACTGCCGTATTTCGCCATAAGATTTTCTTCCAAGACGATTTTCTTGATTACCCCAATATTGTATCGGCTGTCCGAATGACTTTATTTTAGCTTTATCCTCAATCAACGGCTTTGTCTGGTCAAAATACAAGCCAATGAAAAAGGCGATAATAAAAAGCTCATAACCCGCGCCAAATATCTTAGCACGAGCAGCTTGATATGATGTCGTGCCTCGTCCATAGTCGGTAAACACCTTTATGACAGACTCTTCGTAGCGTTTTTCCCACTGAGGATTACGCTTGCTCCATAAGTCGAATAATGATTCCATAGCTATTTTATTTTATCAACGATTGTCCTAATTGTTGCCATATTATGGCTATCAAAATTATCAGCCTTTCTGATACGATACACACCACATGTCAACTGGTCGATTTCGTTCAGACGAAGCTGACCCTTTGTTATGAAATCCTTTGTCACAATGATACATTGCTTATTGATTTTATCTATAACATTGTAGAAGCCCTCTTCCTTTGAATCGCCGAATGAAGATGTAGCCGCATCGAATATCAACGGATAATTCTCATCACGTTTCTGATCTGTAAAATCAGAAATAGCAAACAACACTGACATATACATGACTGTCTCTTGAGAGCCAGAAGGATTCTTTATCTCAGTTCCGTTAGAGCTATAAAGCCTAATCTCGGTAGACTCCTCAACAGTCTGACGCAAACGTATTTCTCCATGGAAGTCTTGCGCACTAAGTCTTTCCAAATACTCATTGGCACACTCCTCCAAAGCAGATAGGAATCGGCGCAGGTTTTCCTTCTTAGCCTTTCTAAAAGCCTTTGCTATCTCTTCAAACACACGATGAACATCCCTATAGACTTTCACTTGACCATTTTGCGGATTCAAATCATTAAACTGTTTGCGCAAATCATCCTCTTCTGCCTTTAAGTCCTGAAGGTCGCGTTCCAACTCCACAAGACGAGTTTCTGCACGTCCTTTTTGCTCGAACATTCCCTTAATGTCAAGAAAACTCTTTTGCAGCAACTCCTCTGACACATTACCAGCCTGTATCAGTAAGCGAGCTTTTTCATCTTCAGTTTCTTGCTTCTTGTCTTCAACCTTCTTTAATTCTTCACGCAGACGGTCCTCAAGACTCAATCTATCAAATATATCTGTTGAAATATGCGCAATCTGAGCTTCCTTATTTCCACCAAGACGGATACTCATATTATGCAATTCTTCGATATATCCACTTGTGAACAATTGCTTACGCTCTACAGCCCTTTTTTCCTCTTCCATTTGCAACTTAGCGGCAATATGTCTCTTGTATTCATTAAGCTTATTCACCATGAAATTATAAGCATCAGAACCTTCTGGAGCTTTACTGCCACAAACCTTGCACACATGATCGTGAATCATTTCCTCCATTGTCTCTTGGTTGGGCAAATACCATGGCAATTCTGCTACATTTTCCGACAACATACCACGAACCTCTTGCAAGGCTTCCTTCTTGCCCATTTCCTTGGCTTGCTCCTCAACAAAGTCTTTCTCCTGTTTTCTTTTCTCTCGACTAAAATCCGAGCATTTCTTCTTAAACTCTGTCAAAACAGAAGGGAAAGCGCATAATATCCATAATTGGTCCAACAATGCAGTATTCTTGTTTACCATACTTATGTTTGCCCTCAACTTAAGCGACTTCTCCTTCAGAGACTTCAACCGCTCACTTACTTCATTAAATCTTTCTGTTGTCTCCTGATTTTGTTCTAATTCTTCAAGTTTTGTTGAAAAAACCGACACAGATAGTTTCTTGTCCGCTATCTCTTTTTTCTTGTTATATATATCTTCAGACACACGTTTCAACTGACTCTCAAGTTTCCCTGCCTGAGTCGCTATTTTCTGGTCTGACTTACATTCTTTTTGATAAGCCTTATTAGATTTATCTTCCATTTCAGCAGAGATTTCAACCAATTTGTCAAACTCTCTCACATCAGAAAATTTATCAACAAGCTCCTTTAACGCTGCTGCATTTTGGAAAACATTAAGAGTAGACTCACCCTTGAACATGCTAAATCTTTGGATGAACGCATCAAAACATCTATCCATAAGAGTCTTTCCATTCACTACTTCACGCCCTGCGCCTGTATCCTCATAGCCTCGGAAAGTAATAGAAGAAGTCTTGAATGAAGTCTCCGACGTGCGCTCGAAAGTGAAGCGTTTTTCAACAATCTTTTCGCCATCATGGTCGAAAACCATCCTTACTGCGACTTCATCGCTTTCGCCAATTTCCAACTTCGACTTGCGCATTTCCGACGCATTGTCAATGCTATTATTTTCTGTTGCCGTGTTAAACAACCATTGCAAAGCCTCAAAGAAAGTTGTCTTGCCATCTCCATTGTCACCAATGACAAGAGTCAGTCCTTCAGAAAACTCAAATTTATTTTCCCCATAGTAACTTCGGAAGTTACGTATAGATATTTCCTTTATTATCATACGTTTCTCTTTAAATATTCTGTTACTTCTTTGTATATTTCTTTCTCTGTTGCTTGTTCTGCTGAACGTTTGATTATCTGAGCAACAGCGCTGACAACTACATTGTCAGAATCAATAGCTTGGTATATTGATGTGACTTCGGCTGGATTATAATCGCCAAATTTCATCAAGTCGGGGTCTGTAAGAACAGCCTCAAGCATCTTGTCGTTATTTGAAGTATATGCCATATTTTTTTATAAAATTGTTATGTTGTAATATGTAGTAATGTCATCAAGTTCGGTGTAAGTGAAGTCTGCATTCTCTGACAAAGAAGCAAAATCCCTCACACGTCGCATTTCCATTTCGAGCAGCTTGCGTTCCATGTTGTAACTCTCAGATGCAGAGTTAATCATAGGCGCAACAATCAGGTCGTGTATCACGGCATGATACTTATCCTTGTGCTTTCGCAAGATTCTGCCTCTACGTTGTATGAATTGTCGAGGATTGCCCGTACTTGCACAGAATATAGCCATCTCGCTACGTGGAACGTCCACGCCTTCATCAAGACATTTCATAGAAGTAAGAACTTCCAAATCGCCATTGGCGAAATCCTCAAGAATCTTATTCTTTTTTTTTGACGAGGAAGTGAATTCTCGTACTGTAGTTGTGCGACTTATGCCCTTCACTATTTCTGTATACCTATCTATAAGGTGCTGTGAAGTCTCATCCTCACCTACTACATCCTCCACATCGAAAACGTCTGACGTTTCATCTGGCTTGTTGCCTTCTGGCACATAAACCAAGGTGTATTTCAAATTCCCCTTTTCCTCATACCTTTGCTTCAAGATGTTGCGGAAAGTCTCTTCCTTGTTCTTAGCCTTATGTATTATACGCTTTCGCTTCAGCAGCAAAGCCATGAGAATATCATCGCCTTGCGGAAAAGACGAACTATCGTAGTTGAAAAATTTAGCCAACTGCAATGATATCCTTGTGTACTCTGCCATCTCTTCATCATCCAAATATACCACATGAGGATAATAATAATAACGGCACAAGAACCCATTGTCAATGGCCTCACGCATGGAATATTCAAATGTAAAGCCCTTCTCACTCCCAAAGAAATCAGCCAGTCTGTTGTTTGCCGCATCGTCGTACTGACGGTTGGGAGTTGCCGACAATCCTATGCGACGGAGATACTTTATGCCATCGAGCCTATCAAGGATTCTGCCAGCACCCATATTATGAGCCTCATCAGCGATAAGAAGAGTTTGACTCATAGAAAAGCCATTCAAGGTATTGAATACATTGGCACGAGCAAATGAGGCATAGGTTGAAATGATGATAAAGGAGTCGTCGCCATCTGAATAATTGAAAGCCTCCTTCATGTGCAAAGCCTCAATCTCATCCTTCCATCTTCTGTTGCGAGAATATACTTTATAGATATTCTTGAAATTGAACTTACGGCATTCTTCAACCCATTGTTCAACCAATGTTTTAGTCGGCACAAGTATTATTGCCTTGTAATAGCCCTTGCGCTTGTAAATCTCCAACAGACAATTAAGCGATGTAAAGGTCTTGCCCGTACCCGTAGCCATGGCAAACAGACCACGCTGCTTGTTGTTCTTCCAATTCTCAAAAGCCTGTTTCTGATAGTCGCGCGGTCCTGACGGATAAGGAAAATGTGGCATGGATTCATATTCTTCATCATGCACACCAACCTTCTCTTCATTCATCTTTCGAGCCTCCTTTTCAGCCTTGATTCTTTTCAACTTACGCTCCACGTCAAGCAGCTCGTCAATATCCTTATCTTTAAAAGACGAGGTTATTGCTGTTTCAAGTTTGTCAGCCGATAAATACTCAATACCTTTCTTCTGATGATTCATGATAGCATCGAACTCCTCACGCTGGTTTTGAATCCGCTTGCGTATCATCACGTCAAGCGAGTCGCTACGGTCGATTTTTATCTCCTCAATATTATTGAACAGTCCGCTTATTGTGAAATTGGCAGACCCTGTGAATGAAGTCACGCTGTCGCCATCACGAAATTGTCCCGACTTGGTATGGGCGATGCCTTTACGGTTGCGTGGACGTATGATACGTATATCAATACGCTTGTGGTGAATAAGGAAAGCTAAACAGTCGAAGAACTGCTGCTGGTACTCGTCAAAAGTCTGTCGCAAAGACTCAAAGTCCGTCAGGTCGAAACAGTCAATAATCGTTCCGTTCACTCCATTGTTTATGGCTTTCTTGTCAGCTTCCGAAACTATCTGATTTATAACAAGGCGCATTCTTCCACCATTCGCAATGAAAGTAGCAAAGCCCTCAGCAAGCACACTTATTGCAGCTGAGCTGAAATAACCCAACTGCAAATCAAACTCGTCGCTGTTCCTCAGTCCATCGTTGAAGAACTTCTCTGGCGAATTGTATTCCCCAGGGCGATATGTTCCGTCTTCTGCCCAATCAACCTCGTATAGCATAAACTTAAGAGTTTTCAGATGAAACAATTAGCGCACATTATCTCGTCGCCGAACAAGTCGACAAGTGTAGTGCCTTTTTGCTTTGTGCGGTTTTCCTCCTGTCGTTTTATGATGTCGAGCTTTATCTTTCTTATTCGCTCAGGCTTAATCAATTCGGCAAGACTCTCACCCTGATTCCATGTATAGCCGTTTTTCTCAAACTCCATTGCCTTCTTATAGAGGTCGGGATGCTGCTCATAAAGCCATATCCATTCTATCTTCTGCTGAAAGAAACAGAAGTAGCAGCCCGAACGGCTTCTGCAATAAGTGCCCGTCTTGCCGTCCACCTCAAAAGGAATTTCCTCATAATAGGCTGGCACTCCTACTCCACTCTCGCGCAAGAGTCGGAAGATGTCGTCCTTAACAAGCACCTCGTCATTGTCAATCAAAGGAAAACTGTCGAGTTTGCCTATTGGATATTCCGTTGTCTTCAAGTATTCAAACACCACATGATTGAACAGCTTAACGTCAATATCGAGCAAGGCGTTCAACTTCTTGGAATAATAGAACTGCTTGGATATCGGGCGTTTCAGCACTTCCATTATGTCCTCACGCTGATAATCCTTACACAGACTGTCGTACAAAGCAATAATCTGCTCCTGCTGGTCGTTGTGAAGCACTTTGTTTATAACATCAATACTCCATATATTGCGGCGGAAAGGGAAAACAGCCTGAATGTTAGGTTTGGAAGATATATAGCCGTCACGATCCTCGTCGCCACGTATTCCGACATACGACACTGCATAATCGTCGCCTACATAACGCTCAAATTCTGCAAGTTTCATTTTTTGAGTGCACCATCTTTGTTGCGGCGATGGAAGAAAGCCGCCTGCTGCTTTAAGAAAATGCTCAAAGGGAGTTGGCTCCGGACTGCCTTCAGCTGCTCGAAGCCTTTTTATAGTTCCCAAATATGCTGACAATCTTTCTATCAGCAACTCTGTCTCCGCCAGCTCGCATCCTGTGTCGGAGTTGTAGTATTCTATCTTCAGTTGAGGATATTTCTGTTTAAGGTAGATTGCAAGGGCTGCACTATCCTTTCCTCCAGAAATTCCAAGAATATGTCTTACTTTCATTTTGCCATCTTTTTGTTTAACACTCTCAGCAATGTGCATATAGCCACATTATCGTTGTCGGTATTTGCAAGAGCCTCATCCAACAGTTTCTCCAGCTCGTCTGCTTTGCTCTCTTCCGTCTTAGGCAGTCGGAATGTCTGCGACGAGAGATTCTTGCCCCTTGTTGCCACCATGTCAACCGAGAAGCATTCCTCGTTGTCATTGGCAGCTACGCCCATGCGTGAGATGTCGGAATATTTCTCGCATTCACGGAAAAGCGTCACAAGGTTATGCACAAGCTTTTCTTCCTGATCATCGCGCAAACGTTCAAGTGGCTGCTCCAAAGCAGTATAGCATATTGACTGATACCACTCCTTGCGATTGTCAAACTCTGCCATGACGTGATTGTAGAATTCCTTCAGTCGGCCGGTAAGCAAATGCTCGTTGACAGAGGCGAAACGTTGGCGTATTTCGACCACGTACTCAGAATAATCATATTCCTCGATACTGAGGGCATCCAAGACGCTGGATTCTATACGGTCAATTAGGTCGTTGTAGCATGAGCGCAATTCTCTTACTGCACGATTAACGACATAGCAGAACTCCTCCACCTTTTCCTTTTTCTGCAAAGCCATCTTGTCGAAGCCTAATGCTTCGGGCAGGTCCTCAAAGAAGGTTTTTTCGGGGTCCTTAGCCACGGCAAGCGTGTCACGGAAACGTGCGGTCTGCTCATGATTGAACTTTCGTGTGTGCTTGGCATAATCATTAAGCTGTCGGCTGTAGAAAAAGAAGAACGGCTTTATGGTCTCCACAAAGTCATCGCTCTTCACCTCCCCAAGAGCATTTACATTCAAGAACTTGCGATACTGGTTAAATATATCCATACGCACCCCCGTCACGTCAAGTGCCTTGACACTATAGTCGGACGAATGTTTCTGAAGCAACTCGAAGAACTCCATGTTCACGTTCGGAATATATGCTCCACCATTGCCATATAGCGAGTATTCCTGTTTCTTTATGTATAGATACGTTGGAATCCAGAAATCAAGAAAACCTTGTTTCAGCTTATATGGACGTGCAGACAGAAGCTTTACAAGTTCAGAAATCTTGCGCGGCTTATTGGTTGTTGAAGCCAAGAAATCCTCACAGGCATCCCACAACGGCTTGATTCCTTCATTGGAGGGCTGACTCGCAAAAGCGCCATCCGCATGAAGTCCCGTATGTTTCAACAGAGAGTAATATATTGTCTTCTCTGGTGGGAACTTGTCTTTTGCAAATCCGAAGTCTACCTCATTTCCTTGGTTGAGCATCGCCGTTAGATATTTCACACGTGCACTTGATATCGAACCGCTCAACTTGTGGCGATTGAAAAGTTCGTTGTTCATTACAGGTGTCTTATGATACACCGTATTGCAAACGAACGAAAGGAGTTCGTTGAACATACGGAAGGTCTTCACCTCCACCTCCTTGCCACCGAATATCCATGTCACATCATCATTATATGAGAACAACGCCTCGTTAAGCGACTTGTCCAACAATATCTTTTCATATTCCAAGAGATTCTTCACCTCTGTTATTGCCACATGGTCAGACTTGTCAAGAAGCACCTTACTAAGAATATAGTTATACTTCTCTACCATGTGCAAATGGTCTACAAGCTCATCTGTGTTATTAAAACATGCAAAAACTATTGCATTTCCACACTCTGCACTCAAAGCAAGCGTGTCGTTTACAATATCCTTCTTCGACGAGAATATCAGCTGTATGTAACCATCGCTATCTCCAGTAGGCACTTTGTCCTGACCCTCCTCCAATATCTCATATTCGAAATAGCGCGGAGTGCCCTTCTGGAAATAGCACATCTTGACAGGAGCTATCTTCTTGAAACAATAGTTGCGTATCTCGTCAACATAATTTACGGGACGGCTCACCACGAGTCCAGCCTTTCTTATTTCATTCTCTATGTTAATGTCTGTTCCGTCAAAAAGGATATACCGTAATTTGTAGCTTGCGAAGCGAATAATCTTGTACTGCTCAAGCAAGTTGAGTATGTGAAGAGCATCTTCCACTACGAGTGCAATGCTTACATAGTTGGCAGTTTGCTCCCTCGTCATCTTGAACGAAGAATTGCCAAGCAAATTAAGCAGTCCAATAGTCTTTACAATCTTTATTGCCCCAAGCAGCTCGTTCTTTGTCTCCCATGCTTGTCCCTCAACACGTTCAAGAGCCACCTGCATAGAACTCCATTGCATCGAGTCGGCATTGGCATCCTTCAGATATGAGTAGAAATTCTGTAATATATAGTCGTAGCAATTGGCAATGCCATAGAAGCCTTCTTTGTATTCACTCAAAGAGCTGGCACCCTTTGCGTTAAGAAACGAGAACAGCGAACGCTCATTCTGCCCATAACGCTGTATAGCCTGTGTCATGGCGTAAGCCGAGAACGGCTCCAACGGATAAAGGGCATTAGCCGTGTCCGAATTGAAACCATCCGAAACGAACTTTGTTGCCTTGGCAAGCTGGCACAACTTTTCCATAGACTCGGCGTTAACACCAACATCGTTTTTTGCATTCAGTTGGGTGGAAGCAAGGTAAAGCAATTGCTCAACTGGCTCAATAAACACAAGTTCCTTGAAGCGTCCCTTCACCTTAGTCCATTCCTCCTTCTGCAAAGTAGAGAGCTTTCGAGCGTAAGCACTGAAGTTCTGATGAAGAGTGGTTACAAGAAGAATTTGCCTTGTTGACACATTCACAAACTCAGCCAGCTTCTGCATGAAATACAACTCCTGCTCAGGATTGTTCTTCGCAGCATGTTCAAGCACCTTGCCAAACTCATCAATGAATATCACGAGGAACTTGCCTTGCTTCTTGGCTTGGTTGTAAATTTCGCGCAATCGGTCAAGCACATTGTCAGCCGTTCCGTCGACCAACAATTTATCACGCATCAACGAGACTAAGTCTTTATAGTCGCCTACAATCTTCAACACATCAAACTTTGCATTAGCCGACAAAGTATGTGGATTCAGAAGACTGTAGGAACCTTTACTCTGCAAATCCTTCTCCAAAGCAAGCAGAAAGCTTGACTTACCCGTGCCATACGAACCGATAATAGTAAACGAATGTATGCCTGTGCGGTAGCCATCCACAAGTCCGGATGCCACATCACGTGCATTAGGGGTAACTATATACTGGAAGTTCTTGCTTAAGCCTTCCTCTATATTTGCCGACAAACTAAACTGCTGCATTTTCGTAGTATCTGTTAAGTAAATCAATGGATTCTATATTCTTGCCTTCCTTGAAAAGAAGCTGGCGTATTCCTGCATTATCGCTGTATTGCACATATTCAGAATACTCAACGCTTATCTGCTGCATCATCTCTATCACTTCAATATCGGTCATGCAAAATATTAGTCCGACATTCTGCAATATGTCATACGACACAGTACGGTCCTCGCCTTTCATCGTGAGGATGGCATAAAAGAAAATCTCCAATGGCACAGAACGTTTTCCGTCGATATTGAATGCAAAAGACTTGTCTGTTCTGTCGTGCCTTATAAGATTCAAGTCTATCAGAAGAGAAGAATAGTCCTCATACGACTTGGGACTTGAAGGCTGTGCATAATTCTGAGTAAGTACACCAAAGTCCTTGCCCACCGTATTAGCATTGAATTGTTTCTGCTTATTGTCTTCCGTCATAAGGCGTTTCACATAATTCTGTATTTGCTCTTTGTCAAACTGCTTGCGCTCCTTCTGATAACGAAGAAACAAAATATTATAGAGAGTGGCTTCTTGAGTTGCAACAAGAAGGAAATGGAGAAGCCATAACGTACCAAGACTTTCTATGTATCTGTCTTTCCCATTTTCTTTATCAAACAAATAATTGGCTATCGGCGTAGATTTGTCTTGTTCGGTCAATCCCAGAACCTTCAACCAATAGCGTATTGAAGCAACCATATTCTTGCCTACTCCCAACTCAACAACAGAGTTGGGGTCGTTGAAATTATTACCTTCAACAATATAGTCGTATCCCTTTATAGGCCACAACATTCTACATGGAAAGGATTCATGACCAGAGAAAACATATTTTTTGTACATAATAGATCCTAACGTTCTTCATTATGTCTCCGACAGAACCCAAATATCAGAACTGTTTGACCTAAGTAATCTTTCATGGCTCTTAAAAACAGAATGCGTGGGTTCTTTCCCCTTCGCCCGTTCCGCAAACCGTAGGCCTTCGCATTGCCCAATCACAGAAACGAGCAACTGCAGAAAGCCCACGCATAATTATATACTATATAAGCCCATACGTGGAAAGCCATATACACACGGCCCGTTGCAAGAACGAGACGTATGTATACGACAACCCACGGCAGGGTATACAATATACCTACCGTGGGCATCTACGTTGCCATCTTGTCTTCTGTGATTTGTAAAGGTGCGAAGTTTACGGTTTGAAAGACAAGCGTCAAGTAAACGCCCTATTAATAAAAGTCAGCACCCACCCGCTTATTACCCCTTTCAGGGCTTTCTGCATGGCAGATACCAAATGCAAAATTAATGAATTTTTCTATAACAACAATACTGTTTATGGCTTTTTTGATTTAATACTTGATTATCTATTGATATAAATTCTACAATATCACAAGACTTATCCTTAAAATTTGCCACTTTCAACGATTTTGTGTAACTTTGGTTCATGTAAACAAATAACTAAAACACATATGGAAGAACCAAGCATAAACTATGGTCTCATCTTTAATAACTTTAGCCAAAAGATAAAGGATATGAGGGTTGGGAGCATTAAGCAAACTGGCATAAAGAAGATTGCAAAGCCGGTGTTGCTGTTGGCCTTAATAAAGGGAATTGAAGACGGCGTTTTCAAGCATAACTGGTTTGAATATGAGAAGCTTGCAAGTATTTATGAAGCCGTTTTCAAGAAATACGCAGATATCTCAAAACAGACAGAATACACCCCACTCTATTACCCCTTCTTCCATCTCCATACAAGCGACTTCTGGAATCTGTGTCTTAAGACTCCGCATTCCGACAGATTTCCATCAACCATTTCCGTAGGATGGATTCGCAATAACGTGGAATACGCCTACATCGACCCTAAGCTATGGGACATGCTGCAACATAAGGTATATCGCAACCGGCTTGCCGAGTTCATCGTAGAAGAGAAAATAAAGACTGCCACAGCAAGAAGCCACACTTTCTTGAGATTATTCCTCAATTGGCTTGTGGCTATATAATAGCCTCTATTTCAAAACTGCGCCCCATCAGAATTTGTTAAATGACAATTTTCTGTATTACTCGTTAAGCATGACGATAACAGAACAATATCAGAAATGGACTTCGATAAATACGAGGAACACATCAATTGGAATGCCTGATTTATGCATATAAGTTCTTTGCCAGTACCACATAAGTAACACTCCAGTACCACATAAGTGAAACTCCAGTACCACATAAGTGAAACTCCAGTACCACCTATATGAAACTCCAGTACCAGTTAGGTGGTATTGAAAACGGTACTGGGAAAGGATATGCATTAACATCAAATCAAGAAAGTAATGAAACAAGAGATAAAAGCAGAAAAGTATATACAGCAGGAAATGGTCGATAAACCCTACTATGGCTGACAAACTGGTCGATAACATTATTTTTATGGCCGACAAAGAAGTAGTCAAAACAGAAAACAATGAGCAATAACAATATACAGAAGGTATCCATCCGTTTCTTCAACGACCGCGAAGTGCG